>OERL01000016.1_pt1 | contig 81374 bp, 72 predicted proteins | sample 1539981 | NCBI WGS metagenome assembly OERL01 (sample SAMEA3891867, study PRJEB23780) | metagenome | biome: terrestrial biome; feature: animal house; material: Caecal content | place: Italy | collected 2015-05-05
TTGCATTGTGCCGTTCTTCGTGCTACCAACGCTCGCGGGTGCGCTTCGCGCTTTCCGTGCAAGGCGAATTTCGCAACACCCTGCAGGAAAACCCTGCAGGGCGTTTGCTTTAACCTTTGCTATGCGAATATCGGAGTTTAATCTCCAAAGGACCTGCAGATAAAAGATTTTTGCTTGCGGTGTGTGTTGGGGCAATATGAGCGGGAGAGTGGGGCGCGCTTCTTATTAAAGTCTTGTAGTATTTACAAGGCGGATACGTAATGTTATAATCAAGTGGCATTGCGGTAAACTTTGAAAGTCGCAAGCGGAATAACGGGGAGAAAACAATGGAAGGCAGAAGCAAATTTAACAGATTTTTCGCAGTATGTGTGGCGTTGCTTGTCATCGCGGCGATGTGCGTTTTGCTGGTCGCGTGCGACCCGGACGGCGGAAACGGCGACGGAATAGTCGACCAGGACGGCGGCGGAAACAGTGACGGAACGGGCGGAGACGGCGGTAACGGCGACGGTGGCAACGTAGACGGAGACGGCGGTAACGGCGACGGAGACGTAGATGTAAATGTCGGCGATAAGATATTCACCGCGGACGCTACTCTCGGCGAAATCACCGAAAAACTGTCTGCGGCAAAGAGTTTCACGTTTGAACGTCAGACGATAAGGGAAGGGGAAACCGAGCCTTATTATGTGGAAACGTACTTTGCGTCGGAGAGTGCCATTGGTTTGCTGTACAAGGAGTTCGACTCCGAGAGCGGCACGTGGGTGCAAGGCGAATATTATCTGGTTGATATGAGCGGAAAAACCTACGAAATCTCAATATTCGCCGACCAAATGGATATTGGGGAAAACAACACAAGTTGTGCCGAAGAGTTATCCGAGTTTTATACGGATATAACGGGGCGTCTGACGGAAGAAAACGGAGTCATAATTGCGAACGAAAACGTATTGAAAAACGATGCGGAGTACGTGGAAGGAAGCGGCACGGTCGTCTTGAGCGGCACCGAGATAAAAATTTGCGCCACATATACGAATCCGTCGGACGGTGCGTCGTTCAAAAAATGCAGCCTGTTGAAAGGTGTGAACGCCACGAAAGTCGAAGTGTCCGACGATATTATGGACGCCGTGCGCGAGTATATCGACGGCGAATCGGGCGACGCCGTTTTCACCGAGAACGCAACTTTGGCTGAAATAACGGCGGCGCTGAAGGCTGCGGAAAGCATAACTTACGTGCAATCCTATTCCAGCAAATCCGAGGGCGGGGAAGAGGCGCTTCAGCAGTTTAATTTTCAATTTACGCGTACTGCGGTCGGAGGGGTCTATTCCACCTCCTATGCCGGCGCCGTGATAAGCAGCGGTTATAACTATATGATTGCCGAAGGCGACGTGTTGTACAATATTAGCAGAGAGGACGACGAATTAACCGCGTCGAAGGATTTGTTGTCTAACCTGGCCGAAGATATGTTGCCGCCTTATTTCTTCAATATCTACATATCACAGTTGCTGGCTAGTCTCACTGAGGTTAACGGCAGAGTGTGTGCCGTTAATCCCGACGTCGTGCTGCAGATGAACGGAGACTCCCTGATTATGACTTCCGAGAGTAGCGAAGGCGGAGTCGTGAGCAAGGAAACTCATATTTACAGCCTGGTCAACGCCACCGAAGTTACCCTTACCGACGAGGCGGCGAGCGCAATGGCAACGGCCGACTGGAGTCGGCAGGTCAATTACAACGGCGTAACGTACGAGTACCGTAAAATAGGCAATTCCGAATTCTATTGTTATTACGGAACGGATATTCCCGACGGAGCCGTCCCCCAAAGCACCGTCAACGGATTCCCGGTCGTGAGCGTGGATATTTCGCCTTCCGAAACGACAAATTTCCGCGACGGTATGACTGCGGACGAGGTGCGCTCGGTTGTGAACGGTGCCGAGAGTATGTACGTGGAATTTTATTCCTGGGCCGCTGGTCCCGGATACGATTACAATGTGACGGAACAGGTTTACATCACCTCCGATTTCGTCAATGTGGAAATTTACTACTCTGACACGTATAACAGGGAGCAATTACGCGATTCCGTTTGGATGTTCAGATACGACGGCAAACTGTATTATTGCCAGAATTTGCATCAGAACGGCTATTGGGAACCCGTCAGGCAAATAACCGAGAAAGAAATGGAGGACTTCGTTGCCGGAGTGTTGGCCAGGGCGGGACTTTCCGCGCTCGAAGTCGGTGAAAACGGGCTTGCAATCAACGACGACCTGTTCGCGGAGGCAGTTACGAACTACCAGCCGACAATGGGGACGACGGTGCAAACGGGCGACAACAAATATTCGGTTAACTACACGCTCGCAAACTCCGAGGGTGAATTCGAATACGTGACGGCAACGATAAACTACGTCGACGAACTTGCGTGGAGCGTTCCCGACGGGATATTGGGCAACATAGTTGCTTAAACACATTCGCGAATATGCGTTTTCCGTCCCGTTCTTTTTAGGGCGTGGCAGGGAAGAGCGTCAAGGTTCGTTTTAAATGGAAAAACCAAAGTCGGAAGGCTTTGGTTTTTCTTTTGGGCAATACAATTCCCGTTTGACGAGAGTCAGAGGGCGCAATGAGTGCGGCGTGGGCGATGTGTCTTGCGGGACGTTTTCTCGATGCGGACACCGCCGAAAAGACGGTAAAATCCTTCCTTTCGCGTTCCGTAATGGACAATCTTTTCGATTTCCACCCTCCGTGCTATTTCCAGATTGACGGCAATCTGGGATTCGTGGCGGGAGTCAACGAAATGCTGCTCACCGTGGACGACGGCGTGATTACGCTGTTGCCGGCCTGTTTCGGACTTATAGCCGACGGTGAGATGAAAGGCGCGGTGGTGAACGGCGTCAGCGTGGATTTTGCCTGGCACAAGGGCGAAGTCGTCGCGGTGAAAGCGTCCGCTCCCGTCCGCGTAAAGGACGTCAATTTGAGCGCCGACGCGGAACTTGTAAATGTGACGAAGGTGTGATATGGACAGAATTTTCAAAGGCTCGGACTTCGGCATAATTCCCGGAACCGACATCGCCGCCGCCCTCAACGAACTGCTTGCCGCAACGGCGACGAAGGCAGAGCGGACAAAGCAAAACTGGTCGACGTCCTCTCCGAGTCAGAACACGGGCTGTTCCGTTACGGCCCCGCCAACCTGCACGGGGCGGGGAACTACGTCATAGAACTCACGCGAGGCGGACAGACGGAATACGCGCTGTTTATGATGGACAGCGGCAGCAGCAAGGAATTCGACGCGGGCACCGCGGGAATAGACGACGCTCAGGTGGAATGGTACAACTGGAATATGAACGCCTTTGAGGCAAAGTGCGGCGAAAAACCGACGCGTAAGCCCGCGAAAGGCGGTGCGGTCACCTCTTTCGCCGTCGGTCTGTGGGCCCAGAAGGTGCTGGAGAAACTCATTGAGCGGAGACCGGACGCGGAATTGCTTTACCATCTCGGCAATCTGCGTTAAGATAGAAGAAACTACGACACGGCGGCAAGGTGCTGGACCGAGGCGGCGGCGCTTGACCCCGCCAACGCCGCGGTACACCGCAATCTCGCGTTGTACCGCTACAATAAAAAGAAAGATTCCGCAAGCGCGCTGAGAAGTATGGAAAAGGCTTTTGCGCTCGCGGGAGACGATTCCAGAATGTTGCTGGAACTGTCGCAGTTGTATTCCGCCTGCGGAAAAAGCCGAAGCGGAATTCCGTCTTGCGACGCGCGGCAAAACGCAAATAGAGGCGGGAATGTTCTACAACGATATGCCTGTCGATTACATCTTCTACGCCGCGCTGTCTCACGCAGCGCTGGGAGAAATCGGGGCGGCGGAAAGGATAGCGGATTCCTTTGCCGATTACGCCGCCGCAAACAAAGGGAAGCACGTGAAGATAGACTATTTCGCGGTGTCGTTGCCCGACTTGCTGGTGTGGGAACTTGACCTTGACCGCAGGAACGACGAAATGTGCGATTGCCTGCTGGCTATGGCAAAGAAAATCAAACGCGTAATGGGAGGGGTGAAATGAGCGTTTACATATACCGTTCGTCAAGCGTCGAAAAGCGCGTGAAAACCGCAGGGGACAGGATTGTCGAAATCTCTTTTCTGAACCCCGTAACGGGAAGAGAACTGGTTTCGCCCGCGGGCGACTTCGAGGTGCTTTATTCGTGCGGCGGCGAACGTTTCGTCGCGGACTGCGCTTCCTGTGCGGTTGAGCGCATCGGGGAAGACGGCTACACGCTACGAAGCGCCGACGGCGCGTTGCGCGTGGAAATTTCGTATTCCGCCAGGGACTGCGGCGCGCTTGCCAAGACGGTGACTCTGCGGTGCGACAGGGATATATTCATCGATTGCGTGACCGTGGAAAAATTTTCGACGGCGCGCGCGGAATTCGTGTGGCAGGCGCCGTTTGCCGGCAAAACGTATCTTTCGCAGTCGGTGGCGCGCCTGGGACAACCTCTGTATGCAGGAGACCTCTTTTTCGGGTGCGAGACCCCCGTGTCCGAGAATTTCGTGCGCAAAAATACCGCGTGCTGCAGATATCACACGGGAAGGAATTTCGGCGACGTCTGCAAGGACGGCGCATACGTTCTGCCCGACGTCGTTACGGGCGGCGGAGCGGCGGCTGATTTTGCATCAATGAGGCGTGCTTTCTTTGCGTATGTCGAGAGTTTCGCACGCCCCGCTGTGTGCAGGATACAGTACAACAGTTGGTACGACAATATGCTCGACATCGACCCCGAGCGCATTGAAAATTCGTTCACAAAGGTACACGAGGGGCTGAAGAAAGCGGGAGCGCGCGAGCCCGACTGTTACGTCGTGGACGACGGTTGGACGGAATACCGCAAGCCGCTTTTCTGGCAGTTCAACGACAAATTCCCCGAGGGATTCGCGCGGGAAGCGGCGCTTACAGCGTCTTTCGGAAGCAGGTTCGGCGTGTGGTTCGGACCGCGCGGCGGCTATACGGCGCAGACTGTCCGTTATGCACGTTTGCTGGAAAAAATAGGCTACCACGTCAACGAAAAATCGCAGGATATATGCACCGCCGACGCCCGCTATATAGAGGACCTCAGCGACAGAATGTGCGAATTCTGCAGGGAATACAACGTCGATTATTTCAAAATAGACGGATTTGCGAAAAAACCCTGTTCCGCGCGGGGGCACAATCACCCCGTCGCCAAAGGCGAAGGACTGGCGTTTTATACCAGTTTCTGGGAAAGGTGGACGGCGGCTTTCGAGAAGATAAGGGCGGTCAGACCCGACGTGTGTCTCAACATCACTTCCTACGTGCACTGTTCGCCGTGGTTTCTCAGATGGGTGGACTACGTCTGGATGAACAACGCTTCCGATATGGGCTACGTCGGCAAGGGGGACGACCTTTCGATGTGCCTCAATTACCGCGACGGCAGATACAGGAATTTCTACGAGGAAAGGCAATTGCAGTTTCCCGCCGCGCACCTTTACAATCACGAGCCCTGCTACGCGTTCAGGAATTTCAACACGGCGCGCCCGTGGCGCGGCAAAAAGCCGGTCGTTTACACGGACGAACAGTTCCGCGACTATCTGAAGTGCTGCTTTATGCGGGGCAGCGGGCTGCTCGAACTTTATTTCTCGCCCGATATGATGAGCGAAAGCAAGTGGAAGATTGCCGCCGAGGTGCTGAGTTGGGCGGAAGCCAACTTTGACGTGCTTTCGGCTTCGCAGTTTTTCGGGGGAAGACCCGAAAAGGGCGAGGTGTACGGTTATGCGGCGGAAAGAAACGGCAGATACGCCGTGACCATGCGCAACAGCGGCGCCAAGGCGCGCGATTACGATTTCGATTTGCCTGCCGTTGGCAGGATTAAGGGCAGACTTCAGCCTTTCGAAATAAAACACTTCGAAAAACTTTAAGGGGGACAAAACCATGTTCGAAATCAGAAAAGAAGGATTTTTTCTTGACGGAAAGCCGTTCAGGCTCTATTCGGGGACGATGCACTATTTCAGGGTGTTGCCGCAGTACTGGAGGGACAGACTGGAAAAACTGAAAGCCGCGGGGTTCAACACCGTGGAGACGGTTATGTGCTGGAACGTTCACGAGCCGCGGGAAGGCGAATTCTGCTTTGAAGGAATGTACGATGTGGCGCGTTATTGCAGGACGGCGCAGGAACTCGGGCTTTACGTGATAATACGCCCGGGTCCGTACATTTGCGCGGAGTGGGATTTCGGAGGTTTTCCCGCCTGGCTGCTCCGCGACAAAAATCTGCGGGTGCGCTGCAACGACCCCGTGTATATGGAAAAAGTGCGCAATTATTTCAGACGCGCTATGGCGGAACTCGTCCCTCTGCAGATAACCAAAGGCGGCAACGTCATCGCAATGCAGATTGAGAACGAATACGGCTCCTACGGCAACGACAAGGATTATCTCGAAGCCCTGAAGGAATGTATGCGCGGAAACGGAATCGACGTGCCGTTTTTCACTTCGGACGGGACTTGTCAGGATATGCTTTCGGGCGGAACGTTGCCCGACGTCTATACCACGCTCAATTTCGGGTCGGGTGCCGCGGGCGCGTTCGGATGTCTTTCGGACAGACAGCCCGATATGCCCAAGACCTGTATGGAATTCTGGTGCGGTTGGTTCGACCATTGGGGCGAGCGTCATCACACCCGCAATGCGGCTTCCGTCGCGGCTGAGATTGAGAAAATGGTGCAAAACGACGTGAATGTGAACGTGTACACTTTCCACGGCGGGACCAACTTCGGCTTCACGGCGGGAGCAAACTGCTTCGCGAAATACCTGCCTACGGTCACCAGTTACGACGACGCCGCGCTGCTCAACGAATACGGCGATTACACGCCCGCATATCACAGGGTCAGGAAAATACTGCTTGCCGCGCAGGGCAAGGACGACGCCGCGCCGCTGCCGCCGCGTCCCGTGCTCAGGAGCATAGGAGAAGTGCGACTTACGCAGAGCGCAGACCTTTGGAAAAACCTTTATGTGCTGGGAGAGAAGCACCGCAGCGCCACTCCCGAAAGTATGGAATATTTCGGACAGAACGCGGGTTACATACTTTACACCACGACAGTAAAAGGCAAATACGGTCCTCATTATCTCAGAATAGAGGGGGCGCACGACATAGTTTACGTCAGGATAAACGGGAAGTTCGTCAAGAAATACGACCGCACGCGCGGCGGCATACATTGCGCGCTCCGCAAGCGGTACAACGACGGTTTTCAGGTGCCCGTGCCCGCTTTCGACGGCGAAATGAAAATAGAAATCCTCGTCGACGCAATGGGCAGGATTAATTACGGCGCGGAGATGGAGAACGACAGGAAGGGTATCCGTAAAGTGCGCCTGGGCTTCCAGACGTTGTTCGGTTGGGACGTGTACACCTTGCCTATGGATAATCTCTCGAAAACCGATTTTTCTCTCGAGCCCGAAAGCGGCGCCGCAATTCTTCGCGGGACCTTCGAGGCAAAGGGAGAGGGCGACTGTTTCGTGGACACGGCGGGATTTTCCAAGGGCTTTGTCGTGGTCAACGGCTTCAACCTCGGCAGATACTGGAACAAAGGACCTCAGCGGACGCTTTATCTTCCCGCCCCGTTGCTCGGCGAGCACAACGAAATCGTCGTTGTCGAACAGGAGAAGTTCAGGCGCCCCGCAATATTCATAGGCGACAAGCACCGTCTATGAACTGCGTTAGAACGAACGGCGACTTTATTTGTCTGGAGACCGCTTCGACGTCTTACGTAATCAGAGTGAACGGCACTTATGCCGAACACGTCTATTACGGCGCGAGGATTCCCGCCGAGGATTGCGCAAGTCTCGTGGGCAGACGAACCTCGTCGCTCGGAGACTGGTACGAAGACAAGTCCAAGTTCCCGCACGGGCTGGAAGAATTATCTCGCCGCCTGGCGGAAAAGGGGCTTGCAACGGGACAAACCGCGGCTTGCCGCGCTGCCGCCGCCCGCGCAAAACCCGACGCCACAATTACTTCGCGTCGTATAAAATGTTGCGCCCCGAGCGGAATTCCACGTCGTTGAACAGGCGCACAACGTCGTTTTCGTCGCGGAGGTTGACTATTTTAACCTCGATGTCTCCGCCCGCATAATCGAAGGTGTAGACGCATTGTCCGAATTGAAGCAGGTCCGTCGGGACAAAGGCTTTGTCGGTGGTCACTTGCTTTCCGTCCACGAACACCTGCATAGTGTAGTTGTGCGGCGCGGCGAATCCGTAGTTGGTGAGCATAAACGAGGCTTTGCCGTCCGATATGCCGAGATTCGACGCCACCAGTTGATAGCCGAGGTGCAGCCGCAGATAGTCGTATACGCTTATCTTTCCGTCGGTCAGCAGAGCGGGGTTGAAAGGCAGGCGGTTTTCGACGAGATACGATTGGTCGAGATATTCGGACTTGCATTTCTGCAGCCAGTATTCGTTGCCGTCCTCCTTGTAGTTGTGCTCCACCGACAGCGTGGTCAGCCCGTATCCCGCGCATTGTCCCACTATGCCCTCGGTATCCAGCAGATTGCCGTCGAATTGTGCGCCCCAGGGCAGTTCGCCGTCGGTGAGTGTGTACTTGCATTTCGTCAGCAGTTTGGGGTATTGCTCGGAATCCCAGTCCATCATTCCCCATTCGTGGTCGTATCCCACCAGGAAATCGTCGTGCAAACCGAAGCGGTGTTCGAGTTCGTCGGGCACTTTGGACAGAATTTCGGGGGTTCTCATCATTATGACGAAGTCCTCGGGCACCATATCGGCAACGGCTTTGATGACGCGTTTCACGCTGAGGTTGTGCACGCTGGAGTGCCCTTCGCCCCACAGACCTATCATTCCGAGTTGTACGGCGTAGACGGTTTCGTCGAACAGGGTGCGGTTCGATTCGATGAAGGATTTGGTTTGTTTGCAATGCCCCTCGATATCCGCCGTCCTCGGTCCCGTCTTGCCCTCGGAAGTCCATTCGTAGGCGAAGCGGAGCAACATTTTAATCCCGTAAGAGCGGATGAGTTCGAAATATTCGCGCAGTTGCACGAACGCGCTGTCGGGTATGTCGCAGTTTGCGTAGTCAATGAGATAAACGTAAACCTGCATAACCTTTATGCCGTCCTCTGCGTAAAGTTCCATCTGGCTTGCCAGTCTGTCCGTGTAACTTTCACCGCTTCCGGGGAAAGCCTCGTCGGTGCCGAGCCTTATGTACGCCTCGCCCCTGAAGCCTCTGCTCCCGTTGTCGGAGGGGGCGGAGGCGATGTCGCAGAAAGGTATGCTGTCGTCGGGCGTCACGGCGTAGGTGTCGCGCACGGCGGGATAGTCCTTGATGTCTATTTTGTTGCAGGACGCGAGCGGCAGACAAAGGCAGGTCGCAATCAGGATTGCCGCGATAAGCGTGAAAACTCTTTTCATATCTTCCCCCGTTCGTATCTTTGTCCTTACCCAACCAACATAACACGGAAACGGCGGAAAGTACACCCCGTGTTTCGGGGAAAAATTCGTCGATTTTCCCGTGTTTGCAGGACTTTCGCCCGACGTGGCGAAAACGCCTCTTTTTTTTGTCGGAAAAGCGCGGTATAATCAAAACAGGTAAGGGTGGAAAAGCGGAGCGCGATGTCTCGGGAGTTCGCGTCCGTCGGTTTGAGCACCCTTGTCCGCACGCCGATTCTTGCGGCGGCAAATCACGAGCATACGTCGGAGCGACGCGCACGTCACCGTGCAATTTCTCCGACGCAAAGTAACCGAAAACTTTACGAGTGAGGTGCATTATGGACAGGAAAAGCAACATCAACGATTTTGTGGTGACCTATCTCGCTTGCTGGGCGGACGCGATGAAGAGCCTCGACGGGCCCGAGGCAAGAAAAAAACTTTACCGCAGCGGAAGTTACGACGGCGACGGCGATTGCAAAGGCTGGACGGAATTTCATCTCAAAAAGATTCTTTATCCGCTCGCGGAAAAACTCGGCTACGCGGGCGCTTCCCGCGGCGAGGCGAAAAGCGGCAAGGTGTACCGCAGCGGCAACTACAAAGTGGACTTGTCGCTCTACAACTGCGAATCCGAATATTGCCGCAGCATTGATTACGCAATAGACCACGCCAATATCAGTATGAACGTGGAAGAACGCGACGGCAAACTGGTCGTAACCAGAGGCGGCTGGCTCAACGAATTTGTCAGAATGTTGCCGTTGAACTGCTCAAAAGCGCGCGTAATCATCGGATACGACGCTTTCGGCGAAGGCGACTGGGAAAAGAAAAAGGAATATCTTCTCGGGATTCTCAACAACCGCGTGGTGAGGGAAACTCTTGCGGAGACGCCGATACTGCTTATTCTCGCCCCCTCCTGCGAGTTCATCGACGGCGAGAAAGACAAGAACAACCTGTTCTTCCGCATCAAACTGATTTCCAAGGTGCAGAGCGGTTGGGAAGCGGGCGACCTCGACGAATTGCTGGCGGGCAACTCCGAATTCCTGCGTATGCGCAGGGAAATGTGCAACGTTTTCGCGGAGATAAGAAACGACTGACGGACGATTGTCGCAAATGCGCGATATTTGTCTTAAACGATTAAAATTCCCTTGCGGGGATATATTACGGGCGCACGGCAAAGTGCGCCCGTTCCTGCCTCCTGAATGCAGGCGGAAACTGTCGGCGGTTGCACAGATACGGTTATATGTACGGATATGCGCAACGTGTCTCGGCAGTGACCGACAAAATGGTCGTCGCAACGCATCGGAAAGCGGTTTGCAACGGGGTGTTTTGTAAGCCTCGGAGGTTGACAAAACGCCTTATTCGGGTTATGCTAGGAGTGCTGTGCGGGTGCGGTTTCGCGCCGTGCGGCGACTGAATACAATTTTGGCAAAAGTGACGGTAATTTTATGGAAGAAAAGAAATTTATCTCGGTATGCAAAGCGCTCGGTGACAACAATAGAATGAAGATTGTCAAGATGTTGAGGAAGGGCACGCTCTGCGCGAACGGTATCCTCAAGAGCCTCGATTGCTCTCAGCCCACGCTCAGTTATCATATGAAGTTGCTGTGCGAGAGCGGAATCGTCAAGGCGCGCAAACAAGGTCTTTGGACGTTCTACACTCTCGACCGCAAGGTGGCGGACAATTTCGCGGCGCACATCGTCAACGTCTGCACGCCCGTTGAGGACGTCAAGAAAGACGAAGCGGCGGAAAAGTAACACTGCGGACGTTCCCGTCGGAGCGTCTTTACGGAACAAATCGGTAATTACGGGCGCGCGGTCAATCCGCGCGTTTTCGCAAGGGGAGGAAAGGTGGTTTACGACGTTGCGGTCATAGGCGTAGGTGCGGCGGGCTTATATCTCGCTTCGCGGCTTGCGGGCAAGAAAGTCGCGCTGCTCGAGAGCCAATCCCGCGTCGGCAAAAAACTTCTCGCCACAGGTAACGGCAGGTGCAACCTGACTTTTGCCCGTCCGCTCGCGGAGGGCGACTACAACGTGCCCGAAGCGGCGGATTTCGTGAATGCCGTTTCTCCCGACGACACCTTGGCTCATTTCCGTTCTCTGGGGCTTGCCACGCGCAGGGAAGACGACAGAGTTTATCCCTATTCCAACGTTGCGACGAGCGTGCTTGATTGTCTGCGGCGCGGTGTGGCAAAGGCCGGCGCGGAAGTGATTACGGGAGCGCGCGTCGTCGCTCTCCGCAAAAGAGACGACATTTTCGGCCTGGAAACGGTCTTGTCCGACGGCGGCGGTCTTTCGCTGTCGGCCGCAAACGTCGTGCTTGCCGTCGGTTCGGATGCGGGAGGAGGCATCGACAGCCTTTCTCTTTACACGGCGCTGGGGCACACGCGCAGGAAATTCGTACCTTCCCTCGTGCCGCTTCTCACCGACAGGGAGAGCGTCAAAGGGTTGTCGGGAGTGCGCGCAAAATGCGTGCTGAGCGCGGGTGAGCACCGCTCCAAAGGCGAAATTCTTTTCAGGGACAACGGTCTCAGCGGTATAGCGGCTATGGATATATCCGCGTTGTACGCCCGCGGGGAAATGAAAGTCGGCGACGTCCTGGCAATAGATTTCGTACCCGAACTTACGGCGGAAGAACTGGCGAAGGAATTTTCCGCCTGCGGCACGAGTGTCGGCGAAACGCTGGCGGGGTGGTTCCATTCCCGCGTGGCGGAACGTATTGCGGCAAGGGCGGGACAGGATTTGAACGCCGTCCCCGATGCGGGGGCGCTGGCTGCGACGGCCAAAAACTACAGGCTGGTTTTCGAGGGCGTGCGAGGGAAAGACGCCGCTCAGGTAATGTCGGGCGGACTCCCGCTTGCAGAGTTCGATTGCAATCTTATGTCGAAAGTGTGCGCGGGTGCGTACGCCGTCGGCGAGGCTCTCGACGTGGACGGAATTTGCGGCGGGTTCAATCTTCAATGGGCGTGGACCAGTGCCGAAACGGTGGCGCGGGCGCTCGTTAATTGATTTTGTTTGAGAGTATTTCGCGTCGGCGCCGTCTGCCGCGAAAAATCCGCTTTTCTGCGACTTATTCCGAAAAATAGGTAAATGTGTTAACATTTTTCGTCAAATCGGTTGAAAGACCGATGTTTCAATGTTATACTATTTTTATGAGTATCAAGAGTGCCGCCTATTTCTTTTCGGCGTACAGAAAACTGCTACGTTCCTACACCGACTTCCAACTCAACGCGTTGGAAGGTTATGACCTGTCTCCCAACGAAATAGTTGTTCTAAGCAGTATCGAGACAATGCCTACCGCGAGTGAAATCGCATACGCTTCAGACGTAAGCAAGGCGCTCGTTTCGCGCAGCGTCAAGTTGCTCAAGGACAAGAATTACATCACCGCGACGGTTTCCGAATCCGACAAGCGCGAACAGGACCTTGCGCTGACGGAGGAGGGCAAACACGTCGCCGAACTCATAGACGAAGCAAACCGTCGCTTTTTCGCGACGGCGTTCGCCAATTTCGAGGATAACGAAAAAGAGGCGTTGAGAATGTTGCTCGGTATGATGATGCGCAACCTCAACATAGACAGGTGAAGTTATGAAGATTGCTTTTTCCGACGAAATTTACGGTGCTGCGGCACAGACCGCGGCGGAAGAAATAAAAGCGGCGACGAAAGAATTCGCGGGACGACTTCCGTCGTCCGCGGCCGAGAGAGACGCGGCAGTCCGCCTGAAAGAGGAACTGGAAAAGTGCGCCGACAGCGTTGCGACCGAGGAATTCGCGGTTGCTCCTGCCGCCGCGACGGGCTGGGTTTATTTCACCGCGATATGCGCTGTCCTTGCCTACGTCACTTATTTCTTCGTGTCTTTCCTTTCTGTTGTTTTTGTAATTGCGGCGCTCGTTCCGTTTGTGGTGCAGGGATTGCTTTGCCTCCCGTGCTTTGACGGAATGTACGTCACGCGCACTTCGCAGAACGTTACGGCGACCAAAAAGTGCGTCGGCGAACGCCGCAAGCGCGTGATTCTGGTCGCACACGTCGACGCCGCGCCCGTTTCTCCTCTCAAATCCGCGCTCGGCACGAGGGGTGTTGCCGTTGTGTGCACTCTCGCCGTGCTCGGTGTGCTTTACGTTCTGGCGGCGGACATAGCGCGTTGGGCGTATATGGGCAGTATGGGCTCGGGGCTCGTCGTGGGCGAATATCTGTACGCGGGATTGGCGGGAATAGTTTTCGTGCCCGTGTGGATAGCCTGTTTCTTCGTTTTCGGAGGCAAAAAAGTTTCCGAGGGCGCCAGCGACAACCTCAGCGGTTGCTACACCGCGCTTGCGCTTATGCGTACGCTGAAAGACAACGGCGCGGCAACCGAAAGCACCGAGTTGACCGTGGTGGTCACCGGCGCCGAAGAATGCGGAATGCGCGGAGCCGCGGCGTGGTGCAAGGCGCACGCTGACGAGGACAAGTCCGACACCGTCGTCATAGCGCTTGACACGTTGAGGGAAGCGGACAAATTCGCCGTGTCTCTCAGAGAACTCAACGGATTGGTCGGGACCGACGCCGCGCTTGCCGAGGAACTTACTGACGCCGCGGGAGCGGCGGGCGTAATATGCGAAAAACGCGCTTGTTCGTTCGGCGCGACGGACGCCGTGGCGTTTGCCAGGGCGGGATACCGCGCCGCAAGCCTCACCGCCTCCGACGCAATGGCGGATTATATCCACACTCCGCGCGACAACGCCGAAGGCGTCAATGCGGAAGCAATCGAGGGCGCGCTCCGCGTGCTCGTCGAATACCTCGACCGCGCCGACAACGACTGAACGACCATTGACAAAAAAAACGAAAACCGAGGGTGGAAGCCCTCGGTTTTATTTTGAATTTCCGTTTGTTCGGTAGTCGTGTTTTCGGACGCAATCAGCGATTTTCGGGGGAAAACGCGCGCAGGTCCTCGCCCTCGAAGTCGAGCACAAGCGCAGTGCGACGGTCGCCGAGACGGGAGAATATCCGCTCGTTGTACGTGTTGAGTATCCTTTCCACCGAAAGATTGGTGGTTATGACCGTCGAAAGTTTCCTGCGCGTGCGTTCCTCGAGTATGGTCAGCAGATATTCGCACGTGACGTTCCGGTAGCGCGGTTCGGTGCCGAGGTCGTCGATGACGAGCATATCCGCGGAGAGCACGTCGTCCAGCACGGAATCACATTCGGGATAGCGTGAGGTGTGCGCTTTGACCATAAGTTTGTTCAGTTCGGTGGCGGACAGGAAAAGGGCGGCGTAGCCGCGGCGTATCATCTGCCGCGCCATAGCCTCGGCAAGCATTGTCTTCCCCGTGCCGGTCGCGCCCGTCAGAAGCACGATGTTCTTGCCGATTGCGGGAAACTTGCCGACATAGGAGCGCATAAGAGCGTAAACGCTTCCGAGCAGTTCGCTTTGTCGTGTGGCGGGAAGTCGAGTGGCGTCGAAATCGTCAAGGCAGTAGCCCGTCGCCGAAATCCCGCATTCCTTTTCCAGCAAGCGCACGAACACGTCTCTGACGCACTTGCAGGGGGAACCGTCGACAATTCCCGTGTCGTTGCAGTGAGGGCAGGCGCCGTCGGGCTCGAAATCCTCTTCCGAATAGCCGTGACGGGCGAGGGCGGAGACATATTCTTCACGCAGGGTTTCGGCGAGTTCCGTGGCCTCCCGCGAGCGACTGCGGGCAGTTGCGTAGAAAGCCCCCACGTACTTTCTGCGGGCTGCCGCGACGTCGGGCAGAGCGAGCACCGCCTCTCTTGCGGCGGCCTTTTCTTCCTCGGCACGTTTTCTCTCGACGGCTTTGAGTCGGAGAGCCTCTTTCAGAATCCTGTCTCTCATAGGTCGGTGTCCTTAAGACTTTCTATGCTGGTAATAACCGCCTTGAACTGTTCGGGCGTGTATTCTCGCTCGTCGAAGTTTTTGGAGGTGTTTGGTTTGTTCTCGTTCGCCTGATAATCGGTTCCGCGTTTCTTCGCTTCGGCGACGGTGCGCACGCCCGCCGCTTTCCATTCGGAAAGAATCCTGCTCATAGCAGACAGGGGATAGGGCTTGCCCGCGCAGAGTTCGGCGGCGTAAAGAATGACGTCGTCGTCGAATCCCCACACCGCGCTCCACGTGCGGTAGTGGTCGCGGTCGGCGGCCGTTACGGCGCGGGTGCGCCCCGTCTTTTCCACCACCGCTTTTATACGTTCGTCCTGTCGGACCTGATTTTCTATGAAATTGTCAATGGCTTCGACGGTAAGCAAACCTTGCGCAAAGAAGGTGTTTACTATGCCGTTCATACCCTCTAAAGTGCGTATTCCGCTAATAAAGCAGTAATGCGCCACGGTGACGAGAGCGTCGTCGGAAAACCCTTTCGACGTCCACGGCACGGTGTAGACCTCGATGATGTGGTCGAGGGATTCGTAGTATACGCCCAGATTTTTGTTGATCCTGACCGCGAGGTCGCGCAGACGTTCCGCGTTCTTGTTGTATTCCTCGATTTCTTCGGGAGAGAACACGGACATACGGTAAAATTCGTCCAGCCTGGAGTCCAACCGTTTGAAAGTTTTTCCGCCTTTGAGAGATTTTGCGGCGGCGAGCACGGCGGGCAGGGTGTAGCCCCAACTGCGCGTCCACTTGAGAAGCATTTGCTTTTCCTCGAGTTCGGCTCCGCCTTTTCTGCCGAGCGCGGCGAGTACGGCGCGCATATCTTCCGTCTGCGCCTCATACTGCGACAGTTTGCTTTCGACGTCGGCGACGGTGCGCACTCCGTCGTCCGCCCAGTTTCTCGCCACGGCGAGTATGTACGGGTAGCGCACGGACTCGCCCTTGAGGTCGATGCAGTATTGCACTATCATCAGCATTGCGTCCTGTTCGACCTTGCTCGAATCGAGGAAAGAATAATACTCGTTGTATTCGTTGGGGGTGAGCATTCGCTCGGGGAAGAGGCGCTGAAGTTCGCGGTTGAAATCCTGCCATTTTTCCGCCTTGTATTTCTTGGGCGGTTGCATAGCGCGCTTGAGGGAAAGGTAGCGCACCTCGAGAGGTTGTCTGCGCACGATACGGCACAGTCCCGCGTCCTCGAAGTCGGTGTAAATGGCGAGCAGTTCTTTTTCGTCCACGCCGAGCGCTCCGCACATATTTTCGAGAGAATTGTCTTTTTGCGGCGCGGTGCACAGGTAAAGACCGTATACATACACCTTGACTTGCTTTTCGTCGCAATAGGGCAGATGTTCGTTGATGAAAAGATTGTCAACGAGCGTGAAACTTTCCATTAGAAAATCGCTTGAAAAGGTTGCGAAACTCACATTGCCCTCCCTGATGACTGCGCTTTTGCGCGGACCTATATCGTACCACACCCGCGCGCGAAAGGAAAGAGTAAACTGCGACAAAAATCGCAAAACCAATATATGGTGGGTCGTCGCGGGCGGCAGCGGAATGGGGAAAACGAGGCGGTCGGACGGGCGAGAAAGGCGTAAACGCCGAGCCCTTCCGCCCGTTAGCGGGCAGAATGCGGTCGATTGCGCCTGTGCGCGGACGGTCGTTCAGGACGTTCTGTCGTCGTCGGAGCGGGGAATGTCGGCCGATTCGCGGGGTTCGCGGACGTACTCCACGTTTCTGGCGCCGTATGCCCTCAGAAGTCCCGCGCGCCTGAGCGCTTGCTCCAGAGCGAGGGTCAGCGGCAGTCCTATAAGCACAACCACAATGCATTCCGAGGCGAGTATGAGCCCGAAATTGAGAAAATACGCGGGGTCCGAGCCGTCGACAATCCAGATAAGAGGCACCAGCAAAGCGTTCAGGAGGAGCGGGGGGAGAACCGCGAAAACCTTGTGACGGCGCAGCAAGTAAGTAAGTATTGCCGCGACGAGCGTTGCCGTGGTGCCGAAAATCACGTCATAGGTGGTCGAGAAGAAAAAGTTCGACAGAAAACACCCCACGGTGACCCCTATTATGGATTCGGGCATAAAGACGGGGAGCAATACCAGCGCTTCCGACAGACGGAATTGCACGGGGCCGAAAGATACGGGCTGAAGGGCTGTTGCCAGTGCGAAATAGATTGCGGCGACGAGCGCAGAACGGGTTACGAAGAAAACACGCGATTTCAAAATATGCCTCGGTTTTTTTTATTGATGGGTGTTGCCGTGACCATCGCGGCTATGTTATCATACAATGTGCCTGAAAGCAAACGTAAAAGGATACTTTTTCGGAGGATTTATGATAAATTTCGAAGATTGCAATGCGATGAACACTGCGTTCAATACCGGCGCGTTCGTGTGCTCCGGCGGCAACGTTATGGTCGCAAGTTGGGGTTTTATCGGTACAATGTGGGGCAAAAAAGTCTTTGTTGCGCCCATTCGCGACAGCCGCTATACCAAAGAGAAAATAGACGCCACGGGCGAGTTTACCGTCAGCGTGCCGCCTGCGGGCGAGATGAAAAAGGAAATAGCGTTCTGCGGAAGCAAGAGTGGCCGCGATTACGACAAGTGGAAAGAGACGGGGATGAAGCAACGTCCCGCAAAAGTCGCGGGCGGTTGCGTTGTCGACGGCTGCGTCAAATACTACGAATGCAAGGTGCTCGGAGTGGTGCCTATGGGCGGAATGGACCTCGCGCCCGTTGCAAAATGGTACGCCACGCCCGACCTGCACAATTTCTATTTCGGCGAAATCGTTGCCGAGTACGATGAAAATACGAACCGATGAAAATCTGGGCTAAGGTTATGCGTGCGGACAGAATCCTGCGCGACGTCGTTTACGAGGGGGAACAGCCTCTCTCCAAGAACGGCTTCCGCGACGCAGTGCGGGAAGTGTGTTATCTTCTCGACGTTTCCACGCCCGTGTTGTTGCCCGCCCATTACGAGCGCTTCGCGCAATTCAACAGAGTTAAATTTCTGCCTTCCGATTTTATCGAGGAGGTGGATTTCACCTCTTTCGTGCTCGAACGCGTGGCGGAGGAAAAGAAAAAAACTCACGGTGCGCCCGCGCGCGCACTGCGTTCGGAGTTTTCCCCGCGCACCCGCAGATGACGGCGGCTTAAAATCTTTTGCCGCGCTACGGATAATAAAGCCTCCCTTGCGGAAACTATCCGCGTCAAAGGGAGGTTTTTGCTTATGTCGGACGTCGGTATAGTTCGCAGAATGGACGAACTCGGAAGGATAGTCATTCCCAAGGAACTCCGCCGTTCCCTGCGGCTTCGCGAGGGCGACGAGATGGAGATTTTTCCCGAGGGTGAACTCATCGTCATAAGAAAACATATGCGGCTCAACGGTTTTGCCGAAGCCGTGGAAGGCGTCGTTCGTGCGCTCGCCGACAGCACGGGGTGCGGGGCGATTGCCGTCTGTGCGGATTGCGTCATTGCCGCCGCCGGCAGGCATTGCCGCTCGCTTTCCGGCAAGCGCGTGTCGGAAAAGTTTGCCGCCGTTATAGCGGCGCGGAAACCCGTTTCGTTTCCCGCGGGACAGTCGGTGGAGATTGTCGAGGGAGAAAGTCGGGATTGCGGTTGTGCCGTCCGAGCGGTCGTGCAGGCGGGAGACGTCATAGGCGCCGTCGCTTTGCTCGGGGAAGAAGCGGACAGGCGGGCGGAACTGTTGTCGTTTGCCGCTTCCGCTTTGTCCTCTCTGGGGGAAGCGTGAGGGCGCGCGGGGCGACTGCCGGCGGGAGAAAACTCGTCGGCGGCGCGGCAATTCTCGCCGCGGGGAGCATCATCGCCAAGATAATCGGCGCGTTCTACCGCGTGCCGCTTACCAACATTCTCGGCGCGGAAGGTATCGGTATGTACCAACTGGTGTTTCCCGTTTTCGCGCTGTTCACCACATTGTCCACATCGGGAATTCCCGTTGCGCTTTCGCGTATAGTTGCCGAAAAGCGGGCGGAAGGACGGGAGACCAAAAAATATCTCGTTTCCGCGCTGATTTCTTTGCTGGCGGTATCCGCGCTTGCGGGAATACTCATTGCTTCGCTGTCGGGCGTGCTGGCTCGGGTGCAGGGCAATCCGGCCACCGCTTCCGGCTATATCGTCATTGCGCCCGCGGTTTTTTTCGTCGGGGTAATAGCCGCCTTGCGCGGGTGGTTTCAAGGCGAAATGTATATGGTGCCCACGGCGCTTTCCAACGTCATAGAGCAACTGGTCAAACTGGGCGCCGGTATAGGTTTTGCAATCGCGTTTGCGGACAGAGGGGTCGTTGCGGCGGTGTGCGGGGCGCTTCTCGGCGTTACGCTGTCCGAAGCGGTCGCGGCGGTATACCTTGTCGTCGTCTATGCGGTGCGCTCCCGCAAACGTCCCGTCCGCGAGTGTCTGCGTCTCAGCAGAGACGAAGCCCGCGGAATGTTCCGCGTGGCGTTCCCTTTTGCGCTGCTCGGAGTAATTATGCCGCTCGGAACCTTTCTCGACAGCCTGATTATAGTAAATGCGCTGAAGTGGGGAGGCGTTGCGACGGAGGCGGCAACCGCGCAATACGGTCTTTACAGCGGGCCCGTCGCTTCGCTCGTAAACGCGCCGGTCATTGCCATAATGTCGCTTGCTATGGCGGTTGTGCCGTCGGTGTCTCTTTCGCGGGCGGACAGAGACCTTGCCGCAATAATAACGAAAAGCAGAATGAGCATAAAACTGGTATATCTAGTGGGGGTGCCCGCCGCGCTGTTTTTTGTGCTTTTCGGCAGGAGCATACTTTCGGTGCTGTACCCCGCGCTCCCCGCGGCGAGTATATCTCTTGCCGCGAATCTGCTTTCCGTTCAGGCTTTCGGAGTGGTGCTTGTGGGTGCGACTCAGATTTATATTTCGCTGCTACAGGGACTTGACAAGACGATGTGTGCGGTTAAAAGCCTGTTTGCGGCGCTCGTGGTCAAAGTTGTGCTTTCGCTCGTTCTGGTGCGTTATACGGGAATCCTCGGCGCTTCCGCGGCTTCGATTGCGATGAGTACGGTTTCGCTGATATTGCTCGGCGTGTCGTTCAGGCGGCTCACCGACATTCACGAGGAAAAAAGTATTGCAAAAGTCTTGCTGGCAGGTGTTATAATGGCTCTGGTGGGAATAACCGTGCGCGAGTACGTTCCCGCGGGCGTCGCCGCCATAGCGGCAGGCGCGGCTGTTTGCGCGGTCGCATATATCTGGCTGACGACGCTTTTCGGAGTTTTTTCCGAGGAAGAACTCAGGTCGCTTCCTTTCGGGGGCAAGTTGGCCAGGTTCAGGCGCGCGGTGCGATTCTGGGATTAGCGGAGGCAGATTATGAGCCACAACAGGTCCGCAAACGGCACGGACGCCGGACTTTGCGCGGACGGTTGCGCGACGGCCGCAAGGCCGTTCGCCGAGTCCACGCAGTACTACATAGCGAGCGATTTGCTCAACGATTTCGTTTTTGTCAACAAAAGGATACCTTTGCTGGTCGCCGACGTTACCGCGGACAATTTCGACGCCGTGCGCGCACGTCTTTCCGACCTCTACGGCGAACACAAGACGGTCTGTGTGTGCGACGAAGGCGGCGTGCGCGAATACGCGCTTTCGCAGTTGCCCAGAGGCGATTACGATTATCTCCGTTTCGGCGGAAAACGTCTGACTGCGAGACGTCGGTTCGATTTTTCGGACCTTGTCGAGATTATGGAAGGACTGCGCGCCGAAGGCGGTTGCGAGTGGGACCGCGCGCAGACGCACGAATCCATACGCATAAACCTTATCGAGGAAGCCTACGAACTCGTCGACGCAATAGACAGCCGCTCGAGGGATATGATGCTCGAGGAGGCGGGCGACGTTTTGTTGCAGGCGGTTTTCCACACTCAGATTGCCAAGGACGAGGGAGATTTCGGATACGGCGATATGCTTACCGCGCTTTGCCGCAAACTGCTTGACAGACACACTCACATTTTCGGAGGCAATCACGCCGACAATGCCGAACAGGCGCTGGGGTTCTGGAATGCGGCGAAACAGAAAGAAAAGAAATACGCCTCGTCCGCCGACGCTATGAGCCGTGTTCCGCGCAATCTTCCAGCATTGCTTTACGCCGAGAAGATACAGAAAATAGCGAAGAAAAGCGGCTACGATTTCGAGAATGCAAAACACGCCGCGGGCAAAGTCGGCGAGGAACTGGACGAACTGTTGAATGCGCCGACTGAAGACCGAGTCGACGAAGCGGGCGATTTGCTTTTTGCGGCGGTCAACGTTGTTAGGCTGCTCGGAGTCGAACCGGAAATGGCGTTGCGCGCCGCGGCGGAGAAATTCGAGAGACGTTTTGCGTGCGCCGAACAACTTGCCGTCGATAAAGGCAAAAAACTTGCCGACTGCGACGCCGATGAACTCGACGAACTGTGGGAAACGGCCAAGAAAGCCGAAAAAGAAGCGGATAGATAATGGAATTTTGCGGCGCGGAGATAACTTCCAGATTTTTTCTTGCGCCGCTGGCGGGATACACCGACGCGGGCTTCAGGGCGCTTGTCGCCGAAAACGGAGCCGCGGTCACTTACACCGAAATGGTCAGCGCGAAAGGAATGTGTTACGGTTCTCCGGGCACGGACGCGTTGCTATACACCACGGCGACGGAAAGCAACGTCGCCGTTCAACTTTTCGGTAGCGAGCCCGAATTTATGCGTCGTGCCGCCGAGGACGCACGCATCGGCAAGTTTGCGTTCGTGGACATAAATATGGGCTGTCCCGTAAAAAAAATCTTTTCCAACGGCGACGGCAGCGCGCTTATGAAAGACCCCGCGCTCATAGAGGACGTCGTGCGAGCGACTGCGGAAGGCGCGCGCAAGCCCGTGACCGTAAAAATCCGCGCGGGAATAACGGAAGGCGAGACGCTCGCGGTAAAATGCGCCGAAGCGGCGGTGCGAGGAGGTGCGGCGGCTGTCGCCGTGCACCCGCGCTACCGTGAACAGATGTACGGCGGAATCGCCGACCACGGCATAACCGCCGCTGTCAAGGAAGCAGTCGGCGTGCCCGTTGTGGCGAGCGGCGACATAACCGATGCGGAAAGTTTCATCCGCATAAAGCGCGAAAGCAAAGCCGACTTTTTTATGATAGGTCGCGGCGCTCTGGGGCGTCCGTGGATATTCCGCGCGCTTGCAGAACTTGACGAAGCGGCGACCGCGTGCGGAGATGCCTTCGCGCTCGAGAATGCGGAAAGGATTTTTGTTCTCGCAAAATCTCGATTCGACGCGTTAGATGCTGCAAAACGTCATCTCGCAACATTGCTTGAAGTGTTGCCGCCGCGAGCCGCCGCAAACAGTATGAAGTTGCATCTTTGCAAGTATGCGGTGGGTACGCCGAACGCCAAACGCGTGCGCGAGGAAGTCGTGTCCGCCACAAACCCCGCCGACATAATTGCGGTTGCCGAAAAATATCTCGGCTGTCCCGACCGCTGAAATCCTGCGGGCCGACGACCAATCCGGACGGTAAAGCGGCGAGCCGATGATATTGTACGATTCGCTCGTTTTGAAGACGACCGACGGACTGCCGCGGATTTGAAGTCTCCGAATGCGCGTCGGGAACGGTGCGGGAAATTGGGCGGAGCGCGAAAAACGAGGGAGATAAAAATTCACTATGTTTAACATCGTTCTGGTTGAGCCCGAGATACCTCAGAACACGGGCAACATTGTGAGAACCGCGGCGGCGACGGGGTGCAAGGTTCATCTTGTAAAACCGCTCGGATTCGACATATCCGACCGCGCCCTGAAGCGTGCGGGGCTTGATTACTGGCACCTGACCGATTTTGTCGTCTACGAGAGCCTTGCCGATTTCTTTGTGCGGAACGCCGCGGGAAGATTCGTCGAGGTCGGCGGGACCTTCGCGCTCGGTCGTGCGGCGGGGGCGCCTTCTTTTTATTTCTTTTCAACTAAGGCTGCAAATAGGTACGACGCGCCCTCTTACCGCGAGGGCGATTTCCTGATTTTCGGCAAGGAGACCAGAGGCCTGCCCGAGGAACTTTTGCGCTCCAATTATGAAAACACGGTTCGTATACCTATGCGGGCGGAGGCTCGCTCGCTCAATCTTTCCAACTCGGTTGCCGTGGCGGTTTACGAAGCGCTGCGGCAGAACGGGTTTTGCGGGCTTGCCGAGGCGGGACGTTTGACCCGCTTCTGATTGGACTCGTACGTAGCGTTTTTTTTGTGCGAAAGGAAACTCCTTTCGCCTTTTTATTGCTCTGTTTGCTTGCGATTTTTCAATAAGCACGAATCGTGTACGGAGATATTGCACTTTTCGTGTTGCGATAGGCGGGGAGTAAGCGTGGCGCAATCCGTCCGCTTGTTACGGACAATTTGTTACGGGCAAGTTGCTTGTTGCGGCGAGTGCAGGAGAGGTGGCGTCCGTGCCCATTGACACCTTTTGCGACGTGGATTATTATTATATTGACGACGTTCTACTTGCCGTCTCGGTTTTGAGCGGAGCGACACGACTGCAGGACGTCGCGGGAGGAGTTATGACCGAAGACAAGGTGGTGGCGTTGCTTGCACGCTTTTCCGAGGACTTGCCCTCGGGGTCGGCTTTCGCCGTGGGGAACGCATTGCGCACGGCACCCGACAATATGTTCGATTATCTGATAACATTGCCGGTGAAGTCGGCGGGTATAACCGTTGTGCTGTCGATTTTTCTCGGCGGTCTGGGAATCGACAGATTCTATGTCGGCGACATCGGGCTGGGCATTGCAAAACTGCTTTTCGGCTGGCTGACGCTGGGACTGTGGCCGCTTATCGACATCTTTTTGTGTTATAAAAAAGCGAGGCAGGTCAATATGGAAGCCATTATGACGGCCATTTCCGCACCTGCGGGATACGCATATTGAAAACTCTTCGCAAGGCGTACTTATCGTCTCGTAGACAGCACGGTTTCATCGACCAAGTGAATTTCTAAAGGCGCGCATAGTGCGTCGTGACGCGGTTCGCCCGTCAGGGCGCGCGGTCGCAGGCGGGGCGCAACGCGTCGCTTCCGAGCGCGTGCGCGCCGTTGCGGATTGAGGGGCAGAGGCGGCGAAGTTATCCTAAGGAAATTTGTGATTCTCGCCCGACTATTTTCTTGCTATGCGCGCGGGCGTGTGCTATAATACTACAGACAAAAAAAGCGCATTGCGCAACTTTTCACAAGGAGAATCCCTATGAGCAAAATGACTATCAAGGATATCGACGTCAAGGGCAAGAAGTGCCTTACCCGCGTCGATTTCAACGTTCCTATGGTCGACGGCGTTATCACCGACGAAAACCGCATCAACGGCGCCCTTCCCACCATCAAGTATCTTATGGAGCACGGCGCAAAAGTTATCCTTTGCTCCCACCTCGGCAAGCCGCACAACATCTTCACCCCCGGCTTCGGTCTCACCAAGAAAGAGAAGAAAGCGGTGGAGGCTCTGCCCGCGGAAGAGCAGGCAAAAGCCAAGGAAGAGTATATCGCCAAGGCTCTCAAGAACGACCCCAAGAAGTTCTCGCTCAAGCCCGTTGCGGACAGACTCGCTCAAATTTTCCCCGGCAAAGTGACGTTCGCCACCGACCTCGTGGGCGACGACGCGCACGCCAAGGTTGCGGCACTCAAGGACGGTGAGTGCGTGCTGCTCGAAAACACCCGTTTCGATGCGGGCGAGGAGAAAAACAGCGAAGAACTGTGCAGAAAACTCGCCGATTTCTGCGACGTTTACGTAAACGACGCTTTCGGTACGGCACACCGTGCCCACGCGACCACCGCGGGAATAGTTCAGTACGGATTCGCCCCCGTGGCAGTCAGCGGCTTCCTCATCGAAAAGGAACTCAAATTCCTCGGCGGTGCGGTTGAGAATCCCGCCCGTCCTTTCGTCGCCATTCTCGGCGGTGCCAAGGTCTCCGACAAAATCGGCGTAATCGACAACCTCATCAACAAGTGCGACGCGCTCATCATCGGCGGCGGAATGGCGTATACTTTCCGCGCGGCAATGGGCTACAAGGTCGGCAACAGTCTGCTTGAAGAGGACAAAATCGAACTCGCGAAGAGCCTTATGGCAAAAGCCGAGGAGAAAGGCGTCAAACTTATGCTGCCCGTCGACAACGTTATAGCCGACGCGTTCAGCAACGACGCAAACACGCAGGTTGTCGCGGGCGACATTCCCGACGGCTGGATGGGGCTTGACATCGGTCCCGAGACCGTCAAGGCGTACAGCGAGGAAATCGGCAAAGCCAAGACCGTGGTCTGGAACGGACCTATGGGCGTGTTCGAAATGGAGAACTTCGCAAAGGGCACCAAGGCGGTTGCGGCGGCACTCGCGGAGACCGACGCGGTGACCATCATCGGCGGCGGCGACAGCGCGGCGGCGGTGGCACAACTCGGTTATGCCGACAAGATGACCCACATTTCGACGGGTGGCGGCGCCTCTCTCGAGTTCCTCGAGGGCAAAGTGCTTCCCGGCATTGCCTGCCTCAACGACAAATAATGCAAATTGCGAAAACGGGGGTTCAACGCTCAAATCGGCACGCTGAACCCCTTGTTTGACCCGTACCGTCATAATTTTCGACCTTGTCTGCCCGGCGCGCGTCGCCCGAGGCGGACAAGAACGGCGGCGTAACCGCCGCACAAAACCACAAAATTCGCCGCGCTCAGGCGCGACGCTGTATTAAAGGAGAATCACTATGCGCAGACCCATTATCGCGGGAAACTGGAAGATGAACAACACCATAGCCGACACCAAGGCTCTCGTCAAAGACCTTATCCCCCTCGTCAAGGACGCTAAGTGCGACGTCGTTATCTGCACCCCTTACACCGACCTTGCCGCCGCAGTCGAAGCGACCGCAGGCACCAATATCAAGGTGGGCGCCGAGAACGTCCATTGGGCGGAAAAAGGTGCTTTCACGGGCGAAATCAGCGCGAAAATGCTCACCGAACTCGGCGTGGAATACGTCATCATCGGCCACAGCGAGAGAAGACAGTATTTCGGCGAGACCGACGAAACCGTGAATATGCGCGTCAAGGCTGCGCTTGCCGCGGGCCTCAAACCCATCATCTGCGTGGGCGAATTGCTCGAAGAGCGCGAGAGCGGCAAGACTGCGGAGGTCGTTACCCGTCAGACCAAGGCTGCTTTCAAGGACATCGACAAGGACGAACTCGACAACATCGTCATCGCGTACGAACCCGTGTGGGCAATCGGCACCGGCAAGACTGCTACCGCTCAGGACGCCAACGACACAATCAAGGTTATCCGCGACACTATGGCGGAACTCTATTGCCCCAGGTGCGCCGAGGAAAGAGTGCGTATCCAGTACGGCGGCAGTATGAATCCCAAGAATGCGTCCGAACTTATGGCTATGCCCGAAATCGACGGCGGTCTCATCGGCGGCGCGTCCCTCAAAGCCGAGGATTTCTCCAAGGTCGTCAATTTCTGAAATTGTCCGACCGCGGTCGCCCGCCCGCTCCGATACGGTGCTGTGTGACGGTGCGTCCGACAGTGAATCATTGCAATGCGGAAGCGGCGCGTTTTTGCGCCGCTTCCGTTTTTTGCGGGGCGTATACGGTTGAAAAACGACGTCGTCGAACTGCGCAAAACTCGGTCGCGCCCCGATTTCGTTGACTGAGGCGGGGCGGTGTGATACAATTCGGCTGAAAATAAAAGCCGCTATGCGGCTTCGAGAGGTTTTTTATGAAAAAGCAAGTTGTTCTTGTTGTTATGGACGGGGTCGGCAAATCCAAAACAGGTCTCGGCGACGCCGTCACTATGGCAAACACCCCCACGTTGGACAAACTGCTCGCAGAGTGCCCCCACACTTACATAAAAGCGCACGGCACCGCGGTCGGACTTCCTTCCGACGACGATATGGGCAACAGCGAGGTGGGACATAACGCTCTCGGTTGCGGACAGGTTTATTCGCAAGGCGCGAAACTCGTGGAAGAGGCCATTGAAAGCGGCGACATCTTCAAGTCGGCGGCCTGGCGCGAACTGTCCTCCAACTGTGTTGCGAACGGCTCCGTTATGCACTTTATCGGATTGCTGTCCGACGGCAACGTGCACAGCAACATTTCCCACCTCATCGCTCTCATAAAGGGAGCCAAGGCGGACGGAATAAAGAAAGTCCGCGTGCACGCGCTGCTTGACGGCAGGGATGTGCCCGCCACCAGCGCACTCGTCTACGTCGACGAACTGGAAAAGGCGTGCGCAGAACTGAACGACGCGAATTTTGACGCCCGTATCGCCTCCGGCGGCGGCAGAATGAAGATAACAATGGACCGTTATTTTGCCAACTGGGATATGGTGAAAGCGGGATTCTACACTCACGTTTACGGGGCGGGCAGGGGATTTGCGAGCGCAACGGAAGCGATAGAGACATTCAGGAAAGAAAACGAAGGCGTCATCGACCAGGATTTGCCCGCGTTCGTAATTGTCGAGGACGGCAAGCCTGTGGGCGCTATGTCCGACGGAGACAGCGTGGTGCTTTTCAATTTCCGCGGAGACCGCGCAATCGAACTGAGTATGGCGTTCGACAACGACGATTTCTCCGCTTTCGACCGAGGAGAAATGCCCAAGGTGCTTTACGCCGGAATGTTGCAGTACGACGGAGACCTGAAACTTCCCAAGCGTTTCCTCGTCGAACCGCCGAAAATCAAATATACGTTGTCCGAGTTCCTTTCCGACCGCGGAGTCAACGAATATGCCGTGTCCGAGACTCAGAAGTACGGTCACGTGACGTATTTCTGGAACGGCAACCGCAGCGAAAAATTCAGCGAAACGCTTGAAACGTGGGTGGAAATCCCCAGCGACAAGGTGTCCTTCGACGAGCGTCCCTGGATGAAATCCGCAGAAGTCACCGACGCAGTCATCGAAGCGGTGGAGAGCGGAAAGTATTCCTTCATACGTTGCAATTACCCCAACGGCGATATGGTCGGTCATACGGGCAACCTCGACGCAACCATAATCGGCGTGGAAGCCGTTGACCTCGGTCTGGCCAGACTGCTGCCCGTCATCGAGAAGAACGGCGCGGTGCTCATAGTCACCGCCGACCACGGCAATGCGGACGAAATGCTCGAGAAGAACAAGAAAGGTGTGGTCGCGGTGCGCACGGCGCACAGCCTCAACCCCGTGCCGTTCATCGTGTTCAACGCCGACGTGGAAATAGCGGAAGGCGAGTTCGGTCTGTCGGGCGTGGCGGGGTGCGTTGCGAAACTGCTCGGTTTCGAGCCCGACCCGCACTGGGACAAGGCGATAATCAAGTGATTTCGCGGTGCAGGGCTTTGCGGAGTCCGGCACGTATAGGCAGATAAATCTTCAGGTTAAACGAAAAAACCCGTTTTCGCACGAAAACGGGTTTTTTGTCGGCTGTGATTGGATTGCGGTCGTCAAGGTCGACGCAACCTGCGCAAAAGCGCCTGTTATTTGTCCTCGAAAGGCGATTCTTCGGTTCCGCACGACGCTTCCGCTCCGCAATCTGCATTGTCTGCGGGCGCTTCGACGCTTTCCGCGTCGCCACGGAAGTCGCCGTCGACGGGGGGAGGTCCTCCTATCTCCGGAATGTCGCTCATTATGCAGGGTTGGGTGGGAATGCTGAGCGTGCCGTCGCCGTTGTCGAGCGGGGGCAGCGACTGTTCCTTGCGGTAAGAGATTTTGAGAAGCAGGGGAGTGAGCAGGGTGGTCGCTATTATGAGGATAAGTACGAAAGGCATAATTGCGGGGTCGATGAGTTGCGGATTGCAGTCGATGCCTTTCTGCGCGCACACAAGGACAACCTCGGCACGTACCATCATACCGATGCCGACGCGTGCGCTGTCCTTGATTCCGTAGCGGCAGGCGAGGGCGCCCAGTCCGCACCCAAGGAATTTGCCCAGCATGCCCGCCAGCACGAATACGAAGCCGAATCCCACCATAGTTGCGCTTATGGCGTCGAAAGAAGCCGTAACGCCTATATTGGCAAAGAATACGGGAGCAAAAATCATATAGTTGCTGATTTCAATCTTCTTGTCGACGTATTCGGATTCGCTCAGACCCGCGAGAGTAAGACCCGCGACATACGCGCCCGTGATGTCCGCCACGCCGAACCACGTTTCGGCGGCGTATGCGAACAGGAAGCATATGGCGAAACTGATGATGGGGATACGCCTTGTGTGGGGGTGACGCCTGGATATGAACTTGATGAGGTAGCGCAGCGCGATACCGACGGCTATCGCGGCGACGAAGAAGGCTATCATCATTCCGATTGCCTTGCCGATGTCGCCGGCGTTGCCGGTGGTGTCGAGGCTGATGAACAGGGAGAGCAGAATGACGCCGATTATGTCGTCGAGAACGGCGGCGGCGACAATCGATGTGCCGACTTTGGTGTTGAGTTTGCCCAGTTCCTTAAGCGCGGCGACGGTAATGGAAACCGAGGTGGCGGCGAGCACCGTTCCGTAGAACAGGCAGGAATAAAGGTCGTGCTGACTGAGCCCGGCGAAGTCTCCGCCGTGCAGCATTAGAACCGCCGCGAGGAAACCGAAGAACATCGGGAACACCACGCCCATAACTGTGATGACTACGCTCGGAACGCCCGTCTTTTTGAATTGTTTGAGGTCGGTGCCGAGACCCGCCGAGAACATAATGAGAATAACGCCTATCTTGGCGAGGAAGGAAAGACCGTCCTGAGCGGTGTCGGTGAGCACGGTCTGCCCGGGAATATATTTAATCAGCCCGATAAGAATGCCAGCCAGAATCATTCCTATGACCTGAGGCAACCCGAGTTTCTTTCCTACAAGCGAGAGAAGTTTTGAAACGAGGAGTATCAGAGCAAGCGGCAACAGAAGTTCGTCAACGTTCATACCCCACCTCCTTAAAATGTGCTATCGGAGTTATACACCCTTTGGGAGAATAAGTCAAGTTGACGAAAAAACATTAAATGCGGGAAATGCGGGCGCAAGCCGCGCACCGGACGCGCCCGTCGGCGCTCCCCGCGCGTGCCCGCAGAGACATACGTCCTTGACGCGAGGCTGACGCAAGCGCAGAATTCTTAAGAACGTATTGCATAAATGCGCAGTTTATTATTAAATTTTGCACATATAATCTATGCAAATACGCAATATGCGCGGAGTGCCGCAAAGGGCGTCAATTGTTTGACATTGATTTCATGCGCGTGGTAAAATATACAAGTCAATCGAAACACGGCAGGTCAGAGAATGTCCGAGTTGCTTACAGTTGCGATAGGTGCGATAGGCGCGCTCATCGGTCTCGCGGGACTTATGTTTTTAGGCGGGAGCGTATTTCTCGTCGTTCTCTTTTTCAGAAAACTCCCCGTCGGGCTGCGCACGGCACTGTCCACCGCTGCAACCTATTGCGTCGCCGTGACGGTGATGCGCAGTTACGCGCTGCAGGCAATGGACCTCATTATGCTTCGGTCTATGTTCAACGCCTGCTGCCTGTTCGGACTTTCCGGATTGTGCCTTTCCCTTGTCGAGTCGTTGCCCCTTGCCGAGGGCCTGCCCGCACGGGCTGCCTGTCGCAACCGCCTTGCGGGTTTCAGCGGCGTCCGCGCGGCGAGCAACAATGTCGCTCCCGACAGGAAAAACAGATTTTCGCTGCCTTGCGAGTATGTCAAGGTGTCACCCGTAATGCTCAGTTGAGCCGCATTTTCACCTCGGATAATTCTGCTTGCGCGACGTGCGCAGGTTTTTTCCATATATTCCGTTGCGCATATGCGCACAATAACTTCAGGAGAAAAATACGATGTTAAAGATAACCAATCTCAAGAAAGTCTATCCCAAGAGCGACCGCGTTGCGGTTGACGACATTTCCTTCGAACTCCGTCCCGGCGAAATTTTCGGATTTCTCGGGCAGAACGGCGCAGGCAAGAGCACCACGATAAAATGTTTGACCGGTATCCTGCCTTTCGACGAGGGTTCCATCGAAGTGTGCGGCTACGACATTCAGAAAGAGCCCATCAAAGCCAAAATGAATATGGGTTACGTTCCCGACAATCACTCCGTCTACGAAAAACTGACGGGCAGGGAATACGTCAACTATGTCGCAGACCTCTACCGCGTGTCCAAGAAGGACAGGACGGAAAGGCTGGAGAAGTTCCTCGACCTGTTCAAACTCCGCTTTGCCGTCGACAGACAAATCAAGTCCTACTCCCACGGTATGAAGCAGAAAATCTGCATCATCGCCGCCCTCATTCACGAGCCCAAACTGTGGGTGCTCGACGAACCTATGATGGGTCTCGACCCGCAGTCCACCGCCGAAATCATCGCCTATATGCGTGAGCACTGCGCGAAGGGGAACACGGTGTTCTTCTCCAGTCACAACCTCGACCTCGTCAAGAGACTGTGCCACCGCGTCGCAATCATAAACGAAGGACACCTCATCGATTGCTTCGACCTCGCGGGCAACGAAGAGAACAAAGCCAATCTCGAGGAAAGGTTTTTCAAGATTACCGGCACTTACGAAAGAAGGCTGTTCGAGGATTACGTCGCGCAGGAGCAGGAAGAGTTCCGCCCCGACCTCGGCGCAGTCGTCGACGAGAGCAGTGCAGCCGCCGATGCGGGTTTCGTGAAAGATGAGACCGCAGACAGCGCCGAGGCCGTTTCCGAAAAGGCAACCGACGCGGAGGACTGACGTATGAAAACCGGCATTTCCTGGCTCAGCATTAAAACGTTGCTGCGGCTCGAATTGCGCTCACGGTTCGGTTCCCGAGTGGAAACGCCCGTGAAGACGCATATCGGACGCGCACTGAACATACTTTTCACCCTCATCGTTTACGGTATCCTCGTGCTGGGTATCTATTACCTTGCCGATATGTTTATCGTGCGTTCCGAACTCCGTTACGAGTTCCTCGTGTTCTCCACGGTGTTCACGATGGTGATTGCCACGGCGGTAGCGATAGGCAACGTCGTGAAAAACCTCTATATGAGCGGCGACAACGAGTTGTTGCTCCGCTTCCCCGTCAACGGCGCGGAAATTCTGATTGCGAAGTCAATCTACTGCTTCATTCACAATCTCATCATCAATGCGCTGCTGATATTGCCGTTCTATATCGTTTTCGGCGTGGTCACCAAGGCGGGCGCGGGCTACTATTTCGCCAGCATCGGCGTTATGATTCTGGCGGTGCTGTTGCCCTATTTCGTCGCTAACCTCGTGGCGATTCCCGTGATGATTCTCACCAACTTCGTCAAAAACCAGTTCCTGTTGGTGCTCATCATTCTGATAGGTCTCATCTGCGCGGGCTTCATTCTTTATATGACCGCGCTCAAGGGAATTCTCAATTATCTCGGGGAAGAGCAGGTCAACCTCTTCTCGGGGGCTATGATTCTGCAATACAGGAGCGTGGCGGCGAAATGCTATCCTTTCAAGTGGTATGCTACGCTGCTGTCCGGCACTCCCTACGGATTCTCCAGCGCGGAGGTCGGGCTGTCCTTCCTGTACATCTTCCTGATGACTGCGGCAGTAGGCGTGGCGGCGTACTTTGTCACCGCGAAGTTCTACTACAAGACCATTCTCAACGGCATCGAGACCGAAAAGGTGTCCTTCCACAGAAAGACGCCCAACACCTGCCGCACGATTTTCGGCACGCTGTTGCACCGTGAGTTCTATCTCATACTCCGTTCCTTCAACTATTCCTTCCAGTATCTGGCGATGGCGGTCGCGGCACCCGTTATGGTGTACTACTGCAACGACCTTGCAGCCACGATGGGAAAGGACAGCGTGGGCGCGGCGATAGTTCCCGGTCTCACCCTTATGGTCATCATCATCTTCGTCGCGATAATCGTTTCGTTCGCCTCCACGTCGATATCACGTGAGGGCAACGCGTTCTATCACACAAAGATTATTCCCGTAAGTTACACCGTGCAGGTTTCCGTCAAACTGTTCCTGTACGCCATAGTCGCCACCGCTTCCGTCGTGCTGTCCTGCATCGTGGTTGCCGCGGCTTTCGGCACGGAGCAGGCGGGCAATCTGCTCAGTCCGCTGGACATCGGTTGCATATTCGCCATTTCCGAAATGACGGTGCTTTCGCTCACCTGTCTCGCGATATGGGCCGACGTCAGGTCGCCGATATTCAACGTCGTCGGCGATGGCGAACTCGTCAGTGCCAACAAGAACCTTGCGCTGTCCCTCCTCGTGGGTATCCTCGTGGCGGTTGTTTACGGCGCGGTTGCTATGATACTCGGCTTCCTGCCCATCGAAATCGGCGGTTTCAGCGTTGTCGACGGGCTCGGAGACGTCTATCTCATACTCTCTATGGTATCCCTCGTCATTCTCGGCATAAGCCTCACTATGCTTTATGTCAATCTCGACAAGCGTTACCAGAAGATTGCGCCTTAACGCGCGGCCTGAGAGGTATTCCGAATGAAAAAAATAATAATGGGCGTTCTCGTAATCGTCCCGCTCATAGTCGTTATGACTATCGGACTGGTTGCGAACTTCGTCTCTATTCGCGCTTACATTCCCGTCGAAAGCGTCACGCTGGAAAACGGTAACGTCGAACTGGAAATCACCTATTCCGCAGACGATTACTATTCCGTCGACGAACTTATGAGCATAATGGGTGTCACCGTGTCGCCCGCCCACGCCACAAATACCGACGTCGAGATGACAATCTCCGGCATTACGCCGCTCGACTCCGAAATAACGGACGCAAACGGCGACGGTATCGACGATGTCACGGGCGAGTATTACGTTGAGTTCCTCAAACAGGACAAGGCCACGCACACCGACCTTATAGGCACACAGTCGAACGAACGCGGATATCTCAAGGTCGCCGCTTATTGCACGTTCGACCTGACGGTTACCGCCGAAGGTTCGGTGTCCGCGAGGTGTTCCGTCCGCGTCACGGGGGCGTTGTCCGCAATCAGGATTACGGGCAAATCCACCGTGGACGTCGGTGACAGCATACTTCTTACTCCCGTCTTCACGCCCATAGACGCCGTGGTTCGCTCCGCCGTCTGGGCGAGCAACGCGCCCGCAGTCGCCGTGGTGGATAACAACGGCGTGGTCACGGGCATAAGCGAGGGCATTGCGGAAATATCCGTTTCCGTCACACGCGACGACGGAGAAAAAATTGAAGCGGTATTCACCGTCGACGTCGTACGCGGCGCGACGGCTTTCGGCAGCGAGGTTTACACGCATCTCAGGACGGTGGCTCTTTCCGACCTCGGTCTTTCCGCTTCCGACGTCACTCCCATAACCAACTGCGAAATCAAGGACGGCAACGTCGTTATCGGTTCCGATGCCGACGAAGCCAGTTTCCGCGTGGGCAACGACCCCGTGACTCTTTACGTCTGCGGCGAGGACGAACTTGTTATAAAAGGCTCCGAGTATTTCACCGCCGACGGTTACGTGCTCGAAAAGGACGGTATGCCGCTGTGGCTTACCGTGGATTGGAAATCCGACCTCAGGAGCGACCCCGCACCCGAAGTCACTTCGTGGGTTTCGAGCGTTTCCGCCGTCGCGACGGTTAATCCCGACGGTTACGTATACGGCGTCGCAAGCGGAAACACAACAATAACCGCAAACGTGGACGGAGTGGGTTCCGTGTCGCTCGATATTACCGTCGCCCGCAAGGTTGCCGTGCTTCAACTTGAGGATACCGAAGCGTCGATGCAACTCGGTCTTGCCCGTCAAACCGTTGTGGCCACGGGTAAATACGACGGTCAGAACATTGTCGACAACACCTATACCGTCGATATCAGATATCCCGTCGCGGACAGCGGCGAAAGCGCGGAAGAGTTCTGTTCCGCATTTGTGTTCGCACTCGACATAGAGGGAGTGGACAATTTCGCGGATTACGTGTCTTTCAGTAACAACGTGCTCGTGTTCGATTACGACAAAATAAAGGCGGACGGGTTGTTCTCCGAGAGGACAAAGGTCACCGTCACCGTCAGCGCGCGTTATCCCAAATACGACGACCCCGCGCTTTCCAAATATTCGACCGCTTCCTTCTCGTTCTACGTAATCGACGGTGTGCAGGTGTCGGACTACTCGCAACTCAAGTACGCGCTTACGGGCGGGATTGACGCCGTACTCGCCAATTCCGTTGCAGTCGAGGGCAATGCGACGATAGACTCCAAAGCCAGCCTCTACGGCAACGGCTACACGGTTTATACCACGCAACTCGCGCAACTCGGCTCTCCCAATAACAAGGGCGTCGCAATCATCACCGTCAAGGAAAGCAATACGGTCGTGTCCAATGTCACGCTTCGAGCAAATCCCGCGCCCGAAGACGGGGTCATCAAGGCCGAGACCTATCAGCAGGGCTATTGCCTGCGGTTCGACCAGGCTATGTGGGAGAATCAACTCGTCGAATACTCCATTTTAGAGAACGCACGCTCGACTATGTCTATGACAGGTGGAAAAATCACCGTGGTGGGCACGATTATCCGCAACACGTCGGGCGGCGGTATTCACGTCAGATGCCCCGCAAATTATTTCACGGACCTTACTATGCGCAACTGCGTCCTGACCAACTGTCTCAGCCCGTCCAACTTCCAGTACGGAGCAGACTATAACGGCACCGACGCGGGCGGTTCTCCCAACGTGCCCGAAGGCGCGCCCACCAGAACCACGCTCACGATAGAAGGTTTCCTTGACGCGTATTGCTGGTTCGACATCAGTCAGGGCTCTTTCATCCCCGACGAGACTCTCGAGGACGCTCTGAGTTCGGTCGGCAGCAGCAGCGCCGTGGATTTCGTGCAGAGCCTGCTTCGGGATATCGCGCTTTCGTCGGACTACCTTGCGCCTTTCCGCTATAACTACAATAACGGCACATACGTACACGTGGCGTTTATGTCCTCCGGTCTCACGGTCAGGAGTTATCTCCCCGAGGGCGACAACTTTACCACCGACGACGACAGGTTCAACATCATAAGCACCAGCGATTTCGAAGACAGCCTGCTCGGCGCCCTCGAGGACCTCGGGATTTTGAAATACCCGCTTTATCTGTGGAGTTACGACAACACGGTGACGGACATCACTCCCTCAAGCGTGTGTGTGGTCAACTCCCGTCTTATCGACCGCTTGCACTCAGAAGCGTAAACGGACGGTGCGGAATCGCATTTTGAAACAACCACGGAAAACCCGTCAAACAGGCGGGTTTTCTTTCGGAAACGGTGGGATTCGTAAGGAGCGAGGCGACGGAACAGCGATTGCTGCGCCGTTGAGCCAATCGCGTCAGCGACAGGTAAGGAATACCATCGCGCGCAAACAGTAAAACCCGCTCGGAAAGAGCGGGTTTCTCTGGCGGAAGCGGTGGGATTCGAACCCACGGACGAGTTACCCCGTCACCGCATTTCGAGTGCGGCTCGTTATGACCACTTCGGTACGCTTCCGTGCGACGATTATTCTACAACAGGGCAAGGGAATTTGCAAGCGATTGAGCAAATGCGGCGCAGACCTGTTCCGAAATCGTTTTTTCGCTCGCTTTCGGAGGATAATACGTTTATATCGCGTCGTGAAAATCGTAATGCTTGAATTTGCGGCGCGAATGATATATTATTTTGTCGGAGAAATGCTTTCGGAGAGCGTATATGATTGATTTGAACGGCAATTGGGCCTTGAAAGACCTTACGGACGGGCGGGAGTATTCCGCCACGGTACCGTCGTGCAACTATCTGGATTTGATGCGGGCGGGGGCGATAGAAGACCCTTTCGTCGGCACAAACGAAAAAAAGTCGCTTTGGGTTGCCGAGCACGACTGGCGTTGGACGCGTTATTTCGACGTCGACGAAACGACTTTGTCCGCCGACCGCGTCGTGTTGGTGTGCCGACAACTCGACACTCTTGCCACCGTGCTTGTGAACGGCGAGACGGTTTCCACCGCCGATAACTGTCACGTCGCGCACGAATTCGACGTCAAGGATTTTATGCACGTCGGGCGCAACGTAATCGAAATCGTCATCGCTTCACCCGTGCGGTATATCCTGGGTATGAAAAAAAGGTGCGGGACTCCGTCCAATCTTAACGGGCTGGACGGAATTGACCACATTCGCAAACCGCAATGCCATTTCGGCTGGGACTGGGGTCCCGTCCTGCCGCCAAGCGGTATATCGGGCGATATCCGCATAGAGACCCGTTCGACGGCGCACATTAGAGCGGTGCGCGTCAGGCAAAGTCACAGTGAGGGCAGAGTGACTCTCGGCGTGGAAGTGACCTCGGAGAAGTTATCCGCCGCAGACGACGTTGTCGTCAGGGTTCGTCTGGTTTCCCCGAACGGGGAGGAAAGCGTGAGCGAAACGGCGTTCGGCGAGAAGACGGAATTTTCTTTCAACGTGGAGAACCCGCGGCTTTGGTGGATAAGGGAACTTTCGGACACGGACGAGCAGCCTCTTTACAAAGTCGTTGCCGAAATCGTGGCGGGCGCGGAGGTCGTTTCCCGAAAGGAGCGCAGCACGGGTCTGCGTACCATTACGCTGTCGAGGGGCAAGGATTCGTACGGCGAGGACTTCTGTTTTGTGTTGAACGGCGTGAGAGTGTTTGCAAAAGGCGCCAATATGATTCCCACCGACAGTTTCGTCACGCGCACCGACTCCGCAAAACTCGAAAAACTCATAGACGCCTGCGTCGACGCCAATTTCAATATGATAAGAATCTGGGGCGGCGGATATTACGCGTCGGACGAACTTGCGGATATGTGCGACCGCAAGGGTATACTGCTGTGGCAGGACTTCGGATTCGCCTGCCTGATATATCCTTTCTACGACGAGGATTATCTCAACAATGTGCGCGAAGAGGTGGTTTACAATGTCGAAAGGCTGCGTGAACACCCGTCTCTTGCGCTTTGGTGCGGAAATAACGAACTCGAAGCAATGAGCGTGAACTGGATTGCCCGCAAATCCGATATGAAGTGGAACGAACAGTTCTTCTATCACATTCTTCCGCGTTGGGTGGAGGAACTGGACGGCGCGACTCCGTATATACCCGGGTCGCCCTGCGGCAACGCCTTCCTCAAAAACGTGCAGAGCGACAACATAGGCGATACTCATCTCTGGGCGGTTTGGCACGGTTTGCAACCTCTTACCTATTACCGTCGCCGCAACACGCGTTTCTGCAGCGAATTCGGCTTTGAATCCATTCCCGACCCCAAGACCGTTGCAACATTCGCGGGACCGCAGGACCTCAGCCTTTCTTCCGAAGTCTTCAAGGCTCACCAGAAGTGCGCGAGCGGCAATAAAAAAATGGTCTACTATATCGCCTCGCGTTTCCGCCTGCCGGATAAGTTTGCAGATTACATCTATTTGTCCCAGGTGTGCCAGAGCGAATGCGTATCGGACGCCGTCGAGCATTGGAGGCGAAACAGAGGCAGGTGCAACGGCGCGCTTTACTGGCAACTCAACGATTGCTGGCCCGTATGCTCGTGGGCTGGAATAGATTACGAGGGCAGGCTCAAGTGTCTTCATTATCGGGCGAAACATTTCTTTGCTCCGTTGTCGGCAAGTGTTTATTACGACAAAAAGGGCATAAGAGTGTGGGCGCTCAACGACACGCGCCGCGCCCGTTCTCTGACTGCCAGAATTGAAGTGGTCAAAATGGACGGCACGGGCAAACTTTACGAGAAAGAGGTGTCTTTCGTGGCGGAACCGCTGTCGGGCGCGGAAGTGGCTTTCGTGCCTTTTGCCGAAGTGGCGCGGTGCAAACGACAGGTCAGGGCCTGTGCGGCGCGCGTGCTGTTTTTGGACGAAAACGGCGGAGAAGTGAGCAGGCGCACACTGGTGTTCGGCAACGAAAACAAACTGAAATTGCCGCTTGCCGACGTCAAGGTTGCCGCCGATGTAAAGGACGGCACGGTGGAACTTACGCTGGCCGCGGACAAATTCACGAGGTTCGCGGGATTGTTTTCTCCGCTTGCCGAGGGGCCTTTCTCGGACAATTTCTTCGACCTTATGCCCGGGGAGAGCAGGACGGTCACCGTCGCCGTGTCTTCGGGCGTCGGCGCGGAGAACTTCGTGGCGTCGCTGGATATAAGACAGGCCGCGGCTATCACCCCCGCAATGCCTCGCATTGCCGAACAGATGAAAAGGGCGGCCATATTCCTCGAGCCCGTCAATTTCTTCTCGTGTTTGTATTACCGTTTCCAGGTATGAAGATTTGTTAGAGCAGTTTACACCCCGCGGTCGGCGGGGTGTTTTTTTGCTCGGTCGCCTGCTTGACAAAACAAGAGATACGAAGTACAATAATACCACACCCCCGTGGGGTGTATGTGCGGCGGAAAACAAGAAAGCGTTTAATCGTCCGTAAAAGCAAAATTAAAATGCGCGTTGTGCATAATGCAGGGCGTGGCGGAGTTGCGGAGAGCGGTGGACTATGAAACGGAAATTCACGGTAACTGGTATGACGTGTTCGGCGTGTTCGTCTCACGTCGAAAGAGCGGTGGGCAAAGCGGACGGGGTCCGCTCGGTTTCCGTTAATCTTCTGACGGGTACAATGCAGGTCGATTTCGACGAAAACGTAATAAACGAAGACGGCATTGCGGCGGTTGTAAAAGGCGCGGGTTACGGCGCTTATGCGGAACAATCCGATTCGGCGCAGTCGTCGAAAAGCAAGCCCGACAAAAACTCCGAGATTGCCGGGCGCTCGGGTGCGCGCGTCGAAGAAACGCGTAAAATGCGGGTGCGGCTCATCGTGTCGCTTGTGTTTACGGTGTTGCTGATGTATGTCGCTATGGGGCATATGGCAGGGGCACCGCTGCCGTCGTTTCTCGTCGGCACCGGGAATGCCGTTTCGTACGCGCTTGTGCAATTACTGCTTTGTCTGCCCGTCATTTACGTGAACCGCGCCTATTACATCAACGGTTTCAGGCGTCTTGTCCGACTTTCGCCCAATATGGATTCGCTCATCGCCGTGGGCAGCGCCGCGTCGTTGGTTTACGGAATATTCGTCATCTTCCGTATGAGTTACGCTCTCGGCGCGGGAGATGTCGCCGTGGTCGAGAGATATATGCACGACCTGTATTTCGAGTCGGCGGCTATGATTCTCGCGTTGGTCACCGTTGGAAAATATCTGGAGTCAGTATCCAAGCGCAGGACGGGCGACGCTTTGGACAAACTTATCGGACTTGCGCCCGACACAGCGGTCGTTATACGTGACGGACAGGAAACTGCGGTGAACAGCGCGGATTTGTCGGTCGGCGACGAGATAGTCGTCCGTGCGGGAGCGGCGGTGCCTGCCGACGCCGTTGTCACGGAGGGCAACGCTTTTATGGACGAAAGCGCGATAAGCGGAGAAAGCGTGCCCGTGGAAAAGAGCGAAGGCGACGGAATTATAGGCGGTACGGTCAACCGCAGCGGCTATGTCGTCGCGAGAGTCACCGCCGTGGGCGGAGACAGTATGCTTGCCAAAATCGTCAAACTGGTGGAGGACGCAGGCGCAAGCAAAGCGCCCATTGCTTCCGCGGCAGACAAAATAGCGGGTTTCTTCGTGCCCGTAGTTATGGCGGTGGCAGTCGTTACACTCGCGGGGTGGCTGATAGCGGGCTATGCGTTCGAGCACGCTTTTACCTGCGCGGTGAGCGTGCTGGTGATATCCTGTCCTTGCGCGCTCGGGCTTGCCACGCCGGTTGCGGTTATGGTGGGCACGGGAAAGGGCGCCGAAAGCGGCGTGTTGTTCAAGAGCGGAGAGGCCTTGCAGAATATGCACGACGTAAAGGTTGTCGCGCTGGACAAGACGGGTACCGTCACCGAGGGGACGCCCGAAGTGTCCGAAGTGTCGATTGCCCGTGACGCAGAGGAAATTCTCGCCGCGGTAGCGGCAATAGAGAAGAGGAGCGAACACCCCCTCGGCACCGCAGTAGTCGCATACGCCGAGCGAAACGGAATGGCGGAAAGAGAAGTGCTGGATTTCGTCACTCTGCCGGGCAAGGGGGTGACCGCTTACGTCGGCGGGGTACGCTATGCCGTCGGAAACTCCGCGCTTATGGCGGACGAGGGCGTGAACGGAGAGGAATACGCTGTCGAACTGGACAGAATAACCGCAGAAGGGAAAACGCCGCTGCTCATTGCGAGAGAGGGCGAATATGCGGGAATGATTGCGACTGCTGACAAAGTGAAGCCCACCAGCGCGCAGGCCGTGCGCGAACTCCGAAAACTGGGAGTAAGAGTTGTTATGCTGACGGGAGACAACGAGCGTACCGCGCGTGCAGTGGCCGCTCAGGCGGGAATCGACGAGGTGTATGCGGGTATATTGCCTCAGGACAAAGAGCGTATCGTAGGCGAACTTTCCGCACACGGCAAAGTGGCTATGGTCGGCGACGGAATCAACGACGCGCCGGCACTTGCCCGCGCCGACGTCGGAGTGGCAATCGGAAGCGGGAGCGACATAGCCGTGGACAGCGCGGACGTAGTGCTTATAAAGAGCGACCTCGTGGACGTTGTGACGGCGGTGCGGCTCAGCCGCTCCACTCTCCGAAACATAAAGGAAAATCTGTTCTGGGCGCTGTTTTACAACAGTCTTTGCATACCGCTTGCCGCGGGTGTGCTGTATGTACCGTTCGGAGTGCGTCTCAGTCCCATGATAGGGGCGGCGGCAATGAGCGTATCGAGCCTTTTCGTCGTGTTCAACGCGTTGCGCTTGAAACTGTTCAGACCCACACGTGCGGAAAAAGTCTGCGGCGACGTATGCGAGGTCGGGAAGTCGGTTGCGGCAGGGGACCGTGTTGCGGAAACCGAAAGGGCAACCGAGTTGTGCCGGAAGGGCGGGGAAGCCGCGGATAACGAGGCGAAACCGAGCAATGAAAGCGGTTCGGGAAAAGTGCGGCTGTTGCCGTCGGAAAATAAATCGTCGGAGGACGGGAATATGAAAACTTTCGTGATTGAGGTCAAAGGTATGATGTGCGGACATTGCACCGCTCGCGTAGAGAAGGCTTTGCTCGGTGTGGAGGGAGTGCGGTCTGCGACGGCTTCGCTTGCGGACGGAACGGCAACGGTCGTTGCCGAAAACGTAACCGCGGAAGCGCTCAAGGCGGCGGTTGAGGCGCAGGATTACGGCGTCGGCGACGTGCGCGAAAAATGAAATCGGGCGGAGACCCCGCGACGGTAAAGAGACGAATCAAAGAGAGAGGAGAGAAGAAATATGGTGCGTGACGACGCGAAAATAATCCGTCTGCTAAAGACTGCGGGCGGGCAGATTGACGGCATTATAAAAATGGTGGAGGACGGCAAATACTGCGTGGATATAAGCAACCAGATTATGGCTGCGCAGGCCGTGCTCGGCAGAGTGAACAAAGAGGTGCTCAACGCGCATCTTCATTCCTGCGTGCTGTCTTCCATAAAGAACGGCTCGGCGGACGAGAAAATGGACGAGATTATGGCGCTTCTGGACAAACTTATCAAATAATCGGAAGCGGAAGATTCCTGCGGCTCGCGACTGTTCGCGCGGCGTTCGTCGCGGCGGATAAAGTACGCTGCGCAAATTCCGTATATTACCCGTAGCGCGGGAGTGAAAAAGCGGCTCTGATGAGCCGCTTTTTCCTTTGGTTTGAATGCGGTTGTTTGCCTCTCGGGAAAAAGCCCGCCGGCACGCTTATTTCCTCGCGCAGCCGACAACGGCGCACAGTCCGCCTGCCATAGCGCCTATGCAGGTGAGATATGCTGCCACACCGAGGGTGGTGGTGGCTGCAATTCCGCCGATTGCCAACGACAGGTCTTTGCACAGAGAGGCGGTGACCGCCACGAGCACGACGCCCGAAACGAGAGTGGCTATGCCGAGCAGACCCGTTATTATGCGCATAAGCGAGAAGTTGAGCACCATTTTGAGAAGATAACTGATAACCAGCGCAATCGCCAGCGCGACGGTGATATAACCGAAGGCTACCATAACTTCCGTAAGATTGTTTTCCGCGTCTTCGAAGGCGTCCTTAATGGCGTCCCAGTTGACGTCGCTGTCTTTGACAATGTCGACGGAATCCTTGTAGTCCTCGAGACTCATAGAACCGAGTTCGACGGTTTTGTCGGTAAAGGAAGCCTCACCGGTGGTGACGGTCCATTCTTCGATAAAGGCGCCCGCGATTGCCATTGCGCACAGTCCCAGAACGAAAATGCCCATTATGATACCGAGCATACTCGCTTTTTTCTTTGCTTTTGCCATATTACCTCCTTATGCACCTTGCGGCGCAACAGTATGTAGGAATGTATTATAAGGAAATAAACGACATATGTCAAATTTCTTTTTTGTCGGAAAAGCGCGGCAGATTGCGAAACCGCCTGTATTCAGACGGTTTCGGACGAGGAAAGTTTTTTATTTCAAAAAACGAGCGGACGGCGGTCGGCGCGTCGTTTTTCGGGGACGGGTGTTCACATCAGCCCGTGGATTTCGCCGGTTTCGACGTCGACCGTCATACGTTCGGCGTTGGGTATTCTGCCCAGTCCCGGCATAAGCATAATGCTTCCGCTCACCGCTACGATGAAGCCCGCGCCCGCGCGCACAACAACGTCGCGCACGGTGAACACGAAATCCTCGGGGGCTCCCAGCGCTTTCTGGTCGCAACTGAAAGAGTACTGCGTTTTTGCGATACACACGGGGAAAGTGCGGTAGTCGGGATTGTTCTCGATGAGAGCGATGTGCTCGAGAGCCGCAGCCTCGAACACCACCTGTCCCGCGCCGTAGATTTTCTTTGCCACGGCGGAGATTTTGTCTGCGACGGAATCCCCGTCGGCGTAAGGATAGGTTATTGCGGGGGCGGGCAGTTCGCATTCGCGGGCAACCGCTTCGGCGAGCGGTACTGCGCCCTCGCCGCCTTTTGCAAAGCCTTCGCAAAGCACGGCTTCCGCTCCGCATTCGCGGCAGAGATTGCTGAGTCGGTCGAGTTCCGCGTCGGTATCGCTTGCAAAACGGTTTATTGCCACAACAACGCGTTGAGAGAACGATTTCAGATTGTTCAAGTGGCGTTTTACGTTGGCAAAACCTTTTTCAAGGGCGGCGACGTTTTCGGACGATGTGTCCTCTTTGGGCACGCCGCCGTTGAATTTGAGGCTGCGCACGGTCACCACGAGTACCACGCAGGACAGCGTGAGCCCCGTCTTTCTGCATTTGATATCCAGGAATTTCTCGCCGCCGAGTTCGGCACCGAAACCCGCTTCGGTGACGACGTAATCGGCGTGGGTGAGGGCGGTCATTGTCGCCATAATGCTGTTGCAGCCGTGCGCTATGTTCGCAAACGGGCCGCCGTGAACGTAGGCGGGCGTGCCTTCGAGAGTCTGGACGATGTTGGGTTTGGCGGCGTCGCGGAGTAATATCGCCATTGCGTCCTCGCCTCCTATATCCCGCGCCGTCACTTCGGAGCCGTCCTCGGCGTATCCCACAACTATGTTGCCGAGCCGTCTTTTGAGGTCGGCAAAGTTCTCCGCCATACATAACACCGCCATAATCTCGCTTGCCGCGGTGATGACAAAGCCGTCCTTGCGAGGCACTCCGTTTGCGGTGCCGCCCAATCCGATTTCCACCACGCGCAGGGCGCGGTCGTTCATATCGAGACAGCGTTTCCACACGACTTCCTTTATGACGGGGGTTTTGCCGAAATGAATGTGATTGTCTATGAGCGCTGCCAGCAGGTTGTTAGCCGCTGTGATTGCGTGGAAGTCGCCCGTGAAATGCAGGTTGATGTCCTCCATAGGAATTACCTGAGCGTATCCGCCGCCGCAGGCTCCGCCCTTGATGCCGAACACGGGGCCGAGGGAGGGCTCGCGGAGCGCCAGCGCAACCTTTCTTCCGGTACGGTTCAGCCCGTCGGCAAGGCTTATGCTTACCGTCGTTTTGCCTTCTCCGAGCGGAGTGGGATTCATTGCCGTAACAAGTATGAGTTTGCCGCGTTTGCCCTCGGCGCAGGCGGGCACCTTGGCCTTGTATTTTCCGTAACATTCGGTTTCGTCGGCCGTGTAGCCGAGTTTTGCCGCGATTTCGGTTATGGGACGAGGGGTAACGCTTCTTGCGATTTCGGCGTCGGTGAGCATTTGTTTTCTCCTTGGATTTCGGTCGCGTATATCTCCCGAGAGGCAGTCGCGACGGTCCGTGTTTTTTTCACTATAATACACCCGACGGTTTTTTTCCACCATTTGGGGCGGCGGCGACAAAAAAATATTGCGCGCGCAGGCGCTATCATATATAATAACGCCGTAAACGGTCACATCTGCAAGGGGGATATTTTATGAACAGACCGCTCGGCAAAAAAGAGAAAGTGCAGATAGGGTTGCTCGCGCTTGCGTGCGTGATTATAGTGCTCGGCATACTCTTCCTCGTCAACGCTATGCAGGAAAATCCCGAAGACGGATTTTTCCCCGCGTTTTGCGAGATTGACAACATTCTCGGGAAATACATCATCGTCATCGTGACTATGGCTTGCGGAATAATGCTGTTTTCGAACGTCGGTATTACTTTCGAGGACAGGAGACTCCGCAACGGACTCACAATAGGCATTACCACGTTTTCCACGGTCCTTACCGTGCCGCTCGTGTACGTGTTCATAGCCATACTGCCTTATGCGGGCAATCCCGTCCCGTTCGAGCAACTCAACGCTCTCGACGCTATTATGAGAATGGACCTCATATATCAGGGATTCGTGGCCTGGTTCGGCGACGGCGCGTTCCTGTGGGTGGTGCTTGTGGTTATGCTTCTGTTGTCCTTGGTGTTCATCACATTCCCGCTCCTCACGGGTATACTCGCCGTGAAGTGCGACAAAACTCTAGGCGTCAAGAAAAAGGGCGGTTTCGGCGTCATAGTGCTTCCCGTTGTGGCGAAGCAACTCGCCGCGGCGGAAGCGGCGGGCGAGACGACCGTGCCCGAAGACGAATCGGAGCCCGAAGCGGCATTTGCGGCAGCCTGCGCCGCAGACAAGGCGGAAGAAAGCCGCCCCGAGTAAATCTCCGCGAAGCAAAACAAAACCTCGGCGTCTGCCGAGGTTTTTTGTTGAATTGTTTTTTATCTTCCGTTGCGTATCGGTCAATCGACGAACTTGCTTACTTTATTCCGTAATAAGATTTCAGGGCTTTCTCGGCGGTGGCGAGGGAAGCGCTGTCTATGCAACAGGAAATCTTGGTTTCCGATGTGGTGATGGCGTAGACCTTTGCGCCCTTTTTGCCGAGCAGAGAGAGCACGTCCGCGGCGACGCCGCTCTTGTGCTCCATTCCCGCGCCTTCGGCGGTGAGTTTGCACGCGTCGCGCACGATGTTCGCCGAGGTGTGTTCGGATATGTAATGCGCGGCCTTGCGGTAATCGGCTTCACCGAGCGTAAAGGATACTGCGGCCGTGCCGTCGGCGTTGTAGTTCTGGCTTATCATATCGAGATTGATATGCAGTCGCTTGAGTTTGCCGAGCAAGGCGAGGAAGTCGTCGAATGTGACGGAGGGCAGGGTGACCAGCACGACGTCGCTTTCCGAGGACACGGAAGTTACGGCGTGGAAACTGCCCAGAATGGATGTCATATCGTAGAAGCCTTTGGACTTGCCGAGAATAAACTCGGCGGCGCGGAGTGCGCCGACTGCGAAAACTTCCTTGTTTTCCGATTCGTGGCACAGTCGTATGACTTCGCCCGAGCCGAGGAAGAGCACTTCGTGTTTGCCCACGACGGTGCCTCCGCGCACGGCGTGGATACCGATTTCGTCGGGGGAACGGCGTTGCTTTGCCGCGTGTCTGCCGTACACGAAATTGAGAGCGTCGCCGCGCACGTCGTTTATCGCCTTGGCGAGCGTGAGCGCGGTGCCGCTGGGGGAATCGAGTTTGTGGTTGTGGTGAGTCTCGATTATTTCGATGTCGTAGCCGTCGTCGAGGAATTTCGCCGCGTCTTTTGCAAGGGCGGTCAAAAGGTTCACGCCCAGCGACATATTGCTCGCCATAAAGACGGGTATTTTCTCGGAGGCGGCGTGAATTGCCTCGAGTTGTTCGGGGGTGTGTCCCGTGGTTGCGATGACCGCTCCGCACTTATGCTCTTTGCAATAGGCGAGCAGTTCCTCGGTGGCTTCGGGGACTGAGAAATCCACCACCACGTCGGCATCGAGGAGAGAGTCGCGGAAACTTCTGTATACGGGATAGGGCAGGTCGCCCGCACCGCGCGCGTCCACGCCGAAAACAATCTCGAATTTGTCCGAGCCTATGAGAGTGGTGTAAATGGTCTTTCCGATGCGCCCTGCGGCGCCCGAAACAGCAATCTTAATCATACGTTTACCGTTAGTCGAAATCGGGGAGCATTGCCGCAAGTTTTGCGGCGTTTTCCTCGGTCATTTCGGTGAGGGGGAGACGCACTATGCCGTTGCAAAGTCCCTTGAGTTGTGCCGCTTTTTTGACGGGAATGGGGTTGACTTCGCAGAACAGCGCGCGTACGAAAGGCAACATCCTGAGTTGCATTGCCGCGGCTTTGGCAAGGTCGCCGTCGAGCATCGCGGAAGTCATATCCGACGTAAACTTCGGCGCGACGTTGCTCGCCACGCTGATTACGCCCATTCCGCCCATAGCCATAAGAGGCACGGTGATACCGTCGTCGCCGCTGTAGACGACCGCCTTGCCCTCGGAAAGGCGAATGGCTTCCTCTATCTGCTCCATATTGCCGCTCGCTTCCTTGATGGCGGCGATGTTCCTGTGCTCCGCGATTTTTGCGAAAGTGGCGGGCAGGAGATTGACCCCCGTTCGACCGGGCACGTTGTAGCAGATGATGGGAATGTTGACGGCGTCCGCGATTGCGGTGTAGTGCGCGATGAGTCCCGCCTGGGTTGCCTTGTTGTAGTAGGGGGTGACGACGAGGATTGCGTCCGCGCCCAGTTTTTCCGCCTGAACGGAATTTTCGATTGCGGCGGCGGTGCTGTTGGAGCCCGTGCCGACTATGACGGGGATTACGCCCTTGAGTTTCTTCACCGAGAATTCGATGACGGCTTTCTTTTCGGCGGCGGTCATAGTGGCGGGCTCACCGGTCGTGCCGAGCACGACGACGGCGCTTACGCCGCCCGCCACCTGTGCGTCGAGCAGTTTATCCAGCGCGTCGAAATCGACGCCGCTTTCGGTGAAGGGGGTTATGAGTGCTGTTGCCGTGCCTTTGAAAATCATTTTACGCCTCCGTTGCGTTCTTGATGAGCAGTTCGACAATCTGGACCGCGTTGGTCGCCGCGCCTTTTCTGATGTTGTCGGCGACGCACCAGATGTTGACGCCGCTGTCCACGCTCTCGTCTATGCGGATACGTCCGACAAAGACTTCGTCGTGGTTTTCGGCGAGAATGGGCATAGGATAGACGTTGTTCTTGACGTCGTCCATAACCACCAGTCCGGGGAAGTTGGACAGGCAGGAGAACACCGCTTCGCGGGTGCAGGGTTTCTTGAATTCGACGTTGATGGACTCGCTGTGGCCGTGATAGACGGGCACGCGAACGGTGGTGGCGGTGATGCGGAGAGACTTGTCGTGAAGAATTTTCTTGGTCTCTTCTATCATCTTCCACTCTTCCTTGGTGTAACCGTTGTCGAGGAAGACGTCGATGTGCGGAAGCATATTGAACGCGATGGGGTAGGGGAATTTCTCGGGAGCCCTGCCCTCGATGCCGTACTTGAGGTCGTTGTAGCCCGCGACGCCCGCGCCCGAGACGGCCTGATAGGTGGAGTACACTATACGCTTGATGCCGAAAGTGTCGTAGAGGGGCTTAAGGGCGACCACTGCCTGAATGGTGGAGCAGTTGGGATTGGCGATAATGCCTTTGTTCCACTTCACGTCCTCGGGGTTGACTTCGGGGACGACAAGGGGAACGTCGTCGAACATACGCCACTGGCTGCTGTTGTCGACGACAACCGCGCCCGCCTTGACGAACTCGGGAGCGAAACGCTTGGAAGTGCCTGCGCCAGCCGAAAAGAGGGCGAAGTCCACCTTGCCCGCGAGGGCGGCGACGTTTTCGTCGGTGAGTTCGATGACAGTGTGGGGTTTGCCCATAAAGTCTATCTGTTTGCCCGCGCTTCTCGCCGAAGCGAAAAGATAATAGTTTTCCACGGGCAGATTGCGCTCTGTGAGAACTTCGAGGAATTTGTTGCCCACCATACCGGTGGCGCCGACTACGGCGATGTTGAACTTTTTCATCTTACCTCCTTGCCCCTTATCCCTTATTATTGGAAGTATATTGACATAAGGGCAAAATGTCAATAACATAAAGGAAATTTCGAGCGCACATTCCGTCCGTCCGCGCAATTTTTTCTCAATTCATTTTATTGATTTGATATTTATTGCGTGTTAGTGTAGAATGTAACGGAATAAGCGGCCGAAGGTTTCGGCAGGAGAAAACGATGGCAAATCAGACACAGGCAGGCGGCAGGCAGCGCGTAAAGGAACCCAAGTTTTTGCTGGGGTCTCTTTTTGTGGACGCTCCCGTGGTCGCCGAACCCGAGGAGAAGAAAAAAATCGTCGTCGCGGGTATGGCCGAGGCGACCATCAGGAAAGAATATCCCGAGGGATTCGTCAAAAAGGCGGCGGCAGTCTGCCGCGGCGAATACAAGACCCTCATCAGGGCTTCGCTTTGGTTCTTGCTGGCGGCGCTCGTTTTCGTGTTGGTGCTTCTCGTGGCGGAGCCGTTCTTCGAGAGTTACGTGATAGGCAGCGGCTTCGTTTTCACGGGCGGGCTCGGCGTGGGCTTCAATCCCACCGGTGAGGTCGACAGCATAGCCGAGCAGACGGCGCGTCTGTACTGGGAAGTGTACGAGCCCCTTCTCCTTATGCTTGCGGGGGCGGGCATAATCGCAACTCCGTTCCTCTCGGGGCTTTTCTACTGCGCGAAACGCAGTTATTATCAGGACGTTTACAAACGCACTACAGCCACTTTCTTTATGGGCTTTGCCAAGTATTGGTGGAAGTTCCTCGTGGCGGGCACCGTCGGAATTCTCATTGCCACGGCTATGGGCACCTCGCTTCTGTACCAACTTTCCGTGCAGGCGGTGGGCGGCAATATGGCGGGCAGCCTAGCCGCGGTCATTCTCACGTTCATATTCGGCGCGCCTCTTCTTATGGTGCCTATGGTGATGATGTCGCTGTTCACCACTTATGAACTGTCGTTCGGGGACGCGTTCAAGAACGCCCTTGTCATCATTTTCAACAATCCCGTTTACGTCATCGCCGCTTCCGTCGTTTCGGTGGCGCCCCTGCTTCTGCTGCTTGTGTCGCAGGTGGTGTCCATTATCGTGGTGGTGGTGATGTTCCTCATCGGATTCATATTCTGGGCACTTGCCTGGGTGGGCGTCGCCGACCGCGGAATGACCAAGTGCAAGGCGTACAAGGCGTATTTCGACAAGAAAAAAGCCGTGGCGCAGGGCAGGGCGGCAAAAGCGGCGGGGAAGACCGCAAAAGCGACGGCAATCGTTTCCCGCGATTCCGTGACCGAGCAAGGCGCGACTCCCGCGCCCGCACCCAAGAAAAAGGCTGCGCCCGCACCCTATCGGAACCCGAAAAAGAAAAAGAAGAAAAAATAATGGCGAAGCGCATTGAGTTCAAACTCGGAGAAGACGATTATCTCGAACTCGGCATCGCGGCTCTCGGAAAAGAGGAATACGAAAAGGCCATTGGCTATTTCCGCACCGCCTGTTCGCTTACGGACAGCAGCGAGAGTTACGCCGAGTTAGGCATAGCGTATGCCAAAATGAACGAACTCTACGCCTCCAACGCCTGTCTTTACAAAGCGATGTCCCGCGCCACCTCGGAAGAGGAGGAAAACGTCGCGCTGTGGCAGTTGTGTCTCAACGCCGCCGCGGCGGGAGAAGAGGACGTCGCTTCTTACTATCTGCGCTATCTCGGCGAGGAAGAGGGTTTTCCCGCGACGGGCGCGGGTGTCCCCGAAAAGGAAAAGTTCAAAATCGCCGACAAGTCCGCCGTGGAATTCAGCAAGGAAATGCTCCGTCAGGCGGGAGAGGCTTTCGCGGAAGAACGTTTCAACGACGCGCTGGAGTGCATTGACGCGATGGGCGACGCGCCCGAGCCCTATTTCACTATGGGGCAGCGTATGCGCACGGTCTGCTATTTCGCAAAAGGCGACCTTGACAAGGTCGTGGCAACCTGCGAGGAAATAGAGAGAACTTCCCCGGACGCCGAAAACAAGGTCACGCTTGCCGCCGCATACTGTTTTCAGGGCAGGGAAGCCGACGCCGACAAAATTCTCGACGAAATAATGTTTTCGGACAACGTGCCCGATTCCGTCACGCTCAAGATGTTGCATCTGTTGGTCGAGAGACAGCGCGACGCCGATATACTCAGGATTACCGAAAGACTCGTCAAACACCCTATGCTGTGGCATATCTGCGAGATGTACCGCTCCGAAGCCCTCTACAATCTCGGGCAGAAAAAGGAAGCGATACGCGCTATGACGCGGGTGGACAACGTTTTCGGAGAGTTCGGCACGGCATATTACTACCTCAAACTTTACGCCAAAGACCCCGAGAAAGTGCCTTACGGATACGACGTGCCTCCCGAATACCGCGTGGAGATTATGCAGAGCATAACCGCCACCGCGCTGTCGGGCGACCTGGCGGGATTGCAGCGGGCGCTTTCCTACAATGCGGAATTCAACCGTTATCTGAGATGGGTCATTGACCACGCTCCCGATTTCATAGGGTGCCACGTTCTTATGAAGATTGCCGACATCAGAAGCAAGGCCGTGGAAAAACTCTTCCGCGACAGGCTTATCGGCGTCGACCTCTCTTTCGACCAGATGATGATTCTCATCGATTATCTCGTGGGTAACGGTCTCAGTGTGCAATTCGACGTGGTCACGCAGGGCAGGTTCAAAATAGTCGATTTCCGCCTGCCGTCCTGTTTCGGTGTGCTGCCCAGAAAACTGAAGAGCGCGGTGTATCACGCGGCGTGCGACATAGTTTTCACCGACGAAGACCCGTCCTATTATCTCGAAAGGCTGTGCGCCATAGTCGAAAACCTCGTATCGGCAAGTCCGCAGGGCGAGCCCGTATGGCACGTCAAAAACGGCAAACGCATTTCCAGACTGCGCAGCGAGGAAACGATGATAGGAGTTCTGCTCTCCGAAGTGTACCACGACGACCCGGACCCCGACGAGGACGCAATGGAGCGCTACGAACTTTCGCCGCGCACGTTCTACAAATACCGCGCCATATTTTTCGGAGACGAACCGAAAACGGGCGGAGACGGAGAAGACGACAATGAAGACTGAAAAGGAAATGCTGCGGCAACTCGACGTACTCACCGACGAAAGCAAGGACTATTCCGAAAGGCTCGAGGCATACGAATATCTGCTCGAAGACTGCGAACCCGTGGTCGACGAAATGCTGAAAAGGTTTTACGTCGCAGAGGGCGAGACCGGCAAAATGCTGATAGAAATCCTGTCCGAATACAAGGGAAACCCCGCGATATATATGGGGCTTGTCAGTTATCTTTACAAGGGCGAGGACGTCGCGCTGTTCGCAAGGCTGCTCGGCAGTTACGGCGACGAAAGGGCAATCGACGTTCTGAAATCCTTTGCGCAGGAATACGAACTGGACTACAACGAGTATATGGAAGTGCGCAATGCGGTGGAGGAACTCGGCGGATATTTCAATGACGACAAGGACTATTCCGACGACCCGTTTTACCGTTATCTCAAAGGACTGGACGAGCCCGAGACGGAATCCCGCCGTTCGCCTTTCGAGGATATCCTCAATCCCGAGACCGACGACGAGGACGAGTGCGACTGCGAGGAATGCGATTGTTCGCATGACGACGAAGAAGACGACGGTTGCGACTGCGGTTGCGGTCATCATCACCACTGAATTCCGCTCGCGCCGCCGACGGTGCGGCAAGCGCGAAAGTATTTCGGCACCCCGCAGAGGGTGCTTTTTTTTCGGGCTTGCTTTTTGAGAATTTGCGGGCGGCGAGACGAACGAGTTTCAGCGCGGTGCCCGCCGTCATTGCCATACCGCACAGACCGACGAAAGGGTAGAGCGAGTCGACTATCAGGTCGAAGCCGAAAAGGCTGACGGCGTACAGTACGGGCAAAGGCAGAAACACTGCGAGTCGGCGGTTTGCGGGCAGGGTATAGAACCGTGCGAAACGGAGCATCGGCGAGGGCTTGGCCGCCGTCGTCGCAGGGTGACGTTCGGCATAGAGAGCAAACGCCTGACGCACGTAATCCACCAGCACGTCGAGCGAGGAAATAAGGGTTGTGAATATCGCTATCACGATTAAAATCCCCGCCGCGCTTTTCAAACCGACTTTTTCGGCAACGGCAAGAACAGGCATTGAAGAGCGCAAATCGTCGGATAAAACTATATTTTGGAGAATAAACAGCATAACTCCGATTGCAAGCGCACACAAAAGTGCGACGCCGACAATCTGTTTTCCGTTGAGTTTTTTTCCCTCTCGCGCGATGACGATTCCGCCCAGAAGAACGTCGAGACCCGAATAGTGCAGCGGTTTGACCAGGGAAAAACTTCCTTGAAATACAGGCGCACCGACTTTGACGTAAATGACGACGAGCAAGGCGATGAGCAGAGGAATCAGGACGGTGCTCACGACTTTGATTTTTTCTATCCCGAGGGTAACCGTAACGCCTGCCGCGACCGCCATAACCACCCCGAGAGAGGGCACGCCGAATACGGACTGCAGGGCAAATTCCCCGCCCGCCAGCATTGCCGCAACCGACGAAAACGAGGCGATTACGACGCCCGTGCGGACAGCCGTTCCGTCAGGCAGGGCGGACAGTTTGCCCGCCGTCATAAACAGCGCGGCGAGCGCCGCCATAAACAAGGCGGAGAGGGCGACTCCGAGAGGTGCGGTGTCGCCGAAAAACACGGATATTTCGCGTCCCGAGGCAAACCCCGCGCCGATTATGGTGCCTATGTAAAGAAAAGTGATTTTGAGGACGCGCCACATACGACAGCATATTACGCGGGCACGCACAATATGCTCCGCGCGCGCCCGACGCGTGCGGCAACCGAAATGTTTTGCTTCTTTTGTCGGGGCGCGAGGCAAGCGGTTCGGAGAGAAATTTTCAAGGCTTGTCTGCGCTTTGCAGACAGTTTGACGACGGTTGTCCGCTTTTGCGCGCAAGTGATTTCCGCATTTTGCACGGCGCGTCCGACTATCGACGAAATGCGCGTTAATTATGGTTAATATGATATACGGTAGTTAATAATTGTAGGATAATTGCCACTATGAATAATAAGTTCGCGGAAAGATTATCCGAATTCCTCAGAGAAGAGAAGATTTCGCAAAGGCAGTTCGCCGCTTCCGTCGGCGTTACCGCCGCTTGTGTTTCCTATTGGCGCAGCGGGCAGAAACAACCCACCGCCGAGAACCTTTATCTCATCGCAAAGACCTACAACCTGTCGCTGGATTTCCTGCTCGGCGTTCGCGATTACTGAACGTCTGCGGGAGCGTGTCCGCGCGAAACCGCGCGGTACGTTGTCGCGTGTTCCGCGTGCGCGCTAGCGTGATTTTGCGGCAAACGCGGTGAATAAGTTAAATACGGGCGCAAAGCCCAAGGAGATATTATGGCTAAACTTACGATGGACAAACTCGTAGCGCTGTGCAAGAATCGCGGTTTCGTGTTCCCCGGCAGCGAAATTTACGGCGGTCTTGCCAACACATGGGACTACGGTCCTCTCGGCGTCGCCCTCAAGAACAACGTCAAAGCGGCCTGGTGGAAGAAATTCGTCACCGAAAGCCCCTATAACGTGGGGGTGGACTGCGCCATTCTGATGAATCCCACCACGTGGCAGGCTTCCGGTCACCTCGGCGGTTTCTCCGACCCTCTTATGGATTGCAAGTCCTGCAAGACGCGTCACCGTGCCGACAATCTCATCGAAGATTATATGAAGAAAAAGGGAATCGAGGAGAATATAGCGGGCTGGACCGACGAACAGATGGAGAATTATATCCGCGAGAAGGGTATACTTTGCCCCGTCTGCGGCAAGGGTGATTTCACTTCCATTCGCAAGTTCAACCTTATGTTCAAGACTTTCCAGGGCGTGACGGAGGACTCCGCGTCCACCATTTATCTCCGCCCCGAGACCGCGCAGGGCATCTTCGTCAATTTCAAGAACGTGCAGCGCACCACCAGAAAACGCGTGCCGTTCGGTATCGGTCAGATAGGCAAATCTTTCCGCAACGAAATCACGCCCGGCAACTTCATTTTCCGCGTGAGAGAATTCGAACAGATGGAACTCGAATTTTTCTGCAAACCCGGCACCGACCTCGAATGGTTCGCCTACTGGCGCAAGTTCTGCCACGACTGGCTGCTCGGTCTGGGAATAAAGGAGGAGAATCTCCGTCTGCGCGACCACGACCCCGAGGAACTTTGCTTCTATTCCAAGGCCACGACGGACTTCGAATTCCTGTTCCCGTTCGGTTGGGGAGAATTGTGGGGCGTCGCCGACAGGACGGACTACGACCTCACTCAGCACATCAACACCAGCGGCAAGGACCTTTCCTACACCGACCCCGTCACCAACGAGAAGTACGTGCCCTATGTCATCGAGCCGTCTCTCGGCGTCGAGCGTATGGTGCTGGCTCTGCTGTGCAACGCCTACGACGAGGAAGAAGTGGACGGCGAAACCCGCGTCGTTATGCGCTTTGCGCCCGCTATCGCGCCCGTCAAGGTCGCCGTGCTTCCTCTCCAGAAACAACTCGGCGAAAAGGCGGAGGCAATCTATTTCGACCTTGCCAAGCATTTCCCCTGCGAATACGATTTGTCCGGCTCCATCGGCAAGCGTTACCGTCGTCAGGACGAAATCGGCACGCCTTTCTGCGTGACCGTCGACTTCGACACTCTCGAGGACAACACCGTGACCGTTCGCGAACGCGACACGATGTCGCAGGTGCGTATTCCCGTCGAAAATCTGCGCGCCTACATCGAGGAGCAACTGGAGTACTGAAACGGTACCGTTGCGGCGCTGCCGCAAGCGTGCGGCAACAGCGATTAAACAAAGAAAAAACATTAACAAAAATCCCCTCGGAGCCGAGGGGATTTTCGTTTACTTGCAGCAGTTGTTGCCGCAGATGTTGCCTCCGCCGCAGCAGCAGAGAATGAGCAACAGGGGAAGAATGTCGCACAGACAACCCATATTGCAACCTCCGCAGCAGTTGAGCAGAAGGAGCAGGAGAATGATGTCGTTGCAGCCGCAACCGCACCCGCCGTTTGAGAAGAAGCCGTTCATTGTATGTACCTCCTTATTGAACTCGGATTGCTCCTAACTCACCATACGCAACCCCGAGCGAATGTGTGAAAGAGGAGCGGGCGCGCATAACGCGCGAGAGCGCGGAATATGCTCTTGAAGTGGAATGGGTTAAGAGAATGACAGGACTTACCGCCGCGCTTTTCTGCGTGCTGCTGTTTTCGGCGTTTGCCCAGTTTATTCTCGAAATCGATGTTGAATGGTACAATTCATTGTCTAAACCGTCGTTTATGCTGTCTCCGTTCGGATTCCGCGTGACGGTCTGCCTTATGTACGCCTGCGTTGTCGCGGTGATAACGCGACTTGTCGTGGGCAAACATTTTTTTCCGTCGACGGTCATTCTTGCGTTGACCGCGGTTTTTGCGCTGGTGTGCCTTTTTTGCATTTTCCGTGCCCGCGCCCTGGTGGGCGGGGCGTTTTCGGCCTGTCTGCTGGCGGCGGCTTCTCTGGCGCTGGGCGTGCGCTTCGCATTCAAGGACGGGACGCTCGCGCTGATTTACGTGCCCGTTTTTCTGTTCAACGTCTACACGCTTGCGGTTATGTGTTTTCTCGCGCTCAACAACTGAATGCAAAAGCGAAAAGTCAGACGTCGGCACCCGTACGGGCGACGGAATGAGCGTGAGGTGCGTCCGTCGCGGGGCTTCGGTCGGACAACGGGGAATTGCCGTGCGGCACACGTCGGGGATAAATCGTCGTGATTTCGCAAAAATTTCGCTCGCGCGCCTTCTGCGGCGGCATTGCGGTGGATTTTCCCCTTGATAACAAAGGCTGTGTTTGATATAATCTCTAATTAAGATATGATTAACCGCGCGCTCTCGCGCGACGGGAGGGATTTATGCTCCTCGCAATGGACATAGGCAACACCAATGTCAAGATAGGCATTTTCAAAGGCGACAAACTCACTTCCACGTGGAGAGTGTCCACGGTCGCGTCGCACACCGCCGACGAATACGGTATGGTCATCTACGACCTGCTGCGTCAGACGGGGGCGCGGTTCGAGGATATAAAGGGAAGCGTTATGTCTTCCGTCGCCCCGTCGCTCAACTACACGATAGAGCATATGTGCACCTACTATATGGGCAAAAAGCCTCTCGTTGTGGACCACCGCACGAAATTGGGTATCGATATTGCCTACGACAATCCCGCCGAACTGGGCGCGGACAGAATGGTGGGCGCGGCGGCGGCGTTCAAATTCTACGGCGGACCCGTCATCGAAGTCGACTTCGGGTCAGCGACAACGTTCAATCTCGTGACTGCCGAGGGTGTATATCTCGGCGGCGCCATTGCGCCCGGAATAAAGACTGCGGCGGAAAGCCTCGTGCATACGGCGGCTAAACTTCCGCGTATCGAAATCGCGGCGCCCGAGAACATAGTCGGCACGTCCACGCGCAGTTGTATGCAGTCGGGCATTGTCTGCGGATACGCCGGGCTTGTGAAGTATATGGTGGACCGCTATAAACAACTTCCCGAGATGAGGGACGCGAAAGTCATCGCGACGGGCGGTCTTTCCGAACTCATCAACGAAGTGGAACCCGACGTCATCGACATCACCGACCGCGCGCTTGCGCTCAAGGGATTGAAATACATTTACGACCTCAATCGCTGAGAAATCGGCAGAAAATAAACAGGAGTTTTTATGAAGAAAGTGGGAGTAGCCCTTCTCGGGCTCGGAGTAGTAGGTGGCGGAACGTACACCATTCTCAAAGAAAAGCACGATTATATAATGCAGAACGAGGGCATCGACATAGAGGTGCGGTGCGTTCTCGAGAAAAACGTCGAACGTTGCAGACAACTCGGCGTCGACCTTTCCGTGGTGACCACGGATATGGACAGGGTGGTGAACGACCCCGAAATTTCCGTTGTGGCGGAATTCTTCGGCGGAATCGAACCCGCTCGTTCTTTCCTTATCCGCGCCCTCGAGGCGGGCAAGAGCATTGTCACCGCCAACAAGGAGATGTTCTCCAAACATTGGCACGAACTCGAAGTCGCGGCGGCAAAAGGCGGCGGCGGATTGTATTTCGAGGCGAGTTGCGCGGGCGGTATACCCATTATCCGCACTCTCACCGACGGTATGCAGGGCAACGCCGTGACCTCCGTCAAGGGCATCGTCAACGGCACCACCAACTATATCCTTTCCCGTATGAGCGAAGAGGGCGTCGACTACGCCGAATGTCTCAAGGCGGCACAGGAACTCGGTTACGCCGAAGCAAATCCCACGGCGGACGTGGACGGCTTCGACGCTATGTACAAAAACAGCATTCTGTCCTCTCTTGCGTATAAGCGAAGAGTGCCCGTCGATATGATATACCGCGAGGGTATTTCGGCGGTGTCGGTCGAGGACATAAAATACGGCAAGGAACTGGGCTATACGCTCAAACTCCTCGCCATATCCAAGTGCCGCGACGGCAAGGTGGAGGCGAGAGTGCACCCCGCGTTTCTGCCTGCGGGACACCCCCTTTCCGGGGTCAGCGGCTCGTTCAACGCCGTGTTCGTGCACGGTGACAACGTGGACGACATAATGCTTTACGGCAGGGGAGCGGGCGCGCTTCCGACGGGCAGCGCGATAGTCAGCGACATCGTTTTCGCGGCGGGCAGAACGTCTCACCGTCGTTTCCCCTGGGAACTCGACGAAAAAGTGAACAAGGACGATTTCGCTTCCGATTTCTCCTCCCGTTATTACATTCGCCTCATCGTATCCGACGAAGAGGGCACGCTCAGCAAGATAGCGGGAGTGTTCGGCAGGAACGGGGTTTCGCTCGCCAGCGTCGTGCAGAAGGAAGCCGCGTCCAGGGAAGTCGCGGTCATATTCATCACTCACGAATCCCGCGAAAGCGTAATCCGAAAGGCACTCGGCGAAATCGAACAACTCTCTGGCGTGGATAAAGTCGCCGCGCTCATAAGAGTGGAAGAATAAAAGGGGAGAGGGGGAAATGAACAAAGTTCCTAAATTCGCGAGGTCGGCGGGCGTGCTTATGCCGCTGTTCTCGATGCCGAGCGTTTACGGGATAGGTTGTTTTTCGCGCGACGTCGACGTGTTTGTCGATATGGCGGTGGATATGGGTTTCCACTGGTGGCAGGTGTTGCCGCTCACGGTCATAGGCGCGGGAAATTCGCCCTATTCCGGAATATCGTCCTTTGCGGGCAACAGCCTCTTCGTCAATCCTGCGGGACTGTTCGAGGACGGTCTGCTCACTGCGGAAGAGGCCGAAAACGCGAAATATCGCGGCGAGCCCTATCTCGTGGACTACGACTTTGCGCGTGAGAATACCGCCCGCGTCCTCCGTACGGCGTACGGAAGAATTACTCCTGCGCTTCGCGAAGAAATGGCGAAGTTCGCGGCAGAGGAAGAATACTGGCTGGAAGATTACGCGCTGTTTATGGCACTTGCCGCCGAGCGGAGCACCGAGTGGTGGAACTGGGAAGGCGGACTTGCCGACCGAAACGAACGGGCGCTTGCCGAGGCGCGCGCCAGGTACGCGGAAGAAATGGATTTCTACCGCTTCGAGCAATTCGTCTTTTTCAGACAATGGCTGGCGGTCAAGAAACGCATAAACGACAGGGGCGTGGGCGTGATCGGCGACCTTCCGTTCTACGTCGCCACCGACAGCGTGGACGTCTGGGTGCACAAAAAAGACTTTTTGCTCGACAAGAACAACCGTCCCGCGGCTTCGGCGGGAGTGCCGCCGGACGCTTTTGCGGCAAAGGGTCAGGTGTGGGGTAATTGCCTCTACGATTTCGCCGCTATGAAAAAGAATTCCTATTCCTGGTGGCGTCGGCGTATTGCCCATTGCCTCAGACTGTACGACGCGCTCCGCCTCGACCATTTCCGCGCGTTCTACAATTTCTTTGCCATTCCCGCGGGTGACGACAGCGCGGTGAACGGCAAGTGGGAACTGGGCCCCGGACAGGAACTCATCGACCTTATCCGCAAGGACAATCCCGACGCTCTTTTCATTGCGGAGGACCTCGGGCTCATCGACCCCGACTGCAGAAAATTCATCGACGGGTCGGGCGTGCCCACGATGAGGGTGTTCCAATTCGGTTTCGACGGCACGGCAAGTGTGCACCTGCCCTACCGTTACGAGAGTTGCAACGTGGCGTACACAGGCACTCACGACAACAACACCACGCTCGGCTGGCTTTACGAAATCAACCCCGCCGCAAGGGCGTTTGCGCTCAAGTACTGCGGATTTTCGGGGGCCGGTTGGGGCAGCGGCGGTCCGTCCTGCGCTTCGACAAAAGCCATAATAAAAACGGTGTTCGCCTCGTCCGCCGTGCTGGCGATTGCGCCCGTGCAGGATATGCTGGGTTACGGCTCCGACACGCGCGTGAACATTCCCGGCGTTGCCGAGGGAAACTGGCGTTTCCGTTTGCCATTTGAACTTATGCTCACGGTTGACCGCGATTTCTTCCTGGACGTCAACAACACGTACGGCAGGCTGGGCAGAGGCAAGGAATGATTCTGTTTTTCGCAAAGGGTGAGTGCGACAGCGACGCGCTCGTAAAATACTGTTATTCTCACTACGCCGATATTACGGGAGCGAAAAACTCTTTGCCCCGCAAGGTGGAGATTGTCCGCGCTTACGGCGAGAAACCCCGTTTCGGAGACGGCGTGCCCGCACACTTTTCCGTGTCCCATTCCCACGGCGTCGTTATGGTGGGGATTTCGCACACGGAAATAGGCGTGGACATCGAGAAGATACGCCCCGTCAATTACTCCAAGTTTTCGTTCATCGAGGCGGAAGACGAGGGCGACTTTTTCCGCAAGTGGACGGAGCGGGAGAGTTATCTCAAATTCACCGGGGTGGGGCTCAAGGACTTCCGCGCCCCCATACCCGAGGACGCGCACTTCGAGCACTTCGACGTCTTTGACGATTACGACGCTTGCGTGTGTGCCGAGGAACAGGACATCGTCGCATATATGATAGACCTTTCCGAGGTGAGGAGCGGGGAATCTTCGGAGTGACTTCCCCTTTTGCGCTGGCGACCCGCGGTTCGGAGACGTGAAACAGTCTGCGGCAAAAAACGGAGTTTATCCGTATCAAAACATCAATAAAGCGCGTTTATGCGCATACAGGAGTTTTTTATGAACAACAACATTTTCGAAAAACTGAAGGCAATGGCAGTCGAGCAAATCGGTATCGACCCCGCTCTCATCAAGCCCGAAAGCGACATCATAAAGGACCTCGGCTGCGACAGCCTCGACATAGTGGATATGCTGATGAGCGTCGAAGAGGAGTTCGGCGTCACCGTCGAGGACAAGGACGTGTCCGAGATGCGCACTATGGCGGACGTGGTGAATTTCATCGATAACAAACTCGCCAAGTAAATATCCTCGGAGAAAGTTTATGAACGGAAGCACTGTCTGCCCCGCATCGGGGACGGATACGATTATCCGTGTGGAAAACCTCGTCAAGAATTACGGCGAGGTACGCGCCGTGAAAGGCATTTCCTTCTGGGTCGAGAAAGGTAGTCTGTTTGCCTTTCTCGGGCTTAACGGCGCGGGCAAATCCACAACGATAAACATTCTTTGCACCACGCTCAGGAAAACCTCGGGCAAGGCGACGATATGCGGGCTGGACCTCGACCGCAAGGCCGCGGAGATAAAGCGGCGTATAGGAATAGTGTTTCAGCAGTCCGTACTCGACGACCGTCTCAGCGTCAGGGAGAATCTCACTTCCCGCGCGGCGTTGTACGGCATTACGGGCAAAGAATGGAAAATACGTCTCGACGAACTCACCGAACTGTTCGAACTCGGCGACTTCGTGAAGCGCCCTTACGGAAAACTGTCGGGCGGGCAGCGCCGTCGTGCCGACGTCGCGCGCGGGCTTATCAACCGTCCCGAACTGCTTTTTCTGGACGAACCCACCACGGGGCTCGACCCGCAGACCAGAAGACGGGTGTGGGACGTCGTGCATTTCATACGCGAACAGACGGGTATGACGGTTTTCCTCACCACGCACTATATGGCGGAGGCAAACGACGCCGACACCGTTGTGATTATGGAGGGCGGCGAAATCGTTGCGCGCGGCACTCCGAACGAACTCAAGAACGATTATTCCGCCGACTACATCAAACTTTATCTGCCGCAGAGTGCCGAGACGGAAGAACTGCTGGCGCGCGAGGGCAGGAAGTTCAGGCGCGAGGGCGATTGTTACAAAATCAGCGCAACGGGCACCGAGGAGGCGCGCGATTTCATTCTCGCGCACCCCGACATCACCTCCGATTTCGAGGTGGTCAAGGGCGATATGGACGACGTGTTCCTCAATGTAACGGGGCACAGTCTTACGGAAGGGGGAAAGTGATATGAAGACTCTCCGTTCCGATTTCCTCGCTCTCGGTTACACCGTGCGCCGTTGTATGGGCGTGTTCTTCAAGGACGGGCTGAGCGTTTTTCTCGCATTGCTGGCGCCCATAATCGTATTTCTGCTTTACGTCCTTTTCCTCGGCGACCTGCAGACAGACGCTCTTATGGAATATTTTCCCGCGGGTACAGTGGACGAAAAGGCGGTTAACGCTTTCGTGGACAGTTGGATGATAGCGGGCGTTCTGGGCACCGCGTGCATAACCGTATCGTTCTCCGCCAACAACGTTATGGTGGGCGACCGCGAGCGCGGCGTAGTGAACGATTTCCTCGCCGCACCTATGAAGAAAAGCGTGCTGCTGGGCGCGTATTTCGTGTTTAACTTTCTCGTTACCGTGTCGATATGCACGATAGTTTTCTTCATCGGTTTGATTTACCTTGCCGCCACAGGCTCGTTCTATATATCAGCGGCGGACGTCTTTGCGGCGTTCGGCACCATTCTTTACGGCTCGTTGTCGGCGACTCTCATATCCGTGCCGATATGCGCTTCGTTCAAGACTCAGGGTGCGCTCGGCGGCTTTTCGGGAATAGTTAGCGCGGCGATAGGCTTCCTTATCGGCGCGTATATGCCGATGTCCGCGTTCCCGTCCTGGCTCGAAAACGCCGCCGCAGTGCTTCCGGGCACGCACATTTCGGGATTGTTCCGCAATTTCTTTATGAGCGGCGCGCTCGAAAACCTGACGTCGGGTATGCCCGAAACGGTTATGAATTCCATTGCCGAAAGTTTTTCTATGAAATTCCACTTTTTCGGTGAAAGGATAGGCGTGGACGTTATGGCGGGTTATGTTTCCGCGTGGGTTGTGGTGTGCGCCGTGTGCGGACTGGTCATAGGCACCCGTCTTCTCGACGCGCCCTCCGCTTTGCGTGCAAAAAAGAAAAAGAAAACCGAGGACAAAGCAAATGTCAGGGAAGATTAAGGGCGCCGTTCTCGTAAACGCATATCAACGCCTCGAGGAGGCTATGTATCAGCCTCGCCGTATGAGCGAGGAGTTGACTGCGCTCGGCGTCGAAACGGATATTCTCCGAAACGACTTTTTCCCCGTTTCCACAGGCGGAAAAGAAGGATTGCATTGCGGACTGAAAGAGTACGATTTCGTCGTGTATTCAGATAAGGACAAGTATATCCTGCAAGGGCTCGGAGAGGCGGGCGTGCCCGTGTTCAATCCGCCCCGTGCCATAGAAATATGCGACGACAAAATGACCACGCACCTCGCGTTGTCCCGTGCGGGAATCCCTATGCCGAGGACTTTCCCCGGATTGCTTTGCTACGACGCCGAGGAAAAAATCAAAAACAGCACGCTCGACATAGTGGAAATGGCGTTCGGCTTTCCCGTCGTGGTCAAAGAAAGTTACGGTTCGCTCGGGAAAGAGGTTTTTCTGGTGCACAATCGCGAGCAACTGCGCCTTGCGCTCGGCAAGGTCAAGTGCCGTCCTCACCTTATACAGGAATTCGTACCGACAAGTGCGGGGCGGGATTTGCGCGTAATAGTTGTGGGCGACAAAGTGCTCGGAGGTATGCTCCGTATCGGCGGCGGCAACGATTTCCGCTCAAATATAGGCGCGGGCGGCAGAGGCGAGCCCTTTGACGTGCCCGAAAAAGTGGCGGAATACGCCCTGCGTGCCGCCAAAACGATAGGACTCGATTACTGCGGAATAGATTTTTTGTTCGGGAAAGACGACGAAATGTTGCTTTGCGAAGTGAATTCCAACGCGTTTTTCCGCACTTTCGAAAGCGTCACGGGCATTAACGTCGCGCGCGCTTACGCCGAACACATACTGGCAAAGATTGCAAAAAAAGACTCGGACTCGCATTGAACGACGCACGCAAAACGCAGAGTCAGCCTCAAAAAAGAAAACGGATTCGAAACGAGTCCGTTTTTCAGTTTGTTCGATGAAAATTTGTCGGGGGCGGGTCAGGCGAGAATTTCCGCAATCACTGCGTCGGTTGCCTCGGTCGTGCCGAGATTGCCGCCGATGTCGGCGGTGACTTGCCCTCGTTCTATAACCCTTGCCACGGCGTTTTCCACGCAGGTTGCTTCGTCGTCGAGGTCGAAAGAGTGGCGCAACATCATAGCCGCGGAAAGTATGGTGCCGACGGGGTTGGCTTTGTTCTGTCCCGCAATGTCGGGTGCCGAACCGTGAATGGCCTCGTACATACCCACGGAGGTTTCGCCGAAAGACCCCGAGGGCATCACGCCGATACTGCCCACCAACGCGGCGGCGAGGTCGGAAAGTATGTCGCCGAACATATTGGAAGTCAGAATTACGTCGAAACGCGACGGGTCGCGCGCGAGTTGCATTGCCGCATTGTCCACGTACATATAATCCACGGCAACGGAGGGATAGTCTTCGTTGACGTCGCTTACCACTTTACGCCACAGAGCGGACGAAGTGAGAACGTTGGCTTTGTCGACGAGGCACATACGACGTCCGCGCTTTTCGGCCAGTTCGTAGGCAATGCGTGCCACGCGCTCGATTTCGATTTCGGAATAGCACTCGGTGTCGAAGGCTTCGCGCCCGAATTTGCCGCCGCGGTAACCGCGCTCGCCGAAATAAATTCCGCCCGTGAGTTCGCGCACTATGACGAGGTCGATTCCGCGGGCGAGAATTTCCTGCTTGAGCGACGAGGCGCCCGCAAGCGCGGGGAAGAGTTTCGCGGGGCGCAGATTGGCGTAAAGCCCCAGGCGCTTGCGTATACCGAGCAGGGCGGCTTCCGGTCGGACGGGCGCGTTGTCCCATTTGGGACCTCCCACCGCGCCGAGCAGCACGGCGTCCGCTGCAAGCGCAGCCTCGGCGGTGGACTCGGGCAGAGGAGTGCCCACGGCGTCTATCGCCGCTCCGCCGATGAGGGCGTCGGTGCAGACGAACTCGTGTCCGAACTTGTTTGCCACGGCGCCGAGCACGCGTTTTGCCGCAGAGATTATCTCCGGACCTATTCCGTCTCCGGGGAGAGTGAGAATCGCGGCTTTCATTTCATCGCCTCCATAAGTCCGCCTTTTGCGAGAATGTTTTTCACGTATTCGTCCATAGGCGGCAACGGGTAGGATTTGCCCGTCGTTTGGTCGGTTAATATGTCGTTACTCAGCGTTAAAATATCGTTTTCGGATATTTCATCTGCCGCTTCGGGCATTTCCAGCGCAAGCAAGCCTATGTTGACGGCATTGCGGAAGAATATGCGGGCGAAACTTTTGGCTATCACTGCGGACACTCCGCTCGCTTTGAGCGCGAGAGGGGCGTGCTCGCGGGAAGAGCCGCTGCCGAAGTTGTGTCCGCCCACGACGAAGTCGCCTTTTTGCACTTTGCGGGCAAAATCGGCGTCGATGTCTTCCATTGCGTGGGCGCGCAGGTTTTCCGCGCTCGAGTCGTTGAGATACCGCGCGGGTATGATTACGTCGGTGTTCACGTTGTCGCCGTATTTGAAAACTTTTCCCGTGCTCATTTACACCTCCCAGGGCGCGCTGATATATCCGGTCACAGCGCTTGCCGCCGCGACGTATGGAGAAGCCAGGTATACCTTGCTTTCCGTCGAGCCCATTCGTCCGACGAAGTTGCGGTTGGTGGTGGCGACTGCGCTTTCGCCCGCCGCCAGTATGCCCATATATCCGCCGAGGCAGGGCCCGCAGGTGGGCGTGGATACCACCGCACCCGCGTCGGTGAATATTTTGATTATTCCTTCGTCGAGGCATTGCGAATAAACCTCGGGAGTGGCGGGGATTACTATGCAACGCACGCCGTCCGCCACTTTTTTGCCTTGCATCACGCTTGCCGCCGCGCGCATATCGCCGATTCGTCCGTTGGTGCAACTGCCTATCACAACCTGGTCCACCGCTATTTTCCCTATGTCGTCTTTGCCGAGGAAACGTACGTTGGAAGGCAGGTGCGGGAAGGCCACGGTCGGAGCGAGGGAAGAGAGGTCCAGCACAACTTCCTTTTCGTATTCCGCGTCCTCGTCCGCCGTAATACGGTCGCTGTCGGAAACCTCTACTCCGCGGGAACGCAGATAATTTTCCGTCGCGTCGTCCACCGGGAAAAACGCATTCTTTGCGCCGCATTCCACCGCCATATTGCATATCGTCAGCCTGTCTTCGACGGAAAGGGAAGCCGCGTCCCCGAAAAATTCGAGGGATTTGTAAGTCGCGCCGTCAACGCCAAGCATACCTATGAGAGCGAGCACGACGTCTTTCCCCGTGACGTAGCGGGGGAGCGTGCCTCGCAGGGTCACCCTTATTGCGGCGGGCACCTTGAACCACAGTTTGCCGCTCATCATAGCCGCCGCCATATCCGTGGACCCCACGCCCGTGGAGAAGCACCCGAGTGCGCCGTATGTGCAGGTGTGACTGTCCGCGCCGACGATGAGAGCGGCGGGACGGACAATACCCAGTTCGGGCAACAGGGCGTGTTCTATTCCGCTTTTACCTGCGTCGTAGAAACGGCGTATACCCCATTCGCGGGCGAAATCGCGCACGATTTTGCATTGTTCGGCGGATTTGATGTCTTTTGCGGGCACGAAATGGTCGAGCACCAGCGCCACTCTGTCGGGGTATTTCACCGAGCCGCCGACGCGGCGGAGTTCGCCGATTGCCACGGGTGCCGTTATGTCGTTGCCGAGCACAACGTCCACGTCCGCGGTCACGAGTTCGCCCGCCCGCACGAAATCACGGCCCGAATGGCGGGCGAATATTTTTTGGGTTGCAGTCATTTTCGTTGTCATAACCGCCTCCGTAATCAGACAATGCCGCCTTGCCCCGTCAGTTTGTATTCGAAACTGTCGGCAAGCGCGGACCAACTGGCTTCGACGATATCGGTGGAAACGCCCACCGTCGTCCAGGATTTCTTTTTGTCGGACGAAGTAATCAGCACGCGCACCATTGCGCCCGTGGCGCCCGAACTGTCCACCACACGGACTTTGTAGTCGGTGAGCACGACTTCCGAAAGTTCGGGAAAATGACGGATGAGAGCGGTGCGGAGTGCCTTGTCAAGCGCATTGACGGGACCGTTGCCGGTCTCTTTTGCGGTGGTGAGACTGCCGCCCACGTTTATGGTGACCTCGGCAGTGTTGACGCCGTCGGGTTTGCCCGCCGTTATTTCGTAACGCACGAGGTCGAAAGAAGGCTTGAAGGCGCCCATCATTCTTTCTGCCAGCAAAACGAAACTGCCGTCCGCGCCCTCGAACTGATATCCTTTCATCTCGAGCAGTTTCACCATATCCAGTATTTCCTTTATCTTGGGGCTGGATTTGTCGAGAGAGGGGAAAAGATGTTCCAGTTTTTTCGCTACGGCACTCCTGCCCGCAACCTCGCTGAGCAGTATGCGTTCCTTGTTGCCGACAGAGGCGGGGGATATATGCTCGAAGGTGTGCGCGTTCTTTATCACCGCGTCGGCGTGCATACCCGCTTTGTGGGCAAAAGCCGCCGACCCGACGTACGGCATAGCGGGGTCGAGCGTGATGTTGCTTATTTCGGCGATTGCGTGCGCGGTGTGGGTGAGTTGCCCGAGATTGACGGCACATTCGCACCCTTCCTTGAGCGCAAGGTCGGCGATTATTGTGGAAAGATTGGCGTTGCCGCACCGCTCCCCGAATCCGAGGAAGGTGCCCTGAACGTGGGTGGCGCCCGCTTTAACGCCGAGCAGGGAATTGGCGACGGCGACTCCCGTGTCGTTGTGGAAATGCACTCCGACAGTGGCGCCTCCGAACGAATCGCAGACCGCTTTGGTCGTTTCGTAGGCGGCGAGAGGGGAAGTGCCGCCGTTCGTGTCGCACAGCACAAGCGTGTCCGCGCCCGACATATACGCCGCCATAAGTGCCGACAGCGCGTACTTTTTGTCCTCCGAGAATCCGTCGTAGAAATGCTCGGCGTCGAAAATCACCTTTTTGCCGTGGGCTTTGAGGAAAGACACGCTCTCGCTTATCATCGAAAGGTTTTCTTCGGGCGAAACTCCCAGTACTTCCGTTACCTGCGAAAGACTGGCTTTGCCGAAAATGCAGACGCGCTCGGCGCCGGACGCGGCGAGGGCAATCAGCCCGCCGTCGGAAGCAGGGGAGACGCCTTTTCGGTGAGTTGCGCCGAAAGCCACGAGTTTGGGGTGGGAAAACTCCGTGAAAAATTCGGCGTCCTTGGGATTGGAGGCGGGGTCGCCGCCCTCGACGTAATCCACTCCGAAAGAGTCGAGCAGTTCGAAAATCTGCCGTTTGTCCGCGGCGGAATAACTTATTCCCGCGGCCTGCGCGCCGTCTCTCAAAGTGGTGTCGTAAAATTCTATGCGCATATCATTCCTCTTGCAGTAACTTGTTGGTGGCGTTGAGATAGGCGAGGAGAGACGCTTCGAGAACGTCGGTGGAAACGCCTTTGCCCGTCATCATCTTGCCGTCGTCGGGGGATACCAGTTTGACGGTGGCTTCGCCGAGTGCGTCCTTGCCTTCGGACACGGAATGGAGTTGATAGTCGACGAGTTTGAAATTCTGTCCCGTCAGGGAGTTGATGGCCTTGAATCCCGCGTCGACGGGTCCGTCGCCCGTCATTCGTTCCGTGTGAATTTTGCCCTCGGCCTCGAGGGATACGGTCGCGGAAGCGGAATTCTTGTATGCGGTGACTTCGTAATCCTTGAGGGAGTAGATACGCTTGATACGGCGGCGGAAAGCCCCCGAAAGCAAAGCGTCGATGTCGCTTCTGGTCACCTCTTTTTTGCGGTCGGCGATTTCCTTGTATTTTGGGAAGAAGGCTTCCGCCTGTTCGGGGGTGAGGGCATAACCCATTTCGGCGAGAAGTTCCGTAAACGCGTGTTTACCGCTGTGTTTGCCGAGAACAAGTGCGTTTTCGGGCACGCCGATGTCTTTGGGGTCCATAATTTCGTAGGTGCATTTGTTGGTGAGTACGCCGTGCTGGTGTATGCCGGATTCGTGCACGAACGCGTTTCTTCCCACGATTGCCTTGTTGGGAGGCAGTTTGATACCGACTATCCCGCTCACCAGTTTGGACACCGCGTATATGCGCGAAGTGTCAATGTCGGTGCGGCAGTCGAAAAAGTCCTTGCGCGTCCTGAGCGCCATAACGATTTCTTCCATTGCCGCATTGCCCGCACGCTCGCCTATGCCGTTGACCGTGCACTCCACCTGACCCGCGCCCGCCTGCACGGCGGCAAGGGAATTGGCTACCGCCATTCCGAGGTCGTCGTGACAATGCACGGAAATGGTCACTTTGTCGATATCGGCGACGTTTTGCCTGATGTAGGTTATCATCGCGGTCATTTCGGCGGGGGTGGAGTAGCCGACCGTATCGGGGAAGTTGAGAGTGGTCGCTCCCGCGGCAATCGCCGTTGCCGCCGCCCTCGCAAGGAAGGGAAGGGGCGTGCGCGTGGCGTCCTCGAAGGAAAACTCCACGTCGTCGGCGAGTGAACGCGCATAGCGGGTGTGAAGGTCTATCATCTCGATTGCCGTATCCTCGCTTATGCGCAATTTGTGTTCGAGGTGTATGGGAGAAGTGGCGAGAAAGACGTGCAGACGGAACGCCGCCGCGTCCTTCACCGCTTCGTATCCGCGGTCGATGTCCTCTTTTTTGCAGCGGCAGAGAGCGGCAACGCGCGCCCGTTTCAGCACGGAGGCGATTTCGCGCACCGCTTTGAATTCCCCTTCGCTGGAGGCGGGGAATCCCGCTTCGATTACGTCGACGCCCATAGCCTCGAGGGCTTCGGCGACGTCCAGTTTTTCGTTGAGGTGCATACTGCACCCCGGCGATTGCTCGCCGTCTCTCAATGTCGTGTCAAAGACCGTTATCTTTCTTGTGTCGGTGTTCGGGGTGTTCATCTTGTCTCCGTGGAGAATGTTCAGCCTTCGGGTTGCTTTTCCGCGGCTTCCGCTTCGCGTGCCATACTTCCGCCGCCTCGCTCGAGAGCGGCACCGCCCGTGCGCGCCATTTCGAGAATGGGATATACGGAAAGATTCTTTATGAAATTGTCCACTTTGTCGGTGGAGCCGGTGAGTTCCAGCATAATGCTGTCGGCGTTTATGTCGATTGCCTTTGCCTTGAACAGAGTGCAAAGGTCGACAATCTGACTGCGCTCCGCGCCGCCGACCGCGATTTTTATCAGCAGCAGTTCGCGGAAAGCCACTTCCTTGCCGTCGAAACCGACGACTTTGACGACGTCTTCCTGTTTCTCGAGTTGGGCGATAATCTGCTTTATCGTGGCGGGCGACGCCGTGACCGTTATGGTCATACGCGAATAGCGGTCGTCCTCGGTGGCGCACACTGTCAGCGCGTCGATGTTGTAGCCGCGGCGGGAGAACAGCCCCGCAATCCTCGACAGCACGCCGGGTTGGTTGTTGACCAGAATGGAGATTATCTGCCTTTTGACGTTTTCCATAGTTTGCTCCTATATGCCCGTGTTTATGGGAATCCTGAAATCTATCACGACGGGAAGGGGACCGTTCAGCGCGTCGTCTATGGCGCTTTCGACGTCGTCCGTCTCCGACACCGTCACCCCGCGCGCTCCCATCGAGCGGGCGAGTGCGGCGTAGTCCACGTTGAGGTAAGGCGCGTTGACGTTGCTTTTGCTCCGCGCCGCCGACTGCAGTTTTCTTATCATTCCGAGCGAGTTGTTGTTGATGACTGCGACCACCAACGGGATATGGTGTTTCACGGCGGTGGTGAGTTCGTTGAAGTTCATATTGAACGACCCGTCCCCCGTGATTAGCAGACAGGGGTCGCCCGAAGCGAAATGCGCCCCTATGGCCGCGCCCAGTCCGAAGCCCATAGCCCCCAGCCCGCCGCTGGTCAGAAAACGCTCGGGAGTGTAAATCCTGCAATTGTGCGCCGCCCATTCCTGATGAAGACCGACGTCGGTTACAACGGTCGTGCGCGGGCCCGTTTTGCGCGAAAGGGCGGCAATTATTTCCGTGCCGCGGTTGACCTCTTTCATATCGGGAAGCGAGGCGTATTCCCATTCCGCTTCCTCTTTGTCTGCTACGAGCGGAAGCAATTTCCCGAGCGCCAGAGCGGCGTCTCCGACAACGGCGTAGGCCGCCAGCACGTTTTTGTCTATTTCGGCGCGGTCGGAATCGAACTGCAACACGGGTATTCTGCGTTTCTTAAGCGCGCCGAACGCACCGTATCGGCTGTTGAATCTGGCGCCCACCGTCACGAAAAGGTCACATTCGCGGATTGCCGCCGCGGGCAGTCCGTTGACCGCGGAAAGCACGCCGAGGAATTTGTCGGAGTCGGGGTCGAAACACCCCAGCCCCATATATGTGACCGCAACGGGGCAACGCAGTTTCCCCGCGAGTGCCGCTATTTTGTCGGACGCTCCCGCGGCGCGCACCCCTCCGCCTACGTAAAGCACGGGTTTCTTTGCCGCGTTCAGCATTTCCGCGGCTTTTTCGATTTCTTCGTCCGAAGGCGAGAGCGGGGCGGGGCGGACGGGGACCTCGCGGGTGTATTCGGCGAGTTCGTCGAATACGTTTGAGGGAATGTCCACCACGACGGGGCCGCGTCTGCCGCTTTCGGCGAGCGCGAACGCGCGTCGTACCGACGGTGCGATGTCTCCCGCGCGCTTGACTATCATTCCGTATTTTGACACGGGCATAGTCACGTCGAATATGTCCACTTCCTGAAAACTGTCGTGACCGAGTTTGTCCAGGGAAACGTTTCCCGTGATTGCCACAAGGGGGACGGAATCCATATAGGCGTCCGCAATGCCGGTAACGAGGTTGGTGGCGCCCGGACCCGAAGTCGCAAGAACGACGCCCGCCTTGCCGCTGCGCCTCGCATAGCCTTCCGCCGCAAAACAAGCCCCCTGTTCGTGTGCGGCAAGCACGTGCTTGACGGAGGATGCGGTGAGCGCGTCGTACACCGAAAGAATGCTGGAACCGGGATAGCCGAATATGTTGAAAACGCCTTGCTCGGCAAGGCAATTAACGAGTATCTGCGCTCCGTTCAGCAACATTCCGACCTCTCGTGGCATTACGCTCCGCAACGCGCGCGAGCGTATGTGTGCGTGTTCTTTATTATTCGATTTTACCCCGCGCCCCGCCTTCACGTCAACCGAAAATCCGCGGACGGCGCTTTTTGCCGTATATAATTGCGGCAGAAAAGCGAATTTATGCATAAATCAGGCATATTTATCCGCAATTATGCAGAAAATGTGGGTTTTGGGCGAGTAAAAAGTCTTTTATGCAAGAATCGGTTGCCAAATAACGGGGGCGGTGGTAGTATGTTTGCATAAATTCCAAGTAATTTGGGAGGAGAAAATGAAGAAATTCGGAAAAATAATCATAGCAATGCTCGTGCTTGCCTGCCTCGTGGGCGCCTGTTTCGCTCTCGTGGCCTGCGACCCCACCGAGGAACTCGTCGTCGCCACCAACTGCGAATTCGAGCCTTTCGAATATCTTGACGACAACGGCAATCCCACGGGTATAGATATGGACATAGCCGCCGCTCTTGCCGAGGAACTCGGGCTCAAACTCAAGGTCAACGACATGGCGTTCGATTCCGTCGTCGCTTCCGTGGCGTCCGGCACTTGCGACATTGCAATGGCGGGACTCACCGTGACCGAGGAACGCAAGAAGTCCGTCGATTTCACTCAGACTTATTTTAGTTCCAGTCAGGTTGTCATAGCCAAGACCGGCGACCCCATTCTCGACATAGTCGTGAACGACCTCGAAGATGAGGACGAAGTCGCCGCGAAGGTGGCGGAAGTCGAAGCCGCGCTCAACGGCAAGCGCGTCGGCGTGCAGAACGGCACCACCGGTTATTCGTATGTCTCCGGCGACTCCGACAACTATGATGGCGTCGCGGGCGCTACCGCCGTCGGTTACACCAGTGGCGCACTTGCGGTGCAGGCGATGCTCAACGGACAGGTCGACTATGTCATCATCGACAAAGTCCCCGCCGAGAAACTCATTGCTTCCAACGAAGGCACCGCGCTGTCCAATGTCGTTCTGACCGGTGAAGATTATGCGTTCGCGGTCAAGAAGGGCGACACCGAATTCCTCGCCAAAGTCAATGCCGCGCTCGAGAAACTCATTGCCGACGGCACTATCGAAGCCATATTCCAGAGGTACGGTTACACCAGCGGTCTCGGCGCATAAAAGATGTGGGATAATTTCTTCGAGAACTTCGCGAGCGTATTCGCGAAGTACCATATGCAGCTCTTATCAGGGTTAGGCAACACCCTGATAATTGCTTTTTCGGCGTTTTTGATAGGCATAGTCCTGGGGACGCTCATAGCGGTGGTAAAGGTTGTTCCCAAGTATTCGAACTGGTTTCTGAAGATACTCGAGAAAATCTGCGATATATATGTCACAATCATCCGCGGCACCCCTATCGTCGTGCAACTCTTGCTGATGTATTTCGGTCTGCTGGCGCAGTCGGCGTTGACTCAGTCCGAAAGCGGCACGCTGCTTATCGCGGTAATAGTTTTCGGGCTGAACAGCGGCGCGTATCAGTCGGAGTACATTAGGGCGGCTTTGCAATCGGTCGACAAAGGACAACTCGAAGCGGGGCGTGCGCTCGGGCTGAGTTATTCGACCTCGATGTTCAGGGTGGTCATTCCTCAGGCGGCGAAGAACATAGTTCCAACTATGGGCAACGAACTCATAACGCTGCTCAAGGATACATCGGTTGCGGGATACATAACCGTTATAGATGTCACTTTCGCCGTGCAGAGAATCGTCGCGAGAAACTATATGGCTCTCGTCGACTACATCATTCTCGCCGTCATATATCTGGTGCTCGTGCTCATCGTGACGATACTTCTCCGTATGCTGGAGAAATATCTGCACCGCAACGACAATATACGGGTTATGACGCGAGGCAAGACAAAAGCGAGAGGTAGGCTATGAGCGACTGCGAAATCGTGAATGGTATGACCGACTGCGATACGGCGGAAACCGTCTCCGCAGCGTCGGTTTTCGACGGGCAGAGCGAACGCCGCCCGATAATAAAGGTGTCCAACCTCACCAAGAAGTTCGGTGATTTGCTGGTTCTGGACGATATTACGGAAGCCATTTACGAGGGCGAAAAGGTGGTCATCGTCGGTCCGTCGGGTGGCGGCAAGTCCACTTTTCTGCGTTGTCTCAACGTACTTGAGGACCCCACGAGCGGACAAATTTTCTTTGAAGGTGTGGACCTTGCCGACCTCAGCGTGAATATCAACGACCATCGTAGAAAGATGGGAATGGTGTTCCAGCAGTTCAACTTGTTCAACAACCTTACGGTGCGGAAAAATATCACGCTTGCACCCGTCAAAATCGGCAAGCAGGATCTCAGAAAAGCCAAGATCACCAACGCCTTCACGCCCCTGTATAACAAGTGGTTCGAGAAGTTCGGCGCCAAGTACAACGCAAGCGTCGACAGAAAGCGCGAAAAACTCGAACACGAGGTTGAAGCGCTCAAAACGGAACTTGAACCTATCGTTTCGGAGTGGGAGCAGACGAAAACCGTCACCGAAGTGGCGGGCAAAAGTCAGGTGTCGTACGATTCCGAACTTACCAAAAAGAAACTTGCGGTGACAGCCAGGCTCGAGAAAGCGGAACGCAAACTTTCCCGTACAATACACGCCGAGAAGAGGGAACTCGTCACCCCCGCTTTCAAGGACGCCAAAGAGATTGTCGCCGCCGCAAACGCCAATGCCGAGAGATTGCTCGAGCGTATAGGGCTGCTTGAGAAAGCGGACGTTTACCCGTCTACGCTGAGCGGCGGACAGAAACAACGTGTGGCGATTGCCAGGGCGCTTGCGATGAATCCGAAAGTTATGCTTTTCGACGAACCGACTTCGGCGCTTGACCCCGAAATGGTCGGAGAGGTGCTCGACCTCATAAAGCAGGTTGCAGACGAGGGTATGACTATGGTCATAGTCACCCACGAAATGGGCTTCGCCCGCGAGGTGGGAACCCGCGTGCTGTTTATGGCGGAGGGCAAAATCCTCGAACAGAACACGCCCGCGGAGTTTTTCTCCGCTCCTCAGCACCCCCGTCTCAGGGAATTTCTCGCAAAAGTGCTGTAAAGAGGCTTATCGGCAAACAAAAACCCGCGGGCGGCGCGGGTTTTTTTGTTTGCGCTTTACATAATAATTTCAGAATGGTATTATATTTTGTATCAAAAAAGCGGAATTCGGCACAAGGAGCGGCGCGTGGATTTCCTCGGCTTGAAGAGTTACCTCACCGATGTCAGGCAAGGGCGGGCTATTGCCCCTCTCCGTGCGTGCTATGTGCTCTCCGGCGACGACGCATATCTCATACGCGAGGCGGTGGGTATGTTCCGGAAACTGCTTGACGCCGATTACGCCGATTTCAATTATGCGGAGATGTCCGTCTCCGACGGGGCGGACGCTCTGGTGTCGGCGCTCAACACGCTGCCTATGTTCGACGACCGCAGGGTGGTGGTAGTGCCCGATTTCGGCGGCACTTTCGACCGTGCGGCTCTCAAAAAATATCTCGAGTCGCCGAATCCCGCCGCCGTTCTCGTGTTGGTATGCGAGAACGGCACCGAGAAACTCGGGGACAACGCCGAGGCCGTGTCCTGCAACCGTCTCGACGGCGCAGGGCTCGCCGATTACGTCGCGGAGTTGCTGAGAAAACCGCCTGCGCGCACAATGGACGGCGCGGCTCAGCGCGAATTGTTCCTGCGCACGATGAGGTTTATGTCCCGCATAGTGTGCGAAGTGGAAAAACTCAAGGCGTACAGCGACGGCGCGATAACGGTCGACGACGTCAGACTCCTTGTCACCGAGGAGACCGAAATGCAGATGTACAAGTTGTCCGACGCGGTGGGCGCGGGCGACACGGGGCGCGCGCTCGAGGTCCTCGACCGCCTGCTCAAAAAGAGCGAGGACCCGGTGGACCTCGTCAATATGCTTTACAAGTATTATCGCCGCTTGTTGCACATTTCGTTGCACAAGGACGACACCGACGCAGCGCTTGCCGCAGCGTTCGGGGTCAACCCGTGGGCGGTCACGCTGGGTAGGCGTACGGTGGGCAGATACACTCCCGTCCGTCTCAAGAAATGCGTCGATTCTCTCCACGGTATGCAGTACGACATTCTCACGGGCAAACGCGGCAAGGACGCCGCCCTGCACGAAGCCGTGCTGACTCTTTTCACTCTCTGAATATGCAAGTGCCTTACAACTTCAGGAACAGACCCGAGAGGCGAATCTCTCAGAAATGGTATCCGGCTATATGGGCGGTGCTCGTTGCCGTGTCGCTTTTCCGCAACGTCACGGGCATAGTTTCCGACGTGTCCGCAAGTCTGCCCGAAGGGGCGGCTTCCGTTGCGCTCACGGTAATAGTGGACATCATATTCTCGGGCGTGCTGCCGGCCGCATTGTGTTACCTCTGCGGGCTGGTGCTTTTCACGATGTCCGCGCGCAGAGGATATTTCTATTGCCACCGTGACGACTTCATTTACTGGGTGATGATTTTCACCGCAGGCTCTCGCCTCGTCGTCGGGGTGGTGGAATCTTTCTCTTTCATCGAACCCGTGGTGTCCATCTACACGGCTTTCACCGCCGACGTTCTGGTGCTGACGGGCGCGATGTTCGCGATGTTCTTCATCGTGTTGCGCCGTTATATGAACGACAGGACGGCGTCCGACCTGTACAATCTTTACGGCGGAGTGTATTTCCTCGTTCAGGGACTTGTCACAATAATCCCCTGCGCGTCCTACCTCAGCATTTACGGCGATTCGGCAAGAAGCGAGCAGTTGCGCGAAATTCTCGAGAGCCTGGGATACAATCTCACGGTTGCGGAAAGCGCGCATTTCCAGAATGCCTGCATTGCGGGAATAGTCATTTTTGCGGCGTGGCTCACGGCGTACGTCGTCGTGGCTTTCCTGCTCCGCGAAAAGGCGAAGAAATTCGTTCCTCCCGTCAGCCCCCCCAAGAACGACAATCCTTTCGGCGGCGGGAACGGGCCCGACGACGGCAATCCTTTTGACGACCACGGCGGAGAGGGCGGCGGCAATCCGTTTTCGGACAACGCTCCGTCTTCCGACGGCGACGGAAAAGTTTTCGAAGAATTCGACTTATGAGGTGACAGATGAGTTACGATTTCGTAGAATATGCCAAGAACCTCAATCTCTATGCCATTCTCGACGCGGTGGTGCTCGCGGCGGCTGTGACCTTGCTGGTGCTGTTGTTTGTCTACAGACGCAACGTGCGCGTGTTGATTATGCTGCTGGCGATTATCCTGTTCGACGTCCTTGTGCAGATTCTCGCGGGGCTGTCCGACAAGGAGATACTCACCGTGTCGCGTTACGTAATGCACTATGTCGTGGTCGCGGCTATAGTTATGGCGTGCGTGGTTTACCAGAGCGACCTCAAGGCCATATTCCAGCGCATAGCCAATCCGCGCGGTCTGACCGCTTTCAACGACGGGCTGAGCAGTGACGACGAATTGCGAGAGACCACGGCGGAGATTCTCAGCGCCTGTCAGGATATGGCAAAACAGGACGTCGGAGCAATCATCATAATCGACAGCGAGGGCAGCATAAACGACACTGTGCTCGACAGCGGTACGCGCCTCAATGCCGAACTGTCCGCCGCGCTGCTCGAGAGCATTTTCAACACCAAAGCCCCGCTTCACGACGGCGCGGTCATAGTGCGCGGCAACAAAGTGGTGGCGGCGGGTTGTTTCCTTCCTCTCACCCAGCGCAACGTCAATAAGGAAATGGGCACCCGTCACCGCGCCGCAATCGGCATAACGGAAGACACGGACGTGCTTTCCATAGTCATCAGCGAAGAGACGGGCATCATATCCGTGGTCAAAAGGGGAGAAATCCGCCGCTATATGACTATGGACAAACTCAAGGACGAAATCGAAGAGGCGTTCGGAATTTCCGCAAGCGCAATCGCACGTCGTCAGGCAAAAGAAGAAAAAAAGCATCACGGGAGAGATACAAAATGAAAACGGTAAAACCCTTCGATATCCTCGTGCCCGCAGTAGCCGAGCCCGAGAAATTCGCCGTCGTGTCCTGCGACCAGTTCACTTCGCAGAGAGATTACTGGGAGAAATTAGACGAATTCGTGGGCGACGCTCCCAGCGCGCTCCGTCTCATTTTCCCCGAGGTGTATCTCGAGGACGGCGATTACGAGGAGCGAATCAGGCAAATAAACGCCGCAATGTACGACTATCTCGACAAGGGCGTATTCAGGACGTTGAAGGACAGTTATATTCTGGTGCGCAGGCAGACCGCGTACGGTTACACCCGTCTGGGCATTGTTGCGCCCGTGGACCTCGAGGACTATTCCTACGAGTATCCCACCGAAGCGGTTATACGTTCCACCGAAGGCGTGGTCGCCAACCGAATTCCTCCTCGCCTCAAAATCAGGAAAGACGCTCCCGTGGAACTGCCGCACGTTATGCTTCTGCTCGACGACCGCGACAAAACCGTCATCGAGCCTTTCTACAAGAAGCGTGACACCCTCGAGAAACTCTACGATTTCGAACTCAATATGCACGGCGGACATCTCACGGGCTGGCGTATCGACGCCGCCGAATTTGACGCCGTACTCGACAAATACGTCGAGAGCATAAAGGGACTTTACGGCAAGGAGAGCACACTAGTGTTCGCTGTCGGCGACGGCAACCATTCGCTTGCCACTGCGCGCGCCTACTGGAAAGACGTCAAAAAGACCCTCACTCCCGAGGAACGCGAGAATCACCCCGCCCGTTACGCGCTCGTCGAAATCGAGAACCTGCATTGCGACGGAATCGTCTTCGAGCCTATTCACCGCTTCGTGTTCGGCGTGGACGACAGCGATTTCGTGCTCCATATGTCCACGGCGCTGAAGGGAAAGGGCAGACTCAATATGTTCACCACCAATATGAATTACTCCGTCGCGGTCAGCGATAACAGCGTGCAGGCGATAGCCGACATACAAGCGGCAATCGACGCCTATATCTCCGCACACCCCGACGCAAGCGTGGACTACATTCACGGTCTCGACAATCTGCGCGCCGTGGCGGACACCTCCGACGGTGTTGCCGTCGAAATGCCCTGCATCGCCAAGGAAGAACTTTTCGGTTACGTCGTCGAGCACGGCAACCTCTGCCGCAAAGCGTTTTCTATGGGCGAAGCCGAGGAAAAGAGGTATTACTTCGAGGCAAAGCGCATCAGATAATCCTTTTGCGTGCGAAATAGGTTTTCGTAAGGAACCGACGTTTATCCCGCGGAATAGAGCGTTAAAACCGCGATTCGGTCGAATTATGGTCGGCAAAAATCGTGTTTTGCCGCGCTGACGCGCAGGGCGGGAGCACAAAATCAATCCGTAATCAAGTATTGTACATAAGAGAGGACAGTATGAAAGTTTGTAAGTTCGGCGGAACATCAATGGCAAACAGCAAGACCATTACGCAGGTCGCTGACATCGTCAGGGCTGATAAGCAGCGCAGGTACGTTGTCGTGTCCGCGCCCGGCAAGCGCACCTCCGAGGACATCAAGGTCACCGACGCGCTTTACACCTGCCACCGCGAAAAAGGCGAAAAGGGCAACTGCGACTCCGCCTTTGCAGTCATCGAAAAACGTTTCCTCGACATCGAGAAAGAACTCGGCGTCGACGTCGGAATGAAAGCGGAACTCGCCGCCATAAAAAAGAATATCGAGGCGGGCGCCAGCGCCGATTACACCGCTTCCCGCGGCGAGTATCTCAGCGCACGCGTTCTGGCTGCCGTGCTCGGTGTGGAATTTGTCGACACCGCCGACCTCATCAAGTTCGATAAGGACGGCGCGTTGCTTCTCGACCTTTCAATCGACAACATCAAAGCCCGTCTCGCAGGTGTGGAATACGCGGTTCTTCCGGGATTCTACGGCTCCGACAGCGCGGGCGAAATCAAGACGTTCTCCCGCGGCGGCTCCGATATTTCGGGCGCCATAGTCGCCCGCGCGATGTCCGCTTCCGTCTACGAGAACTGGACGGACGTCGACGGTTTTCTTACCGCAGACCCCCGCATTGTCCGCAATCCCGAAATCATCGAATGTCTCAGTTACAAGGAATTGCGCGAACTTGCCTATATGGGCGCCGAAGTGCTGCACCCCGAATCGGTATTCCCCGTGCGCACCGCGGGCATTCCCATAAACATCAAAAACACCTTCAATCCGTCCGCAAAAGGCACTATGATTGTTCCCGACGGCAGCGTGCCTCCCGCCAACGGCAGGGTCATCACGGGCATCGCGGGGCGTAAAGGCTTCACCATCATCAATATCGAAAAGGATATGATGAACCGCGAAATCGGCTTCGGCAGAAAGGCGCTCAGCATTCTCGAATACGAAGGTATATCTTTCGAGCATATGCCCTCGGGCATCGACACTCTTTCTCTCGTTATCCGCGACGAATATCTCGGACCTCACGCGCAGAAAGTCGTGTCTGCCCTCCGTGCGTCTCTCAATGCTGACAACATCGACATTCACAGCGGACTGTCGCTGATTGCGACCGTCGGTCACAATATGGCTTCCCGCCACGGCACCGCCGCGACCATATTCGCCGCACTCGCCGCCAGCAACATCAATATCCGTATGATAGACCAAGGCTCCTCCGAGATGAACATAATCGTCGGCGTCGACACCTTTGATTATGAGAAGGCTATCTGCGCGATTTACCACGCCTTCTGCTAAAACCGCGCTATTCCGCGAATAACTTTGTCAGAGCCGCCCTCGCAAACAGTCA
>OERL01000019.1_pt1 | contig 68077 bp, 56 predicted proteins | sample 1539981 | NCBI WGS metagenome assembly OERL01 (sample SAMEA3891867, study PRJEB23780) | metagenome | biome: terrestrial biome; feature: animal house; material: Caecal content | place: Italy | collected 2015-05-05
TTGCTATTTCTTTGCCGTACATTTTTGACCTCTGTCGGTTTTGTTACTTTTTCTCGGGTGTTATCCTGAGCACGGAAAGGGTGTTTCCGTCCACTTTTACCTTATCGGAAATCTCCACTCCCGCCGCAAACAGAACGTCGCTTCCCAGCGCGCACACCGTTATGTCGTCGCGTTTGCGGAGCGGCACTTTGCGGTCGGTCAGGAAATCGCCGAAATTCTTGGTGCCGCCGCCGAACTTGGTGAACACGTCGCCGTCTCTGCGCTTGCGCAGTACGGCGCCCGCGGGTATTTTGTCGGCGTCGACGTACAAAGAGCCGTCGCGCGGGCGCACCTCGCTTTTGTCGACGCGGGCAATCTCAATCCCGCAAAATTCCCCTTCGGCACCGTGCGGAAAAGCGGTCTCGCACCTGTCGACCGACTCGCCGTCGCGGGTGAATACCACTGCGTCGGTCTCCAGATGAGCGGTAAGTCCGTGGGAAAGCGCAATCCGCTTGCCCGTCTCCAGCGAAACAAGCCCCAGCACGGCGTCAAGGTGTTTTTCCTCTACGTCCTGCGTCACTCCAAGCGCGGCACAGGCGCGCGCGACCGTCCTCTTGGCAAGCACGGGCACATCGAAAACCCCGAGCGCCACCCTCGCTTCGCCGCCTGCGACTTCGGGATACGGCGCGTGGGCTTCTATGAAATCGTCGGCTTCGGCGGCGTGCCGGGCGAGCCTTGCCACCGCCTCGTTGACCGCGGGGTAACGTTCCTTTATTCTTTTCAGTTCCGCACGCAGGAAATTTCGGGTGTAACTCTCGTCGGAGTTGGTCTCGTCCTCGACGTACGGCAGACCGCGTTCGTTCACGAACGCGTCGATTTCGGCACGCGGAACCGAGAGCAACGGCCTGATGTAACTGCGCGAAGTTTCGCTCATTCCGCGCAAGCCCTTGATACCCGTGCCGCGCAATATGCGCATAAGCACCGTTTCCGTCTGGTCGTCGGCGTGATGAGCAAGCGCCACGAAATCGCACCTGCCCTCTCCCAGCAGTCGGTCGAACACGGAATATCTGAGTTCCCGCGCCGCCTGTTCCAGGGTCAGTCCGTGTTCCGCCGCGTAAGCGGGCGCGTCCACGGGAAACGACAAAAGTCCGATACCTCTCCGCCTGCAGAAATCCTCGGCAAAGGCGGCGTCTCGAAGAGAATTCGCGCCTCTGATTCCGTGCTCGACGTGCACGGCGAAAAAGTCCGTCCGCGCGGACAGGAAAAGTTCCGCAAGCGCGACGGAATCGCGCCCGCCCGAAAAGGCAAGCGCCACGCGTGCGCCCTCGGGCACGCGCAGGCGGAATTCTTCTCCCGATGTCGTTTTCATAGGCTAAGTATAAAACAAAGCGCGGCGTTTGTCTACACCGCGCCGCGTCTAAAAAGGTTGAAACCGCAGCCGTTATTCCGTGTAATAACGTTTCCAGTCGGCTATATTTTCCGCCGTCACGCCGTACTCGGCGAGCAGGAAATCCTCTATCGTGGCGTATTTGTCGAATATTGCGTTCCACGCCCTGTCGAAAAGTTCCTCGTGCACGCGACTGTTGTAACGCACGCATTCGTAGAACTTGTCCGAGAGGCGAAGGGGTTTGACCAGTTTCATAAGCCGCGCCGTTTTGCCCGTCTTGCGGTTGTTGGAGCGCATATACTCCTCCAGGGCCTGCCGGCGGGTGCGTCCGAGGGCGAGTTCTATTATCATCGCGGCGACCCCCGTCCTGTCCTTCCCCGCCGTGCAATGGAAGGCGATGGTCTTGCCCTCGTTCATACGTGAAAAGAGTTCGCTGTAGGCGTGCTTTGCATAAGGCATATATTCGTAAGCGTCGCGCACGCCGTCCATAATCTCGTCGAACTGAGCGTCCGTACAGGACAACATAGCGAAACACGATTTGCGCGTGGGTGCCAGAATACGGAATTTGGTGTCTCCGAAAACCGAAGCGTTGACATACTCCACCCCTTTGGGTAGTTTGTCGGGTTTCTCTTTGACCTCTTCGGGTGTTCTGAAATCTATGACGCAATCGAGGCCGAGCGAAGCCAGAAACCGCTTGTCGTCACCGTTTTTCGGACGGAGTTTGCAAGTCCTGTAAAGTTTGCCCGCCTTAATGACGCCGCCCGAGGGAAGTTCCAACCCTCCCATATCCCTGAAATTGCTGAAAGTCACTCCTTTACCCATAGTGCGATTATACCCCACCGCCCCCTGCGACGCAAGTATTAAAAAAGATGAAGAACGACTATTCGCGTTTGCCGTGTTGTTCCGAAACGCGATTTGGTATAAAATAAAATTATGAAACGGAACGGCACAGACAAAGGCGAATGGAAAAAGACGGCTCGGAAGATACGCCGTTTCAACGAAAAACTGGTCTACGACCTGAAGTTCGCCTATGTCCGCACGGGACATATCAAAAACGAATTCCTCGGTTTCCTGACCGTGTTCAACGCAAAGCGTTCACGCCTGGTGAGGACCGAGCGACACGTCCGCTACGACGAGGAAAACGAAAGACTTTATCTCAACATCTACTACCGCCGCGACCGCAAGCCCTCCGAGAAAGCCCCCGTATTCGTTTACATACACGGCGGCGGCTGGATAGGCGGGCTGCCCGAAACACGCGAAGCCTTCAACACCAAGATAGCCGAAGCGGGTTATTTCGTCGTCTCGCTGTACTACGGTCACTCACCTTATTACCCTCACCCCGAGCCGATACAGAACATCTACAAAGCCTTCGCGTGGCTCAAACGCAACGCCGCAAAATACAACATAGACGCCGAAGAAATTTTCGTGGGCGGCGAATCCGCGGGCGCGCACCTGTCGGCAATGGCGGGCGCGATTTCCTCCAACCCGTCCTACAACGCCCTTTTCGACCTGCCCGACGAAAGCCGTCATCAGAAAATCGCGGGGCTTGTGCTCAACTGCGGCGTGTTCGACCTCAGGAAAGCGCTCGGCATAAACTTCCGCAACATACGCCTCTACGTCCAGTCCTACTGCGGCGGAGTGCCTCTCGACGAAGTTTCCGAAGAAAAGTGGAAAGAGATTTCCCCCGTGCATTACGTAACCGCGGACTTTCCTCCCTGCTTCCTCGTATCGGCTGAAAACGCTCGGAGTGGAATACGCGCATTACCACGGAAAAGGTCGGGCTGCGGTGCACGCGTTCGCGGTCGTGCAAATTCTGAAAATCTCGCGAGAAGCAATGTTCGGAATAAAACGATTCCTCGTGTCGCACACAAAACGCGGACTTCTGCACTACATAAGAGCAAGATAAAACCCGTGTTTTGCCGTCAAACATTGATATGCAGGCTTTGCCGTACAATAATAAAACGCGCCCTGCGGCGCGTTTTTTATTCGTCAATCCGAAGCGGAATTTTCAGAGCGCCACGGTCAGATACAGCCCGCCGAGAGCCGCCGCGAGAGTCGGCAAAGTCAGGAAAATTCCTTTCTTCACGAAGTGCTTGAAACGGAAATAGACTCCCTTGTGCTTGATAATCGACATCCACATTATTGCGGACATCGAAGCGACGGGGGTGAGCAACGAGCCCATATTGGAGCCTATTATCGTGGCAAACATCGCCTCGGTGAGATTGAGCCCCGTCATTTCGGAAAGTATGCCCACGAAGAACATACTCATCGGGAGATTGTTCATAAGGTTGCTTGACGCGGCGGACAACGCTCCGAAGGTCCAAAGAGAATATTCGTTGTCGAACACGGCGGCAATCTTGCCCGTTATTCCGTTGTTCATAAGCGACAACACGACAACGAACATAGAAAGCAGGAAAGGCACCAGGTGCCACGGCATACGCTTTGCGGTCTTCGCGAGAGGGTGCAGGGACTGTTTCTTGGCAAGGAAACAAATCGTCGCTGCCAGCATCACCGCCGAAGCGGAGCAAAGACATATCAGCCACATCGGCACGGATATGTAGGACGAAGCGATGAGCAGGACCGTACACACGCCCAGCCCCGTCACTCCGACGACGAGAGCGGGCACGTTACGTATGGAGACTTCGAGTTCGCTGGCCGCAAGCGGGGCTTTGAGGTCCTTTCTGAACATAATGAGCAACAGCGAAAACGACACCACCGCCGCGAACACCGTCGGCACCGCCATAACCGCCACGTAGTCGAGAAAGCCCACGCCGAAATACGTCGCCACGTAGACGTTGGTCGTATTGCCTATCATCAGGAACATACTCCAAGTGTTGGCGGCTATGTACTCCATAAACACGTACGGCACGGGATTGATGTTGCTGTTCTTTGCGAAATAACAAATGAACGGCGTGAAGGTCAGCACTATCGTGCTGTTTGAAGTCACCAGTGTGACCAACGAGATGATTATGTAGAGCAAGACGAACAGTTTGAGTTGGCTCGTCCCCGCGTGTTTCATAACCTTTGCGGCGAGATACTTGAAAAAGCCCACCCTGTCGAGATAGACCGACATAGCGCTCATAGACAGAAAAATGGCCAGCGTTTTGAGCGGATTCATATCCGAATCGCCGAAAAACTGGTCCGCCACCTGTCCCGCGGGCACCTGAGAGGTCGCCACCAGTACCACGGCGCAGACGAAAGGCACCACCCAGTACAGGTGGATGCTCAATTTGCCGAGTCGCACTTTGGCATTGGTGGCCGTGCATATCACTACGCTGAGGCAGGACAGGCACAGCGCGGCAATGGACAGCGCCATAAATTCGTAACCTCTGTTAACCGCATTAAGGGTTAATATATTATATCAATGCACGCGCGACTTGCAACAACATTTGTAAAAAAATTGTAAAAACGCGCGTTTTCATCTTTTTTCTCTCCCCTGCCGGGGGAACCGTCCGCTCTTCGCGATGCGCTGCCCGCCGGGGGCGAAAAAGAAAACCCGAGGCAAAACCTCGGGTCTCCAAGTCATACCTGTTGTGCGGAAACACGTCAGTCAAGTCCTTTCCACAACGACTTGTAAGCCTTTTCGTTGTAGGTTATGTTTCCGTAATTCGCCACGCCGAAATCGTTGACTTTCTTTTCGTAGAGCGCGGCTTTTTTGCCCGCCAGCAATCCGTCCTCTATGGACTGTCTGACGGTCACGCAATCGGAGAGTTCCGCCGCGTGAGTGATGACGTAATCCATCGGAAGCACTCCGTCGACGTACGCTTCGGCGGCGATTTTCGTCTCACCGTATGTGTCGGTCTCCTCGTCGTAAGTCACGGTGTAGGAGCCCCAACCGGTCTTGTCGTAAGGAACGTAACTTGCCACAAGCACGAATATACCCGCATACGCCGAGGACGCGTCGACCGCGGTATCGGAATCGATGAAGTTGTCACCGTATACGTAGAAATTGTTCAGAGTCGCGCCGCCGTCCACGTCGCGCTCGTAAGAGCCGCCGCCGTTTGCGATAAGAGCGCGCGCCTGTTCGGTGAAACTGTCGATGTAGCCGGACTCCTCACCCTCGGGAGTCACGACGTAACCGAGGCCGTTGTTATTGGAGTCTGCAGTCACGCTGCCGCTGTCGTCGCCGACGATGTAAAGCCACGCGGTTGCGACTTCGCGCATCCAATAAAGCCCTTGCACGTGAGTAATCGCTTCGCTTTCAACGGCTTCCCTGACCTGTCCGAAACTGGTGTAAATCTGTTCGATTATTCCGTCGGCGCCGAGCGCGGCAATCTTGTCGGGCAGGTATGCGACGGAGGGGCACATAGACACGTTGTACACGACGCCCCATTCCTTGGTGTCGGCGTCCTGCTTGAACTCCACAATCTGCTTGAGACCTGCGCTGCCTTCGGTGACGGTGACGGTCTCGTGGTCGCAGTTCTCGTCCTTGCACTCGTAATCGGCGTCGTAATCGGGATTGCTGACGTTGACCTGAAGCGCGGCGAGTTTGGAATCGCGCACGCTTTTGACGTGTTCCTTGGTGACGGTTCCGTCGGCGATAAGCGCGGTGAGTTCCTCTATGTCTTCTTCGGGCAGTTGCAGAAGAATGTTGATGACGAATCCGTATCCTTCCTTGTGATAGTAAGTCGTGGAGAGCGAAGACTCGATTGCGGACTGATAGGACTCACCGTCCTTGAAAGTCTCCTTGTTCTGCGCGACGAGCGCGTCGAATCTCTTCTGGACTTCGTCGGCGGTGACGGTCGCTCCGTCGCCGATTCTGCCGTCGCCTATCATTCTTTCGAGGCGGGTTATCAGCAGACTTTCGTACTCGGCGTTCAGGTAATAGTCATAACTGAGATAACTGGAGGAAAGATTGTCCTGAACCTGCTTTACTGCGTCGGCGAGGTGGTCGTCGAGAGCCTTCTTGTAATCTTCGTCGTTGTAATCGGCGAGCACTTCGGGCTCCGCGGTGCGGTCGTAGACGAGAGTCTTGTACGCATCGTTGAAAGTCCCGTCGGAAAGGAAGAACCTGACAGCGGCAACCGTGCCTTCGGGCAGGTCGGCGTCGGGATCGTAATCCTTGTCCTCGTCCTCTTCGACTTCGGGGCGCTCGGTCCTGGGCGCGGTGTATTTCTCCCAATGAGCGTAAAGGGTCGTGGTCTTCTCCACCGTGGCGGCAAAATCCCATTCGGTGGCGTCCGCGCCCTTGGCGGTGAACCAACCGAGGAAGGTGTATCCCTCCTTGGTGGGCTCTTCGGGCTCGAACGCTTTGGTGCCCTTCTTTATGCTCTGGCGCTCCACGGTGCTTCCGCCGTCGGTGTCGAAGTACACGCGCACGGCGTCGTCGCCCTTGTATTCTTCGTATTTTTCCTCTTCGGTCTCGCTGTCGTCGCTTTCATTGTAATCGGCCTCGTTGATGAGACTCTCGAGTGCCGTCGAAAGCGCGGAAAGCATATCGTCGTTGACGTTCTCGACCGCGCGGTTGAGTTCGCTGCCGCTGAGAAGTTCGTAGACGGGAATGTCCGCGGCGTGACGGCTGTCGCCGTTGGCTTTGGCGATTTCGTCCTTGGCGAAGAGCACAAGCAACTTGTTCTGCGCCAGAGAACGCAGTATGGTATCGGCGGCCTCCTGATAGGTGAGGCCGTAATAAGCGTTGTACAGGTAGGCGTAGTTGTTGAACGAAACGGTAAGTTCCGCCTTGGTGACCGTCGCGGTCTGACCGTTGTAGGTGACGGTGGCAACGATCTGCGCGGCGTCGCGGTCCTCGGCCTTGACGAAAATCCTGCCGCAGCCGGCGAGCACGCCGACGACGACGGAAACCAACAGCACAAGTGCGAGTAAAATTGAAAGTCTGCGCTTCATATACACTCCGTTTTGCGGATAATTCGGCATTATTATTGCCCATTATACACGCTCGCCCCCGCGCCCGCAAGCGTTTTCAGTCAGTAATGGCGACTTAATGGAAAAATGCCGTATCGGTTTTAAGTGCGTTTTCCGCCGAACCTCCGACCGTTCCGTCGCTTTCTGCGGACGGCGGACGGGAGAAACCCGCCCCGCAAACGCGCCTTTATGCGCTCTTCTGCCCCGCAAGTTCCGCAAAGAACGCTATGAGTTTGTCCAATTTTTCGCGATTCGAAAGCCCTTTTACGTCGAAAATGAGGGCGGGAGGTACGGTCGAGGTCAACACCATTTCTTTCTGCCGTTCGGAAACGGCTTTCATCACGGCTTCGTCGCGGAACACTTCCGCATCGCGGAAACTCACTCCCGCACCGCTCCTGGATACGGTGACTTTGCCCACGTCGAATCCCGCCGCCAGATTTTTGAGAAGGGATATGTCTATCAGGTTGAGAAGAGGCTCGCGCACCTCGCCGTAAACTTCGGACAGTTCCTCGACGAGTTCCCTGCGCGCGGCGGGGGAATCTACCTCGGCAATGCGCTTGTAAATTCGCATTTTGTCCCTGCCCCCGACATACTCCGAAGCAATGTAAGCGGGCACGTCCACTTTCATCTCGACTTCCTTGCGCTCGACGGGACGTTTGCCGGTACGCAGTTCCTCGACCGCTTCGTTGAGCAGTTCGATGTACATCTCGTAGCCGACTTTCTCGATGTGCCCGTGCTGTTCCGCGCCGAGAAGATTCCCCGCGCCTCTTATGGACAAATCGCTGAGCGCAACGCGGAAACCGCTGCCCAGTTCCGTGTTCTCCAGCAACACACGCAACCGTTTTTCCGCCGTATCGGTGACTCCGCCATGCGACGGCACCGTGAAATAAGCGTGCGCAAGCGCTCCGCGCCTGCCGACTCTGCCTCGCAGTTGATAGAGTTGCGACAGTCCGAAGCGCCCCGAATCTATGACGATGAGCGTGTTTGCGTCGGGCAAATCTATGCCGTTTTCGATAATGGTCGTGGCAATGAGAACGTCGTACCGTTTTTCGTAAAACGCGGAAATTCTCTTTTCCAGTTCGTGCGGCGCCATTTGCCCGTGCGCGGTGACTATGCGCACCTCTTCGGGAAGCAGTCGTTTGAGAGAAGCGGCGTAGACGTCAAGTTTGGCGATGTCGTTCAACAGCACCAGGGTCTGCCCGCCTCTGCCGCATTCGCGCTCGATTGCGTCCGCGGCAAGCGCGTCGGAATAGGGAATGACGTAGGTCTGCACGGGAAGTCTGCCCTTGGGCGCCGTCTCCAGCAACGAAATGTCGCGAACTCCCGAGAGCGCCATATTGAGGGTGCGAGGAATGGGCGTTGCCGACAGCGTGAGCACGTTGACCAGCGGATAACGCTGCTTCAGCGTCTCCTTGTGATTGACGCCGAACCGCTGTTCTTCGTCGAGCACCAACAAGCCGAGGTCCTTGAACACGGCGTCCTTGGACAGCACCTTGTGGGTGGCAATGAGGAACAGCAGGCTGCCGTCGGCAAGAGCCTTGAGGGTTGCGGCGTTCTGTTCCGCGGACTGAAGTCGCGTGAGCAACCCGCACTTTATTCCGAACGGTTCGAGCCTCGCGGACAGATTTTCGTAGTGCTGACGGGCGAGAATGGTGGTGGGGGCGAGCAAAACGGATTGCTTGCCGTCGAGGGCGGTCTTGAACATAGCCCTGAAAGCGACTTCCGTCTTGCCGAAGCCGACGTCGCCGACCACGACCCTGTCCATAATCTTGCCGCTTTCCATATCCTGTTTGACGGCGGCGATTGCCTTCAACTGGTCTTCCGTCTCTTCGTACTCGAAAGCGTCCTCGAACTCTTTCTGCCAAACCGTATCGGGCGAATATGCGAAGCCCTGCTGCTTTTCCCTGACGGCGTAAAGTTGCAACAAATCGAACGCCAGTTTCTTGACGGACTTGCGCACTTTCTCTTTCTCTTTGGCAAACTCCTTGCCGCCGAGTTTGTTGAGCCGAGGATTTTCCTCGCCTACGAACTTCTGAAGATTGTCCGTCTGGTCCGCCGCAACGTAAAGGGTGTCTCCGTCGCGGTATCGGAGCACGATGTATTCCTTGTCGAATTCGCCTGCCCGCAGTATTGCGGTACCCTCGCAAATCCCCACGCCGTGCACCTTATGCACCACATAATCACCCGCTTTCGGCGCGATAAACTGCGTTTTCGGTCGCAAGACGTCTTCGCCTTTATGCTTTCCGACGCACTCGGACACGCCTATTACCGCCACCTTTTCAGCAGGATAAATCACGCCCGCCTCTATCTTTAGCGGCGTGACCAGAATGTTGGTTTCTCCCTCTCCGTCGTCCGAAGTTTCGCAGTATACGCCCTCGGAATAAAGACTGTCGCGCAGGGCTTTCGCGCGTTCGCGGTTGCCTGCGCACACGAGCACTCTGACGCCGTTCATCGCAAAGGTTTTCATATCCTGCGTGAGCGACTGCGGCGACAGATAATATTTGGTGACGGGGCGGGTGCGCGGGGTAAGTATCCTGTTGGCCTCGAAAAGAGGATTGCCGGCGTCGAGCGAACTGAAATAAATTTTGCGGCACAAGGTAAGCCTGCGCCTTATCTCGTGTTCGGTGAGCAGACAGGCGGAATGCTCGGGCAAAATCTCGCCCGCCTCCGACAGCCTTTCCAGTCTGCCTCGGAATTCTTTGCCCGCCACGGCAAATTTGTCGGCGACGGATTTGGGCTCGTCGAACACCATAACGGCGGGTCTGTCTTTGGGAAGATAATCGAAAAGCGTAGCGGAATTGTCTTCGGAAAACGGCGCCAGCCACGCGTATGAAGACGGGCAAACTCCCGTGCGCAAGCCGTCCGACAGCAAAGCGGCAACGGCGTTGTCCCGACGGGGATAAAGGGTCTTGCGCACTCTTTCCACGTCGGCCGCCGAGAATATCACGTCGCCGGCGGGCGGCACCAGAACCCCTTCCTTGTCCTCCACCGCAAGCATAGTCACGGGGTCAATGCGCTTGACCGCTTCTATTGTCTCGTCGAAGAAATCTATGCGGTGCGGCTGCCCTCCGGCGGGATACACGTCGAGAATATCGCCGCGCAGGGCGAAGTCCCCTTCCTCGCCTATCATCTCCTGCCGCGAATAGCCCGCCGCGGCAAGTCTGTCCGCGGCTTCCGTGGGCGACATTTCGGCGTTCTTCCCGAAAAACACCGACGCGTTTTTCACCGCGTCCGGAGAGGGATATAATTGCATAAGCGACTCTGCGCTCGCGACCAGAACCTCCGCCTCTCCGAAAAGAAATGCCGCGAGCGCCGCCGCCCTCTCACGGGAGCGCGCGGCGGAAAAACCGCGCCTGTACACCAGCACGTCGTCGCGCGGCGGCAACACGACCACCCTTCCGTCGCAATAGCCCGAAAGCCTGTTCGCAAGGGCTTTTGCGGCGAGCATATCCGCCGTGACGCAGATTTTCGCCGCGGGGACGGAAGCGGTAAGATGCGCTTTCGCGCCGTCGGTTATCTTGACCACGCCGAGCGAATTCACCCCGCCGGAGTGCGCGCGGACATTCCCGAACGAAAGCAGTTCGGGGAGCCCTTCGCCAAACGCGGCTATGTCCAGTCTGCGGGGAACGCTCATACCTTTCCGTCCGACGGCGCGCCTGTGACGCCCTCCGTCTTAATCTGCCGTTTATTTTCGTCTGTTCAGCCTTTCCTCAATGCGTTGAATGTCGGCGCCGCCCACAAGGTCAAGGAGCGCTTCCGCCGCCTCTTCCACGCATTTTTCCACGGTTTTCTTGTCTGCGTAATCTATCCTGGACAGCACGTAATCGGCAATGTCCACTTCTCTGCTTGCCAGTTCGGCGTTTTTGATTCCTATCCTCAGTCGTTTGAACTCGGTGGTGCCGAGCGCGGAAACTATGCTCCGCATACCGTTATGCGTGCCGCTGGAACCTTCTTCGCGAAGCCTCATTCTTCCCACGGGCAGGTCCGCGTCGTCGTATACGACAATCAGTTCGCTCTCGTCGTCGCAGTATTTTCTGACAAGTTTCCTGACGCTTTCGCCCGACAGATTCATATACGTCTGCGGTTTGGCGACAACGAACTCAACGCCGTCCGCTTTGCCTTTTGCGGTGACGGCGTCGCATTCTTTGCCCGCGAATCTGAGTTTTTTGGCGCGCGCCAAAGCGTCCGCGACCATAAAGCCGAGGTTGTGATAGGTGGAACGGTAACGCGTTCCCGGGTTGCCCAGCCCGACTATGAGATACATATTTCCTCCGTGCTTCCGCGCCGATTGCGCGCGTTGTCTTCGGATTTGTTTTTTCAGCGAGAGGACTTCCTGAGAGGATTTCCCCCTTCCCTGCCTTCCTGTCGCACCCTGCCTATGACGAAAGAACCGCTTTCGGTGTCTCTCGTCACCGTCGTGCCGGCCGCAACGAAAGTGCCGTCCCCGATATTCAGCGGAGCGACCAGATTGCTGTTGGCTCCGATGAAACAGTCCGTGCCGACCGTGGTTCTGTGCTTGTTATTTCCGTCGTAGTTGCAGAACACCGTCCCGCACCCCACGTTGGTGCGCGCCCCCACTTCGGCGTCTCCGATGTAAGTGAGGTGTGCGGATTTCACACCTTCGTGCAGGCGTGAACCTTTCACCTCGACGAAATCCCCTATCCTGCAACCCGCGTCGATGACGGCTCCGCGCAGTCTCGCGAACGGCCCCACCGTGGTGCGCTCGCCCACTTCGGACGACACGACGTGCGACATAACGATTTCCGCGCCCTCTCCTATCGCGCTGTCCTCGATATACGCCCCCGCGACTTTGCAACCCGCGCCGAGCGACGTTCGCCCCCGAAGCGTGCAGAAAGGCAACACGACTGCGCCGCGCTCCGCTTCCACGGTGTCGTCGGCAACGGTGTTGTCGAAATCTTCTATAAAGACGCCCTCCGCGCACAGACGGGAGAGTATCCTCTCTTTCATAAGATTATACACTATGCGGAAGTTTTTTGCACCCTCCGTTTTGACGAAATGAGGCAGAACGAGCCGACAATGCGGTTCGCCCCCCTCTCCGGACGTCACAAACGCTCCCGACCCCTCATCGCCGAGCCCGAGCACGCTCAGGTGCTTGCGCCTGAGGGTTTCCACAGCCCTTTCGACGTCTTCGCCCGTAACGAGCGGCATATCGAGAGGAATTACGACGTCGAACCGACCTTTGACGAACGCGCATTGCTCAGCGCGCTCCACTCTTTCGCAATCGAACGCCGCAAGCGAACGCGGGGCGTACTCGCGCACTTCCCTGCCGAGCAAAACCCGTCCCGCGGACTTCGTTTCAACAAACCAGATTTTTATCTTTTCGGACATACCCACATAATATGCGGTCAGACTCCGAAACTTTCCGCTTCCTCACAAAGGCCGTCGCCCCCACACAGCGTCGCGCCTGGATTTTTGCCGTCATAAATTCTGGATTCTGCGCCGCACCGAGGTATAGCATACCCTTGCCGTCCGACTGTCCGGTGTCCCCGAAAAAACAAAAGGAGACACAGCAATGAGCAAGAAACAGATTGTGATAATCGTCATCACCGTGCTATCCGCGATAATCTCCGCGATAGCCTGCGCGTTCGGAATCCCTTATCCCGAAGTCGACACGACTCAAGTGGAAGAGATGCTGACGGACACGGAAGCCGCGAGTTGCATTCCCGCCTGCGCAACCGCCGTTTCCGACCTTGCCGAGCGCGTCGCCGTCTCCGAGCAGGATACGCAGACGACAGTCTGAATCGTACGGCAACGGCGGGGCAATCTGCCCCGCCGTTTTTAATTCTGTCAGGTACGCCGCTTTGTCAGTCGCGGTTTTTCTTTTCTTTGGCCGCGCGTCGTTTTTCCGCGAAGAACTCCGTCAGACACGCGCCGCACTCCTCGCGCAACACTCCGCCCTCGACCTCCACGTCGTGGTTGAACAGCCCTTTTTCGAAAAGATTTATCCTGCTGCCCGCCGCGCCGCTCTTTTCGTCGTAGGCGCCGAAATACACTTTGCGAACGCGGGAAAGTATCATTGCTCCCGCGCACATCGGACAGGGCTCGAGCGTGACGTACACGTCGCAGTCCTCCAGCCACCAGTTGCCCGTTTTTTCCGCCGCCGCGGCAAGCGCGACGGTTTCGGCGTGGCGCAGGGCGTTGTTTTCCCGCTCCTTGCGGTTGCCGCCCTCCGCTATTATTTCGCCGTTCCTTACCACCACGCAACCGACGGGGACCTCGTCCGCCTTTGCACATTCCGCGGCGATTTCGAGCGCGCGTCTCATAAACACAAAATCGTTGTCCCGTGCCATAATGCTCCTACTTGTGATACGGAGTGCCCGCGTTTATGGTGAAAGCGCGGTAAATCTGCTCCGCCAGCATAACCCTGAAAAGTTGATGAGGATATGTCGGCTTGCCGAAAGACAATACGACGTCGGCTCTCTCAAGCACTTCCCGCGACAAACCGTGACTGCCGCCTATCAGGAAAGAAAATTCGGACTGACCGCGCCCGCATTCGGCTGCGATTATGTCGGCAAGCCCCTTGCTGGACACCTCTCTGCCGCCTCCGTCGAGCGCAATTACGTATCCGCGCGCCTTGCCGATGAGCGCCCTGCCTTCCTCCTCGGACTGCTCGGACGGAGACTTTGCGGGCGGAGCGGGAGTGACTTCCGTTACCCTGAATTCGCAGTACGCACCGAGACGTTTGGCGTATTCCGCCACCGCGTCCGCAAAATATTTTTCCTTCAGTCTGCCCACCGCAACTATACCGACCTTCATCACAACCCCCACACGAGAGAAAAAACCGTCAACGCCACGCCCAATGCGGCGACAACGAGGAACGGCACGTCCTTATAAAGCGGCAGAACGTCCGCGGCGGCGGGAGAAGGGAATCTGGGCGTGAGCACACCGTCCTTCACCTTTTGCTTCCTCATAGCGTTCAGTGCAAACACGCACACCGCCACCGACGCGACGAAAAGCGCAGCCGCAATCCCCCTGCCCAGCGAACCCGTCCACAACCACACCCGCGCGTCCTCCATAAATCCGAAGACGGCATTCATATCGGAATAACTCATAAACACGCTTATAAGGTTGTTGAAAAAGTGCAGGAACACGGCGGGAAATATCGAACCGCTGTAGAAAACGACCATTGCAAGCACCACTCCGAGCACGAAGGTGTACCCTACCTGCCGCACGTTCTGGTGCATAAGCGCAAACAGCAACGCCGACACGAAAACCACGGCTTCGCCTTTGTCGCGGTAACCTGCGAACACCAACCCGCGGTGGGTGAACTCCTCGAACACGGCGGGCAACACGGCAGTCAGCGCAATGTCGGCGAGCAGGGCCGGCACCGTCAGCGTTACGCCCTCGCTTTCGGGGAAATTATAGCCGATTATATAAAGCCCCTGCGACCACACGGTGGACACGGAGTAAGTTATTACAACGGCGGGAACGGCGATTGCAAAAGTGAGCAACCAGTTGCGCAAAGAACATTTTTTAATGTTAAAATCGGCGAATAAAGTGCCGATTGAAGCAAAACGTTGCTCTCTCGAAAGCAACGCCCAGAAGCACATCGGCGCGACGCCGAAGCACAGAATCTGACATATCAGAGTGAAATAAAGGTCGACGTCGGCAATGTCCGCGGCAAGCGGAGTCTGCAAGGATATGCGCAGCAACAGCAGACAGATTACCACGAGAAAGTAAGATATTCCGCCTGCGTAACGCGCTTTCATAACAGCCCCTGCAGCAGCGCGAGCACCCAGTACACCGCGGAAAATCCTATCGCCAGCCACACGCCCAACATAGGTTGCGTTTTGCCCACGTAAGGAATGTCGCAGGTGATGATGAGTTCACGCTCCACCGCTCTCCAACCGCGTTTCGTGAACAACGAACCCAGAAAGCGGAAAGCGTCGGCCACAACGTTCGGTTTTTTCTTTTTGGGCGTCGGCTCGTCCGCGTAGGCGTAAAGGGAATATTCCTCAAACACCACTCCGGCGTCGGAAACGGTATATCCGTCATCGTTCCTGCGCGGTTTGCCCGCACGGTAATAAAAATACAGCAAAAGCGCGAGAAGCAGGGTGCCCGCAACGAAACTCACGGTACCCGTCAGCCAGTTGTAGGCGCCGAGATTCAGAATTATCTCGTCCACCTGCGGCAGGTACGCAGTCAGCGTCAGCGTAAAAAAGTTGCTGAGAAAATGAAGCACCATACACGTTACGACGGAGCGCGACAACATAAACACTATTGCCAGCACCGCGCCGAAACAGAATTGGTAGACGGTCTGCATCGGGTTGTTGTGCATAAGGGCGAACAGCAACGCCGATATGAACACGCCGAACCATATTCCCCTGCTGGTCATAGCAGGCACGACCGTGCCGCGCATAAGCAATTCTTCGCCTATTGCGGGCAACATTGCCATAATCACCACTGCCAGCACAAACACTCCGGGATTGGAAAAAGACGGCATTGCCACGGCATTGCCCGTCGGATAACCCATAACACCCAGAAACGCGGCGAACAGCATATAGAGCGGGAAAAACGCCGCTATGCAGACCACCGCTATCGGCACAAGCAACAGATACTGCCCCACGCTCTTGGCGGGACGCAGTTTGGCGACCGCGAGCAGGTCCACCCTGCGGAAACGGGAATAAAGCAACACCACGGCAACAAAAGCGACCTGAGTCAATGCGTACGCGACCCAGTTGGTCACGCTCATTCCGCCGAAAGAGCCCGTACGCCCCGCGAGAATGTAATACATTGCCGTGGAAAGTATGGACGCGCCGCACAGCGCAAAAAGATAAATGCTGCCGCCTTCGCCTGCAAAAAGATTTTTTCTCATCTTACCTCGTAGACATCGCTGGCGCAGTCCTGAGCCGCCACGCAAACGGCGATGTTGTCGCACCCCCGACACTGAAGTTTGCCCGCCACGGTTCCCAGGGCAAGTTCGGGGAGATTGTTGTTCTGGCTGAGGTGGCCGAGCATAAGAGTGCGCACCGCGGACCCCACGAGCCTCTCGGCAAACACAGCCGTCATATCGTTGCTGAGGTGTCCGTTGTCGCCGAGAATACGCCTTTTGAGGCGTTCGGGATAGGAGCCGTTTTTCAGCATATCGACGTCGTGGTTGGCTTCGAGCAGGACGATTTCGCTTTCCTTTATGTTGTTGAAGACGCCGACCGTGGGTCTGCCCATATCCGTCGCCACACTCACCTGCTGTCCGGACGCGAGACGGAAAGAATAGCCCAGAGGATAAGCGGCGTCGTGAGGTATCCTGAAAGGTATGACCTCTATGTCTCCGACCGTGAATCCGCCTTCGTAAAACTCCTGTTCGCGATACCCCGCTATGCCGCCCTGTCGTATTGCGATTTCGCGGGCGGTGCGAGGGTGCGCATACACGGGCGCGTATTTCCCGAGGAGCGGGAGCGCGGCGATGTGGTCGGTATGCTCGTGAGTTATAACGACGCCGTCGAGCGAGGACGGAGTGAGCCCGAAACGGGAAAGTTCCGTCTTTATTCTCGTAAAGGAAACACCCGCGTCCACGAGGAGCGCCGTTGTGTCCGAAAGGACGAGGGTTGCGTTGCCTTTGCTGCCGCTTGCCAGCGACGCTATTCTGAGTGACATTCTATCCCGAAAACTTAAATTGCCGTTAAATCAGATTTCGCTTGCCGCACGGGACACGGTTTCCTCGGTGGCTTCCTCGCGTCTGACCGCCACGGCTGCGAGCGCCGCGGACACTATGAGCATAACCGCCGCAAGCGACGCCATAAGAATGAGAGCGCCGCTCGACGCAAGGGCGAACGTACCCCTCACGGCTCGCGCGATGAGTTCCGCCGCAAACGCGCCGAGTGCCAATACGGAGCACACGACCATAGTCTTGCGCGCATACTTGCCGATTATTATCCCGAGCAAGGAGCAAAGCATCGCAAGCGCCACGCCGAAAGCGGCAATGATGTTGGTTACCGTCTGCGACATAACTTCGGGTTTCCCGCCGTCGACCATTTGCTCTATGTTGCCGATTACGTCGTTGCCCGAAAAGTCCAACGCCCCCACGACGGGACTGAACGCGGCGAGAATGAATCCCACCGCAATAATCGCCGCAATGAAGAACGTCACCACGGAAAACACTCTGAACGAAGAGGAAAGACGACGCACCGCGGTGCGCTTCTCGGCTTCCATACGCGCGGCGTCGAACTCCACGGCGGAAGAATATCCGTCCTCTCCGTACGCTTCCGTCTTGCCGTCCGTGCGCAGAACGGAACTGTCCTGACTCATATACGGCACCACGGCGAGAGGCACGATGATGGGCTGCAGTTGTATTGTGTTGTGTTTGGGAGCGACAATGGGCACGGGGCCGCCGATACCGACCGTCTTCATAACGGTGGTTCGTGTGCCCTGGTCGGGACGGGGATTTCCGTACGCTTCGCTTTCGTACATCGTCTCCTGTTCCTCGGCGACAGGCGCCGTCGTCTCTTCGCTTTTCACTTCGGGATTGAAAGTGGTTTCGACTTTTTCTTTCTTAGCCATTTCTGCCTCCTGCGGTCTCTATTTCCCGCGGGTATAACCCGTCCTCTGCGGCGTGACGAGCGAACACGCAAGCGCGGCGACGAGGTTTATCCCCGCCAGCACGAAAAACGTGAAGAATTCGCTCGTAGCATAACCGTGAATGAAGTCCTGCATAAAATCAATCTGCGCAACTCCTACGTCTTCCGCTCCCACGAGTGCGGCGATGAACACCGCGCACACCGAAAGCAGAAAGATTACGGCCCCCGTCGTATAACGTCTGGGACGGAGCGCAAAACACAATCCCGTCACCGCTTTGACGAGATTTATCACCACGGCGACAAGTCCCACCGTGAGCAACATCTCGGGCACCATATTCGCCCATATCGCGCCCACCTGCTCGCCCGTCCACCCGAGCGAGGCGGTTTCGTTGAACGCGTCAATCCACCCCTGCAGTACGTTGTATTCCTGCGGCACGAAACGGAAAGGAAGAAAACCGACGCTCACGCCGCACACCGCAAAGACGAAAGGCAAAAGCACCAGCCCCGAAGCCAACGCCATAACCAACCCCACGCCGAAATTGCGCCCGCGCATACGGCGCGCACGCAGTTTGCTGAGGTCGCGGGACTTGGGCTGATAGTCGGCGTTGGTGGATACCTCCGCTCTGTCGCCTGTCGCCGCGGCAGGCGTTTCGAGACGCGGCACGATGACGAACTCCTGCCTGAGCCCGGGCATCGTCTTGGGCGCCCTTCCGCTGAGCGGCGCGGGAGCGAGCCTGATGCCCGACTCGTCCACATTGGGATTTTTGCGGGTGGTATCGCTCATTTCCTGTCACCGTCTTCGTCGATGTATTCGCCCGTCGGCGTATACTGCATAAGGGGCTGGTCCTGCGTGACGTAAGGCACGAACGCCACGGGTTGCACTATGGGCGGCATCTGACGGGGAACCCCGTCCGCCCCGTAATAAGGAACGCCGTATCCCGCCGGGGGATAAGGATACCCGCCCTGCGCGAATCTCGCCTGTCCGCCCGTGTAATCTGCGGCGGCGGGAGCGTCGGACGCCACCTCGATGGGCTTGTTCTGCGCTTCCTCGAACGCCTCTCCCGCAAACTCGTCGAACGTCGGAGTGCCCGCCACGGAGAGGTCCTCTTCCGCCGCGGCTATCATTCTCGTTTTTTTGCGTACGGGGGGAGACTGTTTTATCTTGCCTTTGGCGAGCAGCAGTTTGGAACGCGCCTTGGAGCGCCCGCAACGCACGCACTTCACTGCGTCCGGAGCGTTGACCGTGCCGCATATCGGACATACGAAAACGCCCTCCCCCTCGGAGACTTCGTCGAGCGCGGAGTAAGGGTCGTTGTAAAAACGTGCCTGACTTCTGAGACTGGCGGCGAGTTTGCCTATCCTCGCCACGTCCTCGGAGCCCAGTTCGTTGACTTTCTCGCGGTAAGCGTCGAGCAGTTTCGCCTGTTTGGTGAACTCGTCGTTGGTTTTTTTGCGGTAATCCTCTATTTCTTTGAGCGCACGGGCCTTATCCTCGCCCACTTTACGCTTCATCTGTTCGATTTCGCGGTCGGCAACGCGCATACGCTCCTTTATCATCAGGTCGACGTTCATTTTGTTCTTGCGCATTTCCAGCACGTCCTGCTCGGTGAGCGGACTTTCGAAATCCACAACGGGCGCGCCGCATACCACACAGAACTTCACGCCGGGAAGATTCTCCGCACCGCATATCGAACAGACGGGCTTTCTGAGCACGCCGAGGAGCGCGCCGCAATGCGCGCAGAACCTGTTGCCCGCGCCGTTGAGAGTGCCGCAGGCGGGACACACCACCTCGTAGTTGCTCACGACGTCGGCGCCGCAATGAGAGCAATACGCCTGCCCGCGCGTGACTTCGCTTCCGCAGATTTTGCAAGTGAACATAACCGCTCCTCGCCCGCCTGAACGGGCAAAATGCTTCGTCGCACCACCGCGCGACGGATTAGGGCTTGAAACCGTCCTTGAGCCCCACTATGCAGTTGAACTCGTTGCCGCCGCGGCTGACGAAATAACCTTCCCGCAGGAACTGGAATCTTTCGCCCTTGCGCGCGCCGTCCAAGAATCTCTCCGCCTTGCCGTATTTCACGGTGAGGGAATCTGGATTGACCCTGTCCATATAATTCTCTTCGCCGTCGTTGAACAGGTAGTCGAAGATGTTGAGCCTGACGTCTGCCGCGTCACGGGCGTTTACCCAGTGTATCGTACCCTTGACCTTGATTGCCGCGCCCGCTTCGCCCGAACGCGTACCCTCGAGATAATCGACGTAGACCACGGTGGGCACGCCGTTTTCGTCCACTTCGTGCCTCTTGTATTTTACCACGTACGCGCCCTTGAGACGCACTATTCCGTCGGGTTTCAGGCGGAAATATTTGGGAGGCGGGTCTGCGGAGAAGTCGTCGCGCTCGATGTAAATCTCGCGTGAAAACGTGGCTTCGTGCACGCCGCCGTCCTCTTTGCGCGGATTGTTCTCCACGAAAACGGTCTCCGTTTTGTCTTCGGGATAGTTCTCGATGACGACCTTCAGAGGCTCGGTGACCACCATAGCGCGGGTGGCATTGTCGTTGAGATTCTCTCTCACGCAGTGCTCGAGCAACGCAATATCAACGAGGCTGTCGGCCTTGGCGACGCCTATCCTGCCGCAGAAATCGCGTATGGCCTCGGGAGGATACCCTCTTTCACGCAACCCCGACAATGTGGGAAGACGCGGGTCGTTCCAGCCCCACACCACGCCCTCGTCCACGAGTTTCTTGAGAAAGCGTTTGCTCATCACGGTATGCGTGAGGTTGAGTCTCGCGAACTCTATCTGACGGGGACGCGGACGGTAGTCGCTGTTCTCCGTCACCCAGTCGTACAGCGGGCGGTGGTTCTCGAATTCGAGCGAGCACAGCGAATGGGTTATGCCCTCTATCGCGTCCTCGAGCGGGTGCGCAAAATCGTACATCGGGTAGATGACCCACTTGTTGCCCGTGTGCGGGTGCTCCGCTTTGACTATGCGGTAGATGACGGGGTCGCGCATATTGATGTTGGGCGACGCCATATCAATCTTGGCGCGAAGAACTCTGGAGCCCTCGTCGAACTCTCCTGCGCGCATACGCTCGAAGAGGTCGAGGTTTTCCTCGATGCTGCGGTTGCGGTACGGGCTTTCGACGCCCGGCTCCGTGAGCGTACCGCGTGTGGCTTTGATTTCCTCGGCGGAGAGGTCGCAGACGTAAGCCTTGCCCTCTTTGATGAGTTTGACGGCGCAGTCGTACATCGCGTCGAAGTAATCGGACGCGTTGAGTTCCCTGTCCCACTCGAATCCCAGCCAAGCAATGTCCTCCTTTATGCTCTCCATATATTCGACGTCCTCTTTCTCGGGATTCGTGTCGTCGAATCGGAGATTGCACTCGCCGCCGAACTTTTCCTTGGCGCCGAAATTTATGCACAACGCCTTGGCGTGACCTATGTGAAGATAACCGTTGGGTTCGGGGGGAAAACGGGTGATAATCTTTGTGTGTTTGCCGCTGGCCAAATCGTCCGCGATGATGTCGTAAATGAAATTGGACGTTTCTGCGAGCGCGGAACCTTCTGCGGGTGTGATTTTGTCGGACATAGAATTTGCTCCAAAATATCGGTAAAAGTATTTTAGCGCAAGCGCGCGCAATTGGCAAGGCATAATTGACCGCCGCGCAAACAAAAAAACGACGTTTTCCGCGTCGTTTTCACACTGTCCCGTTTTTTCGCGCTTTTGCGCGCGTCGGAGAATTTCCCTCCGCTACAGCCGCGGCGCAAAAACTATGTCGGCGGAATTGATTTTCATACTGCCGCCCTCGTACACGAATCCGAATTTTTCCAGTTCCTTATGCTCCCCTTCCACCTCGAGCGGCACGGGATTGAGCGAGAACTTGAACAGCATTGCGCGAAAGAAAAATTCGCGGTTTTCGAGGTTCATCGCACGATTAACGATGTTAAAGTATGTGATTCTGATCGTTTCGCCCACGCTGGTTCTCATAAGTCCTATCGGGTCCCCGTCCTCGCGCAACACGAAATTGCTGCACTTTTCGTCGGGGGAAACGCCCAGTTCTCCGCACAGTCTGCCGATTACGGTCGGGTCGGTCTCGAAATGAACGGTAAGCATAATCAGTCTCCGTATTCCACGCTGACCAGCGTGAGACCTTCGGGCGGCAGGGTCTTGCCGACCAACGTCCTGTCTCCGAGGGCTATGGCACGCTCCACGTCCGCGGCGGTCAGTTTGCCCATACCCGCATAGACCAGGGTGCCCGCAATGATTCTCACCATATTGTAAAGAAAGCCGTTGCCCGTGACTTCGATGTCGACGGTTCCCTCCACGAGAATATTCCCGTCGATTCTGCCCTCGGCGCGCACCTCAACGGAATACACCGTGCGCACGGTGTTCTTGACCACCGAACCGCTGGCCTCGAACGCCTTGAAATCGTGCTCGCCCTCTATCACCGCGGCGCACTCGCGCACGGCGGCAAGGTCAAGGGGCACGACGATGTGAACGCGCGTTCCGTCCAGCACGGGACGACGGTGTCGCGCCACGTAGAGGGAATAACGGTAGGTTTTGCGCTTGGCGGCAAAGCGCGCATTGAAATCGTCCGCGACGGGTTCGCAGGAAAGCATACTTATGTCGCGGGGCAATTCGGTGTTGACGGCAAAAGGAATTTTCTCGGGCGGAATCGCGGTGTCCGCGTCGAAATGTATGACCTGCCCTTCGGCGTGCACGCCCGCGTCCGTCCTGCCGCTCGCCGTGCACGGCGTGGGCACTCCGAACACGGCGGACAGCGCCTGCTCGGTCTTTTCCTGCACGCTTACGCCGTTGAGTTGCTTCTGCCAGCCGACGTAATTCTTGCCGAAGTACGACACTACCGCGCGGTATCTCACACCAGCCCTCCGAAAATAAGCCCGTCCATAATGCCCGTAAAGGCGTAACGCTCCACGAGTATTCCGACAAAATAAGCAGCCATAACGAGAAATGCCACGACGTCCGCCCACCCCATTTTCATCACTTTCATCTTGGTGCGGTTTTCGGTGGCGTTGTAACAACGCGCGTCCATAGCGAAAGCCAGTTCGTCGGCGCGACGGAAGGAGTTGACAAACAGCGGTATCAGCACGGGCAACATAGCCTTCGCTCTCGCTATCAGTCCGCCCGTATCGAACGACGCGCCGCGCGCTTTCTGAGCCGCGATAATCTTGTTGGTCTCCTCGAACAACGTGGGAATGAATCGGAGCGCTATACTCATTATCATCGCGATGTCGTGCACGGGCACCTTGATATACTTAAGGGGTTTGAGCAGACTTTCCGTGCCGTCCGCAATAGCGACCGGCGTAGTGGTCAACGGCAACAACGAAGCGCCGCAAATGAGCAAAATGAGCCTTAAAGTAATCTTTATGGTCGTATGAACGCCCTGGTCGGTTATCTGAAGCGATTTCCAACTCCACAGCACCTCGCCGCTTTTTATGAAGAAAAGATTGATGACTGCGGCGAATATAACTATGAAAATTATTGCGCGCACCGACTTCAGCACCGACATCATCGGCAGTCTGGCAAGCAATATGACCACCAACAGCAATACCGCCGTCACCATAAAACCGAAATAACTGTCCACAAAGAAAATGCCCACTATGAACAGCACCGTCAGAAGCATTTTGATGCGCGGGTCCAGCCTGTGAATTATGGAATCGGCGGGATAGTACTGACCGAAAGAAATGTCCTTAAACATCGCTCCCCTCCTTCGGTCCTGCGCTCTCTTCCTCATCGGCACTTCCGCGCGCGGCCGTCGATTCCGCCCGCGAATTCGCCCTGGGGGCGGATTCGTCGCTCTCTTTCACATACACGTCGGCCGTGCTTTCCTGACAAGCGGCAGCCGAGGCACACCCGCCGTTGCGGTATTCTTTCAGCGCGTCGGCAAGTTCGGAAACGGTGATTATTTTCCTGTCGAGGAGGATTCCCTTTTCCGCCAGCCTGTCCACCGTGCGGGCGGCGAAAGGCAGGTCGATTCCCGCCGCGGCGGCGCCTTCGCGGTCGCCGAACACCTCTTTGGGCGCACCGTCGGCCACCACTTTTCCGTCGCGGAGCGCTATTATGCGCGTGGCGAGTGCCGCGATATCGTCCATATAATGCGAGACCATAATGACGGTGGGGCTGACTTCCTCTTTGAGTCTGACTATAAGGTCGAGGATTTCTTTTCTGCCCGCAGGGTCAAGACCCGCCACGGGTTCGTCGAGCACAAGGACGGAAGGCTCCATCGCTATGACGCCCGCTATCGCCGCGCGGCGCTTCTCGCCTCCCGACAATTCAAACGGGCTGCGCGACGCGAATTCGTCGTAAGGAAGCCCAACCACTTCCATTGCGCGGCGCACCCTGCGGTCAATCTCCGCCTTGTCAAGTTTCATATTGCGCGGACCGAACGCCACGTCTTTCGCGACGGTGTCCTCGAAAAGTTGATATTCGGGATACTGGAACACCATTCCGACGGTGAAACGGAGTTTCTTGAGACTTTTTTTGTCAGACGCTCTGAGGCCCGCGACCGTAACCTCGCCTTCCTGCAGTTTCACCAGTCCGTTGAGATGCTGAATGAGCGTGCTTTTGCCCGAGCCGGTGCAACCGATAAGCCCGACGAATTCGCCTTCCTCCACCGAGAAAGAGACGTTGTCCAGCGCGCGCTTTTCGTACGGAGTCTTGCGCGAGTAGGTGTAGGAAAGATTCTTCACTTCAATTGCGAGCATATTTCCTCCACCAGTTCGTCCTCCGACGTCACGGTCTCCGAGAACGAAAAACCTCTTTCCGCAAGCAGTCTTGCCGTCTCCGCGGCGGGGGGCAGCATAAGCCCGCACTCCCCTACGGCCGCCGAAGCGAACACCTCTTTCGGAGTGCCGTCGGCAACGATTTTGCCTTTCTTAAGCGCGATTATCCTGTCGGCTTGCGCCGCTTCGTCCATATTGTGAGTGATTGTGATTACGGTGATTCCGTTTGCGTTAAGTTTGCGCGCAACCGCCAGGATTTCCCTGCGCCCCTCGGGGTCGAGCATAGACGTGGACTCGTCGAAAACGATGATGTCGGGACGCATTGCCAACACGCCCGCAATCGCCACGCGCTGTTTCTGTCCGCCCGAGAGTTTGCTCGCGCTGCGCGTGCGGAACTCCGTCATTCCCACCGCCTCGAGCGCTTCGTCCACTCTCTCGACGATTTCCTCGCGCGGAACGCCCACGTTTTCGGGTCCGAACGCGACGTCGTCCTCGATGATTGTCGCCACCATCTGGTTGTCGGGATTCTGAAACACCATTCCCACCTTTCGGCGAATGTCGAAAGTGCGTTCCTCGTCGCGCGTGTTCACGCCGTCGATTACGACGTCGCCCGCGGACGGCAGATAGAGCCCGTTGAGCAGTTTTGCAAGAGTGCTCTTGCCGCTGCCGTTCATTCCGACAAGCGCGATATACTCCCCGCGTTCCACGGTAAACGAAACCCCGCGGAGGGCCCGTACCAACTGCCCTTCGCCGAGTCTGTAAGCATATCCGACGTTGTTGACTTCAATCTGCGGCATAAAACCTCGGGGTCTAACCTATGGGAATCTGTTTTTCCTTGCCGCCGCCCTCGAAGACGGTGAAATGGGTGAAACCTATTTCTTTGAGCATTGCGGAAGTGGCGTCGAAATCCTTGCACAGTTCCGCGTGGTGGGAATCCGACCCGAAAGAAATCTTCCTGCCGCCGTACTCGTAATATTTTTCTATTATTTCGACGGCGGGATAGAGATTGGTGTGGGTGTTGATTTCGAGCGCCTTACCGCGGTCTATTATCCCCTTCAGTATGCGCTCGAACTTGTCGGGGAAATCGGCAAAGCACAGGCTTTTGTCCCTGTAGGGCGCGTTGCGGGTAACGTACCCTATGTGCGCGACGATATCGTAGTGATAGGGGGCGTCGAGGCTCTTGATTATGTTGTCGAGATATTCGCCGTACACCTTTTTCTTGCGCTTGAAGAGAAACGCGTGCGGGAAATAGACGTCCCACCCGCCGACGAAATGCACGGAGTTTATAACCACGTCGAACGGATATTTCTCGAAAGTCTCGAGGTACCTGTCGCATACGTTCTCGCCGAAGCCCGCTTCTATGCCGAAACGGAACTCGAGAGGACTGCCCTTTTCGTCAAGCGCAGCCTTCGCCGCTTGCCACTCGGCATAATAGGCGTCGAGGTCAATGTGCTTCCACTTGAGGGGACTGTGATTGCCGCCGTATTTCAGTTCGAGGTCGAGGTGGTCGGTGGTGGCAAGATAGGCAAGCCCCTTTTCTTCCGCTTCCCTGACTATTTCGGCAACGGGGTCGCGCCCGTCTGAGGAATTGCGGGAATGAACGTGGCTGTCGACGTAAATCATTCGAGCACCGCCTTGATTCTTCTCACGCCCGCCGAGGAACTCTGTTCCTTGACAATGCGGAATTTGCCCAGTTCGCCGGTGTTTGCGGCGTGCGGTCCGCCGCATATTTCCTTGGAATGGCCTATGGTGTACACCTTGACGACGTCGCCGTAGCGGTCGCCGAATACGCCCATTGCGCCCGAAGCGCGGGCTTCGTCAACCGTCATTTCCTCGCACACCACGGGTACCGCCGCCGCGATTTCCGCGTTGACTTCCTTCTCGACCGCCGCTATTTCCTCATCGGTGAGCGGACGGGGGAAATTGAAATCGAACCGCAGTCTCTCGGGCGTGATGTTGCTCCCGCGCTGTACTATACCGTCGTCGCAGAGCACCTTGCGGAGCGCGTACCCGAGCAGGTGCGTTGCGCTGTGCAGCCTCGCCGTGGCTTCGCCGCCGTCGGCGAGCCCTCCCTTGAATTTCTGTTCCGCTCCCGCCTTGGATTTCTCCTGATGTTCGCGGAAAGCCTTTTCGTAGCCCTCCCTGTCGAGAGTGTATCCGCGTTCGGCAGCCAGTTCTTCCGTCATCTCGATGGGGAATCCGAAAGTATCGTAAAGCCTGAAAGCGGTTTTGCCGGGGAAAGTGCCCACGGGAATATGCGTGAGAATCTTGTCGAATTCCCTGAGCCCTTGTTCTATGGTTTTTGCGAACTTGTCGCGTTCGGCGGCAAGTTCCGCGATTATTCTGTCTTTCGACTCGCCGATGTTGGGATAGACCGAGGAATATTTGTCCGCGAACATCTCGGCAAGCACGGTGAGCGCGGAGAAGTCCACGCCCAGCACGCGGCAATAGCGCATAGCGCGACGTATAAGCCTGCGGAGCACGTAACCCTGGTCCACGTTGGAGGGCGAAATCGCCTTTACGTCGCCGAGCATAAACGTGGCGGTGCGGGTGTGGTCGGCAATTATGCGCATAGCCGCCGTGGCCTCTCCGTCCTCGCCGTATTTTTTGCCCGACAATTCTTCGAGGCGTGCAATGGCGAAGTCGAAAAGGTCGGTTTCGTAGACGGAAGTGTATCCGTTCAGTATGCACAGCATACGCTCGAGTCCCATACCCTGGTCGACGTTCTTCTTCTCGAGCGGACGGAAGTTGCCGTCGGCGTCCTTGAAGTACTGCATAAAAACGTCGTTGCCTATCTCTAGATACTTGCCGCAATCACAGGCGGGAGAACAGTCCTCGCAACAGGCGGGCTTGCCCGTGTCGACGAACATCTCGGTGTCGGGGCCGCACGGTCCCGTTATGCCGGCGGGTCCCCACCAGTTGTGCTTGCGGTCTAGGAAAAATATGTTTTCCTCCTTGACGCCGACCGCTCTCCAGCACTCCGCGCTCTCCTCGTCCCTGGGACAGACTTCGTCGCCTGCAAAAACGGTGACTGCGAATTTGTCGCGGTCGAACCCCAGTTTTTCGGCAAGTTCGTACGACCACTTTATGGCGTCTTTCTTGAAATAATCTCCCAACGACCAACTGCCCAGCATTTCGAAGAAAGTGCAATGCGAAGCGTCGCCCACCTCGTCGATGTCGCCCGTTCTGACGCATATCTGAACGTCGGTAAGCCTGTTGCCCGCGGGGTGTTTTTCACCCAGCAGATAAGGCACGAGAGGGTGCATGCCCGCCGTCGTAAACAGAACGGTGGGGTCGTTCTCGGGAATGAGAGAAGCCGAAGATATGACCGCGTGACCGCGTTCGGCGTAGAAATCGAGATAAAGTTTCCTCAGTTGTTCGGAAGTGATTTTTTTCATAAAGCCTCGTTTATCGGCAGATATTTTGCACTAAAGCGCCTGTTTGGTCGACCTGCCCCACCGTATCGCTGCGGCACACGGCGGACACGCCCGCTTCCGCGAGCACGGCGAAGACCTCGTCCTCGAGAGTGCGTTCCCTGACGGAGCGGGAGAACGCTAACGTCATCTCCTCCCCGAAAGACAACGCTCCGACGTTGACCCTCGAGGTTTTCGACACGTTGAGATTGAACACTATCCTCCGCACTCCCGTCCCTTCGGGCAACGACACCCTGCCGAGGTTGCTGAAGATGAGCGTCTGGCGCGATTTGATGAAAAAGCGCACTATGCGGGCGGCAAGTATTTTGAGCCACAGCGGAGCAAGTCTCAGGGGCAACGACCTTTCCGTGCTCACCGTGGTGGACATAAACTTCGCCATTTCATCGGGAGTGGCTTTTTCCTTGAGTTGACGCGAAGCGGATTTCACGAAATCCCCGAGAGTCTCGCATTCGCCGTGACGGAAGACCAGCCTGACGAAATTTACGAAATTGCGGAGAGTGCGCGACGGGAACATATCCCTGAGGTTGACGGGCACCATAAGCACGACGTCGCGGCTCGGGCGGCTCTGAGTGTTGTGTACGGCGCGCGCTATGGCTCCGCACATAAACGCGGTGACCGACGCGCCCATACTTTTTGCGGCGGCGCGGACGTCGTCCACCCGCACTCCCCCGAAACTGACGGCGTAACCGTCTTTCAGCGGGGTACCGTCGATAAACGCGGGGCGCGTGCCCATAAGTTCCTTGAGTTGAACGTCGCCCAGTCTGACGCGCCTGTGGTATCGGTAAAAAGCGTCCTCAGCCTCTTCCTCCGACGGCGCGGCGGAAAGGTCTATGACGCCCGCGCTTCCCTCGGGAGACCTGCCCGAACGCAACGCGTAAACGTACAGCACCGCCTTGAAGAACTCGAGGGCGGCAAGACCGTCGCAAATCGCGTGGAACACTTCGAACACCACCGTGTCGTCCTTGCAGTCGAGACGGAAAAGATAACCCGCCTTTTCCTTGTCGCTTATCGGCAGGAGAGGTTTGCCGCTCGCCTCGCCGACGGGATAAACCGCCGTGTTCTCTTCGAAATAGTACCACGAATACCCTTTCCTTAGTTTCACGGCGAAGGTGGGAAAGCGTTTGAGCACTTCGTTGACGGCGGTTTCGAGGACCGCCCTGTCGACAGGCGCGTCCATACGCGCCGTCATACCGAAAAGACTCTGCGCCTTTCTGGTGGCGATGATAGGATAAAACTGAGAAGATACGTCCAGACGGTATCTCTTGGGTTTCGTCCTCTCTGCCATAATTCCTCCCTGTGCAAAAGCCCTTGCGAATGTGCCCTGAGCGCATTTTTACTTCAGTAAATTCTATTATTTTTTGCAAAGATTGTCAACGGAACGGAACTCACGCGCCCTCTCCCGCATATACTTGAACGAAAAAATCGCTCACAGGAGGTATTATGCCCGAAAAAGACGCCTCAACCAAAGCAGTCGCAACAAGGAGACCGCACTCCGTCGAACTGTCCGACCACAAATTGCTTGCCGTGACGGGAGTGCTATCCGTGCCCACGTTCACGGACCGCGAAATCGAAATCGAACTGGAGGGCGAACGGCTTTATATCAACGGTCACGGACTTGAAATAAAGGGACTGGACCTCGACGGCGGCAAACTGACGGCGGCAGGCAACGTGACGTCGCTCAGATATTCTTCCGTCGTCGCGCCCAAATCCCTGCTCAAAAAGATTTTCAAATGAGCGATTTCGTAATGTCGCAGTTCACGGCGGCGGCGGGTGCCGTGCTGTTCGGAATGCTCGCCCTCTTCCCTTCGCTTATGGTGCGCAAGGAAAACAGAGGGCTTAGGGGATTCTGCGCCGATTTCGCGGGAATAGCGGGAGTCGGGGGACTGTTTCTGCTGTCTTCCCATCTCTTCGCGAGCGGCACGGTCAACCTGTATTGCGCCGTCTGCTTTGCCGTCGGGTTGGTTGCCGCACGCGCGGCGTTCCGCCGAATACGGCCCTTCTTGCTCAGGGTGTTCGCACCCGCGTTTACGGCGGCGGCGAAACTGAAAGAGCAAGGCGAAGAGAAATTGCGGGAAACGGTTGCGAGGAGAGAAACCCGCCGCGCCGCCGCGCGCGAAATCCGCATTGCGAAAAGAGCCGCGTCAACGATGCGCCGAAAAGAAAAAAGCGCCGCCCGCAACCGTCGCCGACGCGAAAAAACCGCCGACGCGAACGGGAGCGCCTGAAAACAGAGGACTATTTGCCCGCGCCGCTCTCCGAGGAGCCGCCTCTGCCGCGCATTTCGTCCCGCACCGCGGCATAATCCGCCGCAAGACGTATTATGTAGCGTTGCCTTTCCTCGTGCGACAGCGCGGACATAAGTTCTTTGTCGGCGAGTTGCGCAATGGGATTGACGATTTCCTCCCCCGAATCGATGAGTTTTCTCAGGCGGAAGCATATTTCGCGCTGAGCGGGGCTCACTCCGTGCGGGAGAGGTGCGGCCGCGGGTTCCCCGTAGCGGTTGCATTGCAGACGCGCCTTGGCTTCCCTGGCGAGGTTTCTGATTGCACATTCGTTATGTCTAGTGTTGCCCATAGCCGCATATTAACATAAAGCACGACAGCAAAAAGCGAAGCGACAAAAGCCCTCAAAATGCGCGCTTTTCGCCACGAATCCGTCATTTTCCGCGCGGAAGGCGGCTACGCCCCTTCACCTTGGAGGATAACGGGAATTGCCCGCATCCTCTCGCGCGCACACTACGCACCGCGTGCGAAAAAATAACCGAGAATAAGGAATTGACTTTGCGGTGTAGGCAAATTATAATAGTTGTGAATAAATCTCGACGAAGAGAGGTGGACTATGTATACCAGATGTCCGAGTTGCAGAGCCGAAATATGTTTCGACCCTCCCGCCAACGCGGCTAACCTGCCCGAAGGATACAAGCACAAAATCAGGTGCCCCAACTGCGGCGTGACAATCGGCGTCAAGATTCCTTCCGCCACCGCGCTCGCGCAGACGCAGCCGACCTTCACTCCTCAGAATCCCTACGCAGACCGCCCCGAACAGGCGTACCGCGCGGAAGTCAAGACGGAAAAGGCGGACAAGTACGCGGGCAAGGTTCAGAAGAAACTTTCCGGTCGTCCCAGAAGTTTCGGTTGCTTCATCTTCGGCGTGCTTCTGCTCGCCACCGTCATTCTCGGCTATCTCGCCGCAGATATGCTCAGCAACGTGGGAGTGCTCGCAGGTCTCAGATTCTTCGACGGTCTCACCCTGCTCTCCGACACCGCGGTGCTCAAAGCCGCGTTTGAAGTCGGCGTTGCGGACGGTCTCGTCGCTTGCCTGCCCGTGATATTCTTCTTCGCCGCAGCGCTCACCGCCGTGGCCGCGCTCGTCTGCTTTGCAGTCGGCAAATTCCCGAGGTATCTCAACTTCGTGTGGTCTATGGGTATGCTGGCGCTTTCGGCGTGCATAGTCTTCCAGCCCTATCTCGGCAGCGCGCCCATCGATATGGCAATCGCAGAGTACTTCGTCGACGTCATCATCGGCGGCAGCCTCTACCTCGTGTTCGTGCCCGTGGCGCTCGCCCTCGTCTATATGATTTTCTCCTTCGGCTTTATGGTCAAGCCTATGAAGAAATGGGTGCCCGCGGCGGACTGAACCGCTTTCGGCAAGTATGACTGAAAAAACGGAATCGGACGGGAATTCCCGTCCGATTTTATTTTCGCTTCGCGCGCGTCCGCTCCGTTCAGCGCACTTCCGTTTTAACGAACTTTTCCGCCGCCGCACGCGCCTCTTCGAGGAAAGCCGCCGACGGAGGCTTCAGCCCCATTCCGTGGTCAACGTAAGGCTGCAGATAAAATATTCTGGCTCCCGCTATTTCCTGCGCCGCCCTCTCGACGTCCTCGACGGTAAACTGCGGAATCACGGTCATTCTGAACTCGTAAGGCACCTTGTCCTGCCCCATAAGGTAACGCACGCTCTCGCGCAGTTTGTCGGCGTTCCAGGGCACGGTGGGCGTTACCACGCACGCTTTGTCGAAAGGCGCCTTAATGTCCATTGCCACATAATCGAAAAGTCCTTTCTCCACGCCCTCCTTTATAACGGCGGGGCGCAGTCCGTTGGTGTCGAGTTTGACTTCGAGCCCCATATCCTTGACCTTGCGGGCAAAGTCGAGCAGGTCGGGTTGCAGCGTAGGCTCTCCGCCCGATATCACCACCCCGTCAAGCAGGAAATTGTCTTTTATTCTGTCGAGTATGGCTTGCTCGTCGAGAAACTCTCTCGTGTCGAGAATGGAAGCGTTGTGGCAATACCAGCACCTCATATTGCAACCGCCGACAAACACCATTGCGGCGATATTGCCGGGGAAATCCAGCAGACTGTTGGGTTGAAATCCCGCTATCCTCATTTTTCTTCCTCCCGACCCGCGTACCGGCGGGTGCGCCCCGTCCGAGGCGTATGCGACTGTGATTGCCGTTTCCGCCGAGGGCGCAAAACGGACGGATTAACCGTCCGTTTTGACATTTTAAATGTGTTTTTGAGATTTTACAGTTTGACGTCCTTGAGTTGTTCGGGCTTGAGTTCGTACTTGACGCGCTCTCTCCACTCCTCTTTCTTGCCGTTGTTGAAGTTCTGCACGGGACGGAGATATCCGACGACTCTCGTGTACACTTCGGCTTCCTCTCCGCACTCGGGGCAAGTGAAGTGCTCGCCGGCGATATACCCGTGGTTGGGGCACACGCTGAAGGTGGGGGTTATGGAGATGTAAGGCATCTTGGAGGTCTCGAAAATCTTCTTGATGAGTTTCTTGGCCGCGTTGATGTCCTTGACCCTCTCGCCGAGGTAGAGGTGCTGAACGGTGCCGCCCGTGAACAGCGACTGTATTTCGTCCTGCAGTCTGACGGTCTCCATAATGTCCTCGCCGAAACCGACGGGAAGTTGCGCGGAGTTGGTGTAATACACGTCATTTTCGCCTGCGGTCACGATTCCGGGATAGTACTTCTTGTCAAGCAGCGCCAGACGGTAGGAAGTGCCTTCGGCAGGCGTGGCTTCGAGGTTATACATATGCCCCGTTTCCTTCTGGAACTCAATCATTATCTCGCGCATATAGTTCATCACGCGAATGGAGAACTGCTGCCCTTCGGGAGTGGAGATGTCCTTGCCCATAAAGTTGATGCAAGCCTCGTTCATACCCACGATACCGATGGTGTTGAAGTGGTTGGACCAATACTCGCCCGTCCTCTCCTTGACGCCGCGGAGATAGTGCGTGGAATAGGGATAAAGACCTCTTTCGGACTGTGCCTCGACTATCTTGCGCTTGATTTCGAGGGAGGTCTTGGCTATGACCGCCATATGACGCACTCTCTCGAGGAACTCGCCTTCCGTCTTGCTGAGATATCCTATTCTGGGCAGGTTGATGGTCACGACGCCGATGGAGCCCGTGTGGGGGTTGGAACCGAACAGACCGCCGCCGCGCTTTCTCAGTTCGCTGACGTCGAGACGCAGACGGCAGCACATACTGACGGCGTCCTCGGGGCTGAGGTCGGAGTTGATATAGTTCGCAAAGTACGGGATACCGTATTTGCAGGTGATTTCCATAAAGGCGTTGACGACTTCGCTGTTCCAGTCGAAATCCTTCGTGACGTTGATAGTGGGAATGGGGAAGGTGAACACTCTGCCCTTGGCGTCGCCCGCGAGCATAACGTCGCAGAACGCTTTGTTGAAGATGTCCATTTCCTTCTGGAATTCGCTGTAGGTCTTGTCCTTGACTTCGCCGCCGATGACAACGGGCTGGTCCGCAAGAGTGCGGGGAACCCTGATGTCGAAAGTGAGGTTGGAGAAGGGGCACTGGAACCCGACTCGCGTAGGCACGTTGATGTTGAACACGAACTCCTGCAGGCACTGACGGACCTGGTCGTAGGTCATATTGTCATAGTAGATGAAAGGTGCGCAGTAAGTGTCGATGGAACTCCAGGCCTGTGCGCCCGCAGTCTCGCCCTGCGTGGTGAACGTGGAGTTGACCAGTTGACCGAGGAAGGAACGGAGGTGTTTTGCGGGACGGGATTCGACCTTGCCCATAACGCCGCCGAAACCGTCGGTAAGCAACTGACGGACATCCCAGCCCGCGCAGTACGGACCGAAGAATCCGAGGTCGTGCAGATGAATGTCACCCGATTCGTGGGCTTCTCTGACCTCTTTGGGGTAAACTTTGTACAGCCAGTATTTCTTGGTGAAGTGCTCGCGGACATAGTTGTTGAGTCCGTTGACGCTCTTCTGCATATTGGCGTTCTCCTTGACGCCCCAGTCCTTGTCGGCAAGATAACCCGTGAAAAGTTCGGAAGTTTCGCCGATGAGAGCGGAAATCTTTCTGGCTTCCTGTCTTCTCTCGCGGTAAAGAATGTACGCCTTTGCCGTCTGAGCGTGACCCTCGTTGATGAGTACCTCTTCGACGAGGTCCTGAATGTCCTCGACGGAGGGAATTTTATCCACGAATTTGACTTCCGCCGCCTTGACTACGAGGTCGGCAAGTCCCGCCGCCATTTCCCTGTTCTTGCCGCCGCAAGCCTGCGCCGCCTTGAATATGGCGTCGGCAATTTTCTGCTTGTCGAAGAATTCGATTCTTCCGTCACGCTTCAAAATCTTGATGATCATTAGACTTTCTCCCTGTCGAATTTTAGGATTTCCGGTCGGAATTTGTCGTCCCTCCCGAAGAGTGCAACGCAATGGTAACACAACAATATGTAGGTGTCAATAGGAATTTGACCACAAAATATTGTTTTCTTGTGAAACATTTTAAGTTTTGGTTTCACAGTGTTTTCGACGACTTCCGCCTTTTTTCGCGCGCGCTTCGTCACTTCCTCGTTAAAGGACCTTTTCAGGTCGTTTTCGGTCTTTTCACCCCGCATTTCCGTCCGAACTCCGCCTTGCGGGCGTACACGAGGCGAAGTTTTCGGGCGTCCCGCACCCTGCGTGCGCATTGCCCGCCGATTGCCCGCCGACTGTTTATTGCCCCATTGCCCTCCTCTCACGCACGCGCGCGACGTCACGGGCGCGCAGAGCGTGCGCACGCATTTTTAATTTGCTTTTATGTATTCTTGCTGTATAATGTATTGGTATAATCCGAAACTACGGACGTACACTTTCCGCGGGCGGGCAAATTTTTTCCGTTCCGACGGGAAACTGTAAAGGTTTTGCGTATGAAAAAGAACGTTGGAAAACTGCTGATTGTCGCGCTCGTGCTCACTCTCGCGCTGGCGCTTGTCGCCTGCGACCCTGCGTCGGGCGGTAATCAGGGCGGCGGTAATCAGGGCGGCACCGTCGAGACCCTCACCTACACCGTCACCTTCGACACCAACGGGGGCGACACGTCGTTCGATTCCTACACCGTCAAGAACGTGCCCGGCGGCAGTTATATTTCCGCTCCCAAGCGCGCGGACGGCACGTTGGCAATACCGGTGAAAACGGGCTACACTTTCAAATACTGGTCGTACAAGAGTGCCGAATTCGGATTTGCAGACAGCGAAAAACCCACTCCCGTGGAGGAAAACATCACTCTCACCGCTTACTACGAGCCCAACGAGTATACTCTCACGCTCAACCCCTCCGACGAGAAAAAGCCCTATGACGGCGCCCTCACCATAGCGGGTGTCGAGGGTCAGTTCTCCGAGGCAATCGACAAGACCGTCAAATACGACACCACGGCGTCCAACTTCGCGCTCGACGTGCCCAAGACCGACAGAGACGGCGACTATTTCGTTTACTGGTACTATTACAACGACAAAGACGAAGCCACGGCATTCACGGTGTGGGCAAGCGAAAGTTCCTCCACCGTTCAAATGCTCGACAAATACACGTTCACGCACGGGCTGCAACTTTATCCGATGTTCCACAGCCTGCTGCCCGACTATGACGTGATTCTCGACGCCAACGGCGGCGCCGTAACGGGCGAATCCACCGTCACCGTCAAACAGAACGACTACCTGAAAACGAGTGCGTTCGGCACTCCCACCCGCGACGGATACCGCTTTGCGGGCTGGTACTACGAGACCACCGACGACGAAGACGAAGTGACCGAACACGATTTCACGGTTTACGACGACGTGGACGAGGACGCCGACAATTCCACCGCGACCAAGATTTCCTCGACGCTCGTGACCGAAAACGAAACCGGCAACCCCTCTCTCACTCTCAAGGCAAGGTGGGTCAAGACGGTGACAATCTCTTCCGTTTCCGATTTCGAGACGGTACGCGCCGCGCTGGCGGGAGACGACGAAACGCTCAAGGCCGAGTACGCTTCCGCGGAATATACCCTGCTCGCGGACATCACTCTTTCGGGCTGGGTCGCGCTCTTCGACGAAACGCTTCCCTTCTCGGGAGTCTTCGACGGCAACGGCCGCACCGTCACCATCGATTCTTTTGCCGCAAACGAGAGCGGCGCCTACGGCCTGTTCGGATTTGTCGGCGGCACTGTTAAGAACCTCAGGGTGGTTGCGGGCGGAATATCGCTGCCCGACGCCGTCCCCGCAAATGTCGTCATCGGCGCAATCGCGGCTTACGCGAAAGACGCCTCTATCGAAAACTGCCTCGCCGGCCTCACGCTCGGCGCGGAAAACAACGCCGTCGATTTCGGCGGTGCCAACGTGTATATCGGCGCATACGTCGGTGCGAGCAAGAACGCCGTCACCCTTTCCTGCGACGGCGGAATAGGGGCGGCAGACGGCGCGTACTCTTCCCTCTCCGCCTACGTCCTCACGACGGGCAACGCTTACGTCGGGGGATTCGTCGGCGGCACCTATGACGTGCTCACCGACGGCGGTAAAATCGAAAACGGCAACGTCGAAGTCACCTTGTCAGTCGCAGCCCGAAACGCTTACGTAGGCGGATTCGTCGGCAACCTGCAGGGATTTTCCGTCGAGAAATGCGAAGTCAGAGGCAGCATCTCGGCAAACGGGACCGCCGCGGTGTATGCGGGCGCGTTTGCGGGAAGAACCAATTTCGGCAAAATTTCCCGCTGCACCACCGATGACGGAACGACTTTCGTGCTCAAAGCAAACGGAGGTTCGGTGTTCGCGGGCGGCGTAGCGGGCGAAAATAAGATCACCCTCGACAATTGCCGCGTGCACGCCGAAACTACCGTCACCGCAAACGGTTCCTCCGCGTACGTAGGCGGCGTTACGGGAATGGAGCGCGGCTCCGCCGTCGATTCCTGCTATGTCACGGGGAAAATCTCCGTCACCCTCAACGACGGCGCAAAGTACGCCTACGTCGGCGGAGCGGTCGGATATTCCGCGGCGGCGACCGATTACAGCCGCGTCTACAACGAACTTGACATAACCGTCGCGAATAACGCCTCCGCTTCCCTGAAGACGGGCAATTTCGTGGCGTACTACAACGCTTCCCTGACGCCCGCCGTCGAAAAAGTCTACTACTTCGAGGGCAACACCGTGACGGTCAACGGCGCAATACTCTCCGACGAAGAAAAGACCGCTTTTGAAAAAGTGGAAGTGCTGACCGAAGAAAAACGCACCGAAGTGCCCGAATGGGCCGTCGGCGGTGATTACCTCAACCTCGACACGGGCTACTGGGAAATTGCGGAAGGCGCAACGCACCCTGCCCTCAAGTCCACAATCACGACAGACGAAGGCGAAGACGGCGAAACCGACGGCGAAGACGGCTCGGTCACCGAGGGTTGACGACGTCCGTCGGCAAACGGTCGGAAACAAAAGACGCAAAAACCGCTCCGAATACGGAGCGGTTTCCTTTTGTCTTTTTCGTGCGCAACGTTCTTTTGCTCAATCCCGATGCGAACGTCGACTTGTTCGGGCTGTCCTCTTTCCCATTTCGCGGGCGCTTGCCCGCGAGGGAAATCGTCGTCAGTCCTTTTTGTCCTCGACGGGCTCGGCAACCTCTTCGGCTTTCGCTTCGTCGACCTGAGCGGGTGCCGCTTTGACAGTTACGCCTTCCGCCGCCGCAATCTTGTCCACGCAGCGAAGAACTATGTCCAGCCCCGTGTGAACGGTGTCGACGCTGAAACGCTCTGCAACGTCGTTGAACGTATGATAGTAATTGGTGAGCGTGGGGTGCTGGGCCGCGAAAGTGATGCTCTTTATGCCCGCTTTGGTCATAGGCGTGGAATCGCAGCCGCCGACGGGATTCTGCATTCTGATGGCCTTTTGTCCCGTGACTTCCTCGATGGACTCCGCGAGTATGTTCTCAAGCCCCTTGTCGAACTTGGTGAATTGCCACACGTCGCCGTTTATCGCGGAATAATAACCCTCGTCGGCTATGGAATCGATGTTGATGTTGTAGCATCTGTCGCCGAGGAGGTCGTCGTCCTTGTGTTTCTTGGTGAACGCTATGGAGCCTCTGAGCCCCGCCTCTTCGGAGCCGAGATTGGCGTTGATTATCCTGCAGCCCTCGGGGAGCGCGTCGGGATTGTCCACGAAATACTTGGTGGCGGCGTATGCAATGCCGATGCCCGTCGCGTTGTCCATTGCGCCGGGGGAAGCCGTGCGGGGATTCTTGTCCGCCCACAGAGTGACCATAAAACACCCGGGGATGACGAACACGGGCAGAAGCACGTACAGCGCGACCTGCAACTGACTGAGGACGGTCTGCATTTCCATAACGCGTATCGCACTTCCCACCGTCGAAGTGTCGGGCAACCACACGTACTTGCAGGCAATTACGAACATCGTGAGAGACATCACGGTAAGGAACAGGAAAGCCACGATACCGATACCCATCTTGATGAATGCGGGCGCGGGGTTTTTCTTGACGGAAAGCGAATGTTTCCAGTTCCAACTGGTGTCGAGGTGCGCCGACAGAATGACCGTGTACTTATACTTGCCGTCCTTGGGGAGCACTTCGCCGTAAACGTTCTGCGAAGGTTCCTGACGGAAGCAGGGATCGAACCAGGTCTTGTAAAGGAATACGCTTGCAACCAGCCACACCCACGTTGCCAGACAGGCAAAGAACACCAGTCCGTAGAAATACGGCACGAACATAAGCACCGCGCCGACAATGCCCACCCAACCGGCGTAGGGAATTCCGCCTATGCTGGCGCGGGGAGCGACGATAAACCTCTCTCTGACGGGTTTGACGCCTATGGCGTCGAGTTTGCTCTGCATAAGGTCCGCAAACTTTTTCTCACCCTCGGAGCCCGGCAGACGGGAACCTATGTCGTTCGCCGCCGTCGTAACTATTCCGTAAGCCTCGTCGGCATACGATTTGAGTTCCTTCCTCATATTTCCTCCTCTCCGCCCTCTGACGGAAATAAATTTGCTTCAAACGCGACTTCATCGCGCAATTTGACTCTTTTATGTCAGGTTTACGGCTGAATCCTTACTTGCCGAGATACTCCTGACCGCCCATCCACTTGCGCAGCACTTCGGGTATCGTGACCGTGCCGTCGGCATTCTGGAACTGCTCCACGATGGCGGGAATAAGACGGCTTGTCGCCAGACCGCTGCCGTTCAGGGTGTGGACGTAAGCGGGCTTGCCCGTCACGCTGTCGCGGTAACGCGTGTTGTTGCGGCGCGCCTGATAATCGTTGGCATTGCTGACGGAACTGCACTCCTTGTATATGCCCATACTCGGTATCCAGAGTTCGACGTCATAAGTTCTCGCCATAGAAGCGGAGCAATCGCCCGCCGCCAGTTTGGAGACTCTGTAGTGCAGCCCCAGTTTCTCCACGAGAGACGCCGCCTTGTTCACGAGTTCCTCGAAGGCTTCCATACTGCGCGCAGGGTGCGCGTACTGCACCATTTCGACCTTGTTGAACTGATGCCCGCGAATCATACCGCGTTCTTCAGTCCTCGCGCTGCCCGCCTCTTTACGGTAACAGGGGGTGTATGCAAAGAACTTCATAGGAAGTTTGCTTTCGTCGATGATTTCGCCCGCGTACATATTGACGAGCGCGGTCTCCGCCGTCGGCAGAATGAAACGGTTGCGATGCCTGTCCTCGTCGAGGTCGAGCCAATACACCTCGTCGGCGAATTTGGGGAACTGCCCCGCGCCGTAACCGCAAGCGTAATTGAGTTGGTGAGGGGGCAATATGAATTCGTAACCGTCTTTCAGGTGCTCCTCGATGAAATAGTTGAGCAACGCCCACTCGAGACGGGCGCCGTCACCGCGGTATATCCAGAATCCGTTTCCGCCGAGTTTGACGCCGCGCTCGTAGTCAATCAGCCCCAGCGACGTGCAAAGGTCGACGTGGTTTTTGACGGGGAAATCGAACACGGGAGGCTCGCCGAACATTCTCACCACCTGATTGTTTTCCTTTTCGCCGGGAAGCAGGTCGGGGTCGGGAATGTTGGGCAGACGGGACAGGAAATCCGTTATCCTCTCTTCGAGAGCGGTGATTGCCTCGTCCCCGCGGGAAATTTCGTCGCCTATGGCGCGCATTTCCTTGAATATGTCGTCAACGGGTTTGCCCGCTTTTTTGAGGGCGGGGATTTCCGCGGAAACTTTGTTGCGGCGCGCTTTCAACTGCTCGATGTCGGAGATGAGTTTTTTGCGCTCGTCGTCCCACGAGATGAGCAGAGTGAAATCCGCTTCGCAACCTTTTTTGAGAAGAGCCGCCGCCACTTCGGCGGGATTTTGCCTTATTCTGTTGATGTCGAGCATTTATTTATCCTCCGCCGCCCACGGGCGGCAAGTGCTGTTGATGCGCGTGTGATTACGCTATGACGTTGACCAGTCTGCCGGGCACCACGATTATCTTCTTGGGTGCTCCGTCGAGTTGCCCCTCGAGTGCCGCGAGAGCCGCCTTTTCGATTTGCTCGCGGGAAGCGTCGGAAGCCACCGTTATCTTTGCGCGGATACGGCTGTTGACCTGAACGGCGAGTTCCACTTTCTTGAGCACGAGAGCGTCCTCGTTGCAAACGGGGAACGGCTGGTTGAACACGGAATATTCCTGACCGAGTATTTCCCACAGTTCTTCCGCGAAATGCGGCGCGAACGGTGCCAGCAGCCTGACGAGGTCCTTTCTGCAGTCCTCGAAGAATTCGCCCGTGGCGCCGCCCGCGTTGACGTAATCGTAAACGGCGTTGACGAATTCCATTATGCGGGCGATTGCCGTGTTGAATGAGAAATTCTCGATGTCGGCGGAAACGCATTTTATGGTGTTGTTGCGCACGTAATCCAGTTTTTCCTGCGCCTCGGTCGAAACGCGGGCTTCGTCCTGTCCGCTGCCCTTGCGGATAAGCCTCTCCACGCGGTCGAAGAACTTCGCCATACTTTCGATGCCGTTATCGTTCCAGGGACCGCCCTCGACGTAACTGAAACCGAACATAAGGTACATTCTGAACACGTCCGCGCCGTACTTCTCTATGCTGTCGTCGGGAGACACGACGTTGCCGCGACTCTTGGACATCTTGAAACCGTCGGAGCCGAGAATGGTGCCCTGATGAACGAGAGAAAGGAAGGGTTCGTCGAAATCGAGATAACCCATATCGCGGAGCGCCTTGGTGAAGAAACGCGCGTAAAGCAGATGCATACAGGCGTGTTCCGCGCCGCCGATATACTTGTCCACGGGCAACATCTTGTCGATTTTCTCCCTGTCGAACGCCTTTTCCGAATTCTTGTTGTCTGGGTAACGGAGATAATACCAACTGGAGCACACGAAAGTGTCGAGGGTGTCGGGGTCGCGACGGGCGGGCCGTCCGCAAACGGGGCACCTGACATTCATAAACTCTTCGCACTTGGCAAGCGGACTTTCGCCGTCGGGCTTGAAGTCGACGTTGTACGGCAACCTGACGGGCAAATCCTCTTCGGGCACGGGCACCGCGCCGCAGTGCTCGCAATGTATCATAGGAATGGGCGCTCCCCAGTAGCGTTGACGGCTGATAAGCCAGTCGCGCAGACGGTAATTGGTCTTGAGCGCTCCTTTGCCCTCTTTCTCGAGTTTTTTGATGACGGCGATTTTGCCCTCTTCCGAGGTCATACCGTCGAATTCTCCGGAATTTATCATCACGCCGTAGTCGCAGAAAGGCAGTTCGTCGTTGCCGTCCACTCCCTTCACGACGCGTTCGACAGGCAGACCGAGTTTCTGCGCGAACACGTAGTCGCGCTCGTCGTGCGCCGCAACGCCCATAACTGCGCCCGTGCCGTAACTTGCCAGCACGTAGTCTGCGACGAGAATGGGGACTTCCCTGCCGTTGACGGGGTTTATCGCATACGCTCCGGTCAGCACGCCCGTCTTTTCACGGTTGGACGCCAGACGGTCGATTTCGGTGGTCTTCGCGGCGTTCTTCCTGTATTCTTCGACAGCCGCTTTGCACTCCGGAGTCACTATCTTGTCGACCAGCGGGCTCTCGGGAGCAAGCACCACGTACGTCACGCCGAAAGCGGTATCGGCACGAGTGGTGAAAACGCGGAACTTGACGTCGCTGTCCTTGACGGCGAATTCGATTTCGCCGCCGTAGGACTTGCCTATCCAGTTCTTCTGCATAAGTTTGGTCTTCTCGGGCCAATCGAGTTTGTCGAGGTCCTGCAGCAGTTCCTCCGCGTAATCGGTAATCTTGAAGAACCACTGCGTGAGATTCTTACGCTCGACCACGGAGCCGCAACGCTCGCACTCGCCCTGCACGACCTGCTCGTTCGCAAGCACCGTGTTGCAGGAGGGACACCAGTTGACGGGAGCCTCTTTGCGATAGGCAAGCCCGTGCTTGTACATCTGCAGGAAAAGCCACTGCGTCCATTTGTAGTATTCGGGCACGCAGGTAATCACTTCGTAGTCCCAGTCGTACATAGCGCCGATTGCTTTCAACTGGTTCTCCATCGTGGCGATGTTCTTCAGCGTGCTGTCCTGAGGGTGAATGCCCGTCTTTATGGCATAGTTCTCGGCAGGCAGACCGAAAGCGTCGAAGCCCATAGGCTGGAACACTTCGTATCCCTGCATTTTCTTGAAACGCGCGTAGGTATCGGCGGGGCCGTAATTGTACCAGTGCCCCGCGTGAAGTTTTGCGCCCGAAGGATAGGAAAACATTTCGAGGACATAAAGTTTCTTGTCCGCTCTTTCGGGGTGGAACTTGTACAGTCCGGTTTCTTCCCACTTTTTGCGCCATTTGCTCTCGATTTGTCTGAGATCCATTACTGCGATTTTTCTCCAGAAAAATATAGTATATTCTAGAACACAAGCCGTGATAAGTCAATTATTTGGCGCATAAGCGCGCGCTGAAGTGCGCGCGCGTGCGGAAGCGGCGCGGGCAATAAGACGTTTCCCGTGCACTTGAAAGCGGTTTTCATATCTTTTGTGCCGACAGATAAGCCGCGATTCCCTTGAAAATTTCGTATGCGAATTTTGCGCGGTACGAGGGCGAAGTCAGGTTTTTTTCGTCCGAAGGATTGGACAGAAAGCCGCATTCGACTATTATTGCGGGCGCGGGGCTCTGTTCCAGAAGAAATTTTTCGGCGGACAGCGCCGCGAATTTCCTGCCCGCGTCGGGCACGTTGAACGCTTCGTTGAGCCTGTCCTGCACCACGGAAGCAAACGCCGCCCCCTCTTCCGAAGAGCGCTCGAAGAAAACCTGCGCACCGCGCCGCGACGACGACGGGAAAGAGTTCATATGCAGGCTGACAACGGCGGCCGGCGCGGACCTTTTGATTATTTCGGCGCGCTTGTACATATCCTTGCGCTTGTCGAAACCGCCTCCCCCGCAAAGGTCGTCCTTGTTTTTTCTCGTGTGCACTACCCTGAAACCCGCGCTTTCGAGATATTCCCCCAGCACCCTGGCCATTTCCAGATTCAAATCGCTTTCCTTCACGCCCGTTGTGGCGCCGGTAACCCCGCCGTCGGCACCGCCGTGCCCCGCGTCAATCACCACCGTAACAGTCTCCGCCGCGGTCACCGCAGCAACCAGAGCGAACGGCGCGGAGAACAGTATTGCCGCCGCAAGCACAAGCGCCGCAACATACTTTACCGTGCGGGGTAACGACCTCGATTTTGCTCCCGTTTTTGCATATCGTTTCACCGTTCAACATATTCAACGGAGAATAAAAATACGCCCTTTTCCACCGAGTTATCCACAATTTGGGCTCCGAATGTGGATAACTTTGTCGATAACTCGCGTTATCACAAATTTCGACAAAATGCGCCTTTTCACAAAAAACACCCCTGTTATGCCGCGTTTTTTATGTCTGTAAGCCCGTTTCGCGCGTCGCTGCGGAATAGGGGCAAAACGCCCCGCATACAATTTTCAGGAGGTGTAATATGCCAAGACTCTCTCTTACGCTCCATCGTCCTCTCATCTCCAAGCAAGACGGCTGCGTGCTCGGCGAAGTCCGAGATGTATATTTTGACGAAAATTGTCGCAATATTGCATATTTTATCGTTTTATGCAACGAGCGCGAATGTCTCCTGCCCTTTTCCGCCGTAGCGGCGTTCGGCGACGCCGTAATGACGGACGACGGACTCGCTTTGCTGTCGCCTTACGACGTGGACCGCTCCTCTCTTGTGCGTTCCTTGTCCGGCAAGCCCGTTTTCACGGGCGCAGGCAACCTCAAAGGCGCGCTTGACGACGTTGTGTTCACTCTCAAAGGGAAGGTTACCGCAATGCAGGCGGGAGATTCGAGTTATTCCCCGTCGTCTTTCCGCTCCGTAGGCGACGTATTGCTGCTAAAATCGACGGCGCGCAGAAAGACGCCGCCAACGCCTTTCCCGAAAGCGGATTTCGACGCCCCCGTCAAAATACTGGAAACCGAAAACGCCGATACGCCCGAAACGAGGGAATCCGCCGTGAATGAAACGGAAATTCCGTTGCCCGCACCCGCACCCGCGCGGACGGAAACGCCCGCCGACGCACACCCTTTGCACGACGCACTTCCCCCGAACGTTTCCGCCGCTCCGCCCGTGATAAAGGCGGGTGAGGCCCCCGCGGCGATCTACCCCCGCGACGCATTGTCCGCACCCCTGCTCGTCGCCGCGGCACAGGAAGATTTCACACCGAGAAGAATCATTGCCGACTACAACTTTCTACTCGGTCGCGTGCTGGAAAAAGACGTGCTCTCATATCGCGGAGAAAGACTTGCCTCGCTCGGCGAACGCGTCACCGTCGAAACGGTCGAAAAGGCCCGTCGCCACGGCAAACTCATAGACCTTACCTTAAGTTCGCGATGACTATGAAGAGATTTTCACTCAGAATGTTTGAACGTGCCGCGCTTCGTCGCTCCGTCGCTTTCGCCGCGCTTTTCGCGGCTCTTGCCGCAGTGGTTTTCTGCCTTGCCGCCTGCGGTCGAAAACCCGAATCGGCGCCTTTCGGCGAAGTACCCGTGTACGACATAGAATTGTCTTACGACGGAGGCAATGCGCTTTCTCTGGCACAGGAGATAGTCTATCTCAACGACACGGGCGACCATCTCGACGACGTGCGGCTTCACCTCTACGCCAATGCGTTCTCCGAGGACGCGACGACCCCGCCTTACCTACCCGACGAGAAAGACAATTTTTTCGTAGACGGCGAGAGTTTCGGCTCAATCGACATTTCAAGCGCTGAAATAAACGGAAAAACCGTCGATTTCGAACTTTCCGAAAACAAGCAAGTGCTTATATTACCCACTGACGCAGACGACGGAGACGTTCTGGAAATCTCCGTTTCGGCCGAACTTACGCTGCCCCGCTGCCGCTCCCGTTTCGGGGTTTCCGAACGCACGGTCAACCTCGCGGGGTTCTATCCCTCGCTTTGCGTCTACGAAAACGGCGCCTGGCGCGAGGAAGGTTACACCGCCGTGGGCGACCCTTTTTACAGCGAAATTTCCTCCTTCTACGTGACGCTCTCCGTCCCCGAAGGCTATCTTGCCGCAAGTTCGGGTACCGTGCTCGAAAACCACGCTTCGGACGGCACGACCACATCCGTGATTTCCGCCGAGAACGTGCGCGACTTCGCGATGTGTCTTTCCCGTGATTTCGAGTTGCTTTCCGCCTCTTTTCTCATAGACGGACGCAACGTAACCGTGGATTATTACACGCTCGGGGATTCCGACGCAAAGGGCGCCCTCGCTTCCGTGGTCTCCGCGCTGGAAACCTTTTCCTCCGTTTTCGGTGCCTACCCTTATTCGAGGTTGGCGGTCGCCGAATCCCACATTCACGCGGGAGGAATGGAGTACGGTTCGTTCGTTGTGCTGGACGCTTCCGTCACCGACCCCGACGCCCTCTCCGACGTGGCGGTGCACGAAACCGCACACCAATGGTGGTTCGGCGTGGTGGGCTCCGACCAACTCAACAACGCGTGGCTTGACGAGGGTCTCACCGAATTCTGCACGGCGTATTACCACCTGTTGCGCGGCGACGAAGACGCCTACCGCTCTTTCGTCTCCGCCGCAAAACAAAACTATCTCGTATACCGTCGTCTGCCCGCCGCGGTAGGATTCGACGGCGCGATGAGCCGCCCCCTTTCCTCCTTTCTGACCGACGGAGAATACGTCGCCGTCACATACGCCAAAGGAGTTCTGCTGTTCGACACACTCCTGCAACTGGCGGGCAAAGACAAACTGAATGCCGCCTTGTCGGACTATTTTTCGTCCAACGCCTATTCGATTGCCACCCCCGCCGACCTCTCCGAAAGTTTTGTCCGCGCCGGCTTCGACGCCTCGGGCATAATATCGAGTTTCGCCGCCGGCACCGAAATAATCAATTGAATCCCGACCTTCCGTTCCCCGCCGCGAAAGCGGGGGGGCTGTCCTGATTCAAAACCACACTCGACTTCTACCGCATCTGGATTCCCGCTTCGTAATATACGGCAACCGGCGTAAAATCAAAAGAGCCCTTTGCAATTCTTGCAAAGGGCTTTCTGGCGTTCCCGGCGGGAGTCGAACCCACGACCTTCCGCTTAGGAGGCGGACGCTCTATCCTACTGAGCTACGGAAACAAGTTCGGAAACAGACTTAATTGTAGCACAGAGACGGGGTTTGTCAAGCGAATGGGAGGAGCGCGGAGACGGGGCGGACGCGGGGCGGCAACAAAATGCCTCTCTCTGCCGAAAATAGTTTTCGGAGAGACGTCGGGCGGCGCGTCTGCATAGGATACAGTGTCCGAAATATTAAAAGGAGGTATCGAAATCGACATTTATTCGGAAAACCAAACCTGTCCTGCCGTGGGTTATCAGGCGGCGACCGTATGCGTTCCCGTGACGGTGGAGCCCTTTGCGAAAGCGGGCGCGACCAGAACGAAGTGCTGCTGAGACGTGGCAATAACCCCCGGTAAGCAGGTATGCGGCGGAGTGAAAAACGGCGTGTGCTCTTTCACCGTGTCGCAGAACATCTGTGTCGCCGTGCCCGTCGAATTCGGCGCCAACGCCGTTGTGGGCGAAGCGTACGTGGATTGCCTCGGCGTTTCCTCGGAGGACATCTGCACCGATTGCGCCCTGAGCGACGGCAAAACCGAACCCTTGTCCGACATTGACGTGCAGGGCCGAGGAGGGCGTGAATGGCTGAACACGGTTGCAAGAGCGGAACCGACGGTTGCACAAGACTTATCACCCAAGGCGCGAACGTACAGTTGCCGCTGGACGTAAACGCGTACGCCGAACTGAAAGGGGTTCGCACCAAATGTTGCGGCGCCCCGGAAGTGCAGGTCGTGGAACAATGCTGCGGGTGCAAACTGATTGTCAAGCAGAAACTTGCCGTGTCCATTGCCATAGAGTACGGCACGGACGTTACGGCGGAAGACTGCAAAATCGATTGTTCGGACCCCGTCAGCGTCTGACGACCGACAGGGACGGCAAAGCCGTCCCGCTACATAAGGCAGACGAGACGGCTTTTTTCTTTTTTTCCACGTACACTCGCGAGTTCAGTCGCGCAGGCACTTCACAAGGACGGCTTTCTGAGCGTGAAGCCTGTTTTCCGCTTCCTCGAAGATTTCCGCGGAGTGTTTTTCGAATACGGAGGAAGTGATTTCCTCTTCGCGGTGCGCGGGCAGACAATGCAACACGATTGCGTCCGATTTCGCCACTTTCATAGTTTCGTCGTTTATCTGATAGGACTTGAAGATTTTCTTGCGCTCCTCGGCTTCGCCTTCCTGTCCCATAGACGCCCAGACGTCGGTGTAAAGCACGTCGGAATCCGCGGCAGCCCTGAGCACGTCCTCGGTACAGGTGAAATTGCCGTTCTCCGCCGCCCATTTCATAATGGCCGCGTCCGGCTCGTACCCTTTGGGGCACGCAACGGAAACGTCCATACCGAGTTTTATTCCGCCTACGATGAGCGAATTGGTCATATTGTTGCCGTCGCCGACATAGCAAAGTTTACGTCCCTCGAACGACCCCTTGATTTCGCGAATTGTCATAAGGTCGGCAAGCACCTGACAGGGGTGACAATAGTCCGTGAGCCCGTTGATGATGGGTATGGTTCCGAAGCGGGCGAGCGCCTCGACCTCCTCCTGCGCGAAGGTGCGTATCATAATTCCGTCGAGATAACGCGAAAGAACGCGCGCGGTGTCCTGCACCGCCTCTCCCCTTCCTATCTGAAGGTCGCGGGAACTGAGAAAGAGAGACATACCGCCGAGGTCGAACATACCCACCTCGAAAGATACGCGGGTGCGAGTGGACGACTTCTCGAAAATCAGCCCCAGCACCTTGCCTTCGAGCAAGCGGTGAGGGATACGGTTCTTTTTCTCGAATTTGAGTTGGTCGGCAGTATTGAGGATTTCAATGATTTCCTTTGCCGAAAGGTCCATAAGTTTAAGCAGATTTGTCATTTTGCACACACCTTCTTGATTTTTTCCACGGCTTCGTCAAGCAGTTCGTCGGAGATGTTGAGAGGGGGAAGCAGTCGGAGTTTGTCGTGCGCCTTGAGCGCGAGCACGCCCTCGGAGCGCAGGTCGGCAAGCACGTCGGCCACGGGGCGCGCGGTACGGACGCCTATCATAAGTCCCATTCCCGTTATTTCGGAAATTCCCGCTGCGCCCTCGAGCGCCTTTCTTACCCGTTCGCCCTTCGCCGCAACCGCGTCGAGAAATTCGTCGGTCAGCCTGTCGACAACGACTTCCGCCCCCGCGCAGACGGCGGGATTTCCGCCGAAGGTCGAGCCGTGACTGCCTGCCGTGAGCACGTCGGCCGTCTTCTCTCCGAAAAGCACCGCGCCTATCGGCAGACCGCCTCCAAGTCCCTTTGCCGAGGTCACTATGTCGGGCGAGATGCCGAAGTGCATAAACGAATAGAATTTGCCCGTCCTGCCGACGCCCGTCTGCACCTCGTCCACGATGAGCAGAAGATTGTGTTTTGCGGCCGCTTCGGCGGCACCTCTTACAAATTCGGGGGACAGGGGCAATACTCCGCCCTCTCCCTGCACGGTCTCGAACATAATCGCGGCGCACTTGTTTTCGGTCGCCGCCTTTTCGAGCGCCTCGAGGTCGTTTGCCGCGCTGTATACGAATCCCGCCGTGAGCGGCAGGAAATCCTTATGCAGGCTGTCCTGCGCCGTCGCCGCAAGAGTGGCGAGCGTTCTGCCGTGGAATCCGTCTTTGAGCGTGATTATGTTGTAATATTCCGCGCCCTTGTTTTCCGCCGCCCATTTACGCGCAGTCTTGATTGCGCATTCGTTGGCTTCGGCGCCCGAATTGGCGAAAAACACCTTTTTCATTCCGCTTTTCAGGCACAGTTTTTCCGCGAGCCGCGCGCAGGGCTCGGTGTAATAAAGATTGGACGTGTGCGCAAGTTTTTTCAGTTGCGCCGATACGACGTCCGCCCATTGTTCGTCCGCCGTGCCGAATATGTTGACGCCTATTCCGCTGCCCATATCGACGTAACGTTTGCCGTCGGCGTCGAAAAGTTCGGCGCCTTTGCCCCCGACAAGAGTAACGGGAAAGCGCGCGTACGTGGCGGCGATATACGCTTTGTCCGCCTGCTGAGTGGTCATAACAGTTCCTCTCCCGACACAAACATAGTGCCCATACCTGCGTCGGTGAGCGTCTCGATGATGATGGAGTGAGGCACCCTGCCGTCTATTATGAACACCTTTTTGACCCCGCGGCGGATTGCCTCTATACAACAGTTGACCTTGGGAATCATACCGCCGGACAGTTTGCCCTGCTTGATAAGGCGCTGCGCTTCGCTGACGAAAATGCGTGAGATGAGAGTGTTCTCGTCGTGCTCGTCGGCGAGCAGTCCCGCGGTGTCCGTCATATTTATGAAACTCTGAGCCTTGAGCATACCCGCGATACGCGCCGCGGCCGTGTCGGCGTTGATGTTGTAGACGTTGCCGTCCGCGTCGTACCCGACGGTGGATATGACGGGAATGTAACCTCCTTCGAGCAAATCCAGCACGGGCTGTACGTTGATGGATTCTATCTCACCCACATAACCGAGAGCGGGGTCGAGTTGTTTCGCGGAAATGAGCCCGCCGTCCGCTCCGCTGAGCCCCATAGCCTTGCCGCCGAGACTCTGAAGCAGATTGACCAGACTCTTGTTGACCTTGCCCGCCAGCACCATCTGCACGACGTCCGCGGTCTCTGCGTCGGTAACCCTGAGCCCGCCGACGAACTCCGTCTTCTTGCCTATTTTGCCGAGCATTTCGGTGATTTCCGGGCCGCCGCCGTGCACGAGCACCACCTTGACGCCGATAAGGGACAACAACACGAGGTCGCCCATAACGTCCTTTTTGAGGTTTTCGTCGGTCATAGCGCTGCCGCCGTATTTGACGAGCAGAATTTTTCCGCTGTACTCCTTGATGTAGGGCAACGCCTCAATGAGTATCTTGGCCCTTTCCATATTGTCTATCATAATCCCTCCGTTATAGCCGCAAGTACGCTCCGTTCCGAACTCAATCGGACGCCCGCGCGTCTCAGGTTCTGTAATCGCCGTTGATTTTGACGTAATCGTAACTCAGGTCGCACCCCCACGCAGAAGCGGAGAACGCACCGTCGCCCATTTTCACCGTTATCGTTATATCGTCCTCAAGCAGTATTTTCTTTGCGGTGTCCTCCGAAAACTCAACTGCCGCGCCGTCCTTGCAGACGACGATTTCGCCCGCCGCGGAGCGGAACGTGACGTCAACCTTGTCGGGGTCGAATTTCGCTTTGCTGTATCCGATTGCGCAAAGCACCCTGCCCCAGTTGGCGTCGGCGCCGAACATTGCCGCTTTGACAAGCGAAGAACATATAACCGCTTTTGCGGCTTTTCTGGCGTCCGCAAGAGTGTCGGCGCCCTCGGTCACACATTCGAGAAGTTTGGTCGCTCCCTCGCCGTCGCCGGCAAGCATTCTGCACAAACGGACGTTTACGGTGTTCAAAGCGCACATAAAAGTCTCGAAATCGTCACCGTCTTCGGTTATCTCGGGGTTGCCCGCTTCGCCGTTGGCAAGCACCAGCACCATATCGTTGGTGGAAGTGTCGCCGTCCACGCTCAGCATATTGAACGTACTGCCGACGTCGCCTTTGAGCGCCTTTCTCAACATCGCGGACGAGATTGCCGCGTCGGTGGTGAGGAATACGAGCATAGTCGCCATATCGGGGTGAATCATACCCGAGCCCTTTGCTATACCGCCTATGACGCAGCGCTTGCCGCCGACATAGAACTGCACGGCAACCTGCTTGGACACGGTATCAGTGGTCATAATGGCTTCCGCCGCCGAAGAGCAGTCGGGCACCAGATTCGCGACGAGTTCCGGAATGCCGCGCTCGATAGGCGCCGGGTCAAGAGGCTGCCCGATAACGCCCGTGGAAGCGACGGCTACCGAAGTCGCGGGAACACCCAGCGCGGCACCGACCATTTGACAGGTCTTTTCGGCGACTTCCGCTCCGCCCGCATTGCAGGTGTTGGCTATGCCGCTGTTGCAGATGACGGCGTGCATTTTGCCCTTGGCGATGTGCGCCCTGGTGACCTCGAGAGGCGCGCCTTTGACGCGGTTGCGGGTGTACACCGCCGCCGCCGTGCAGGGTGCGGCGCTGTATATCAACGCAAGGTCTTTCTTGGAGCGGTTGCGGCGTATTCCGCAATGCACGCCCGCCGCGAGGAATCCCTCGGGAGCGCAAACCCCGCCACGAATAATCTGAATGTCGAATTTCTTTTCCATATCCGTTCTTCCTGCGCCCTGCGGCGCCAAATTACAGAATGAGACCGGTCTCGGGCGCCTGCCCGAACACCAGGTTCATACACTCCACCGCCGCACCCGACGCACCCTTGCCGAGATTGTCGTAGCGGGCGACGAGCAAAATCCTCTCCCCGTTGCCGTGCACGGAAATTTCCATACAGTCTCTGCCGCCGTAAACGCCCGAGGACAAAAAACCGCTCTCGTCGGCACCGTCGCGGTAAAAGACGATTTTTCCGTTGTAAAGGTCGGAGTAAACCTCTTTCACGTCTTCCGCCGTCGCGCCTTTGAGGTCGGCGGCAAAAAGCGGCACCGTGACCTCCATACCCGCGTAGAAATTGCCGACCACGGGACAGAACGCGGGAGCGGAACTCAATCCGCTGACCGCCGTCATTTCCCTGAGGTGCTTATGCGTCTGCCCGAGAGCGTATTGCCTCGGCGCGTCGTAGGCGCCGCCCGCGGACTCGTAATCGGCAATCATTTTCTTGCCGCCGCCGCTGTAGCCCGTGAGCGAAAAACAGGAAAGCAGCACGTCGGGCGACAACATACCCGCCGCAACGAGCGGACGCACCAACGCTATAAAACCCGAAGCGTGACAGCCGGGAACGGCTATGCGTGCCGAGGCGGCTATTCTTTCCGCCCTGCCCTCTCCGAGTTCGGGGAATCCGTATTCCCACCCCTCCGCCGTGCGGTGCGCCGTGGAAGCGTCGATGATGACCGTACCGCTCCCCTCGGCGAACGAGACGGCTTCTTTCGCCGCCGCGTCCGGCAGACAGAGAAAAGTGAGGTCGGAAGCGAAAATCGCCTCTTTCCTCGCAACAGGGTCCTTGCGGAGCGCGTCGGGAAGGACGATGAGTTCAACGTCATTCCTCTCACGGAGTCTGCTTTCAATTCGGAGCCCCGTAGTTCCTTCCCTGCCGTCGATAAAAATCTTTTTCACCCCAGAAACCCCTCGACGAATCTGATTTGTTTTTCGACCGAAGCGGAACCCGTGCCGCCTTCGGAAATCCTGCGGGATACGCAGGCACGGAGCGAAATCGCGTCGTACACGTCTTCGCCGAACTTATCGGAGAACGTCGCGTATTCCTCGAGAGGCAATTCCTCGAGAGTCTTGCCGAGGTCTATACAACGCGCCACTATTTTGCCGACTGTGTTATATGCGGTGCGGAACGGCACGCCTTTGCCCACGAGATAATCTGCGAGGTCGGTGGCGTTTATAAAACCTTTGCCCGCCGCGCGAAGCATATTTTCGCGGTTGGGTTTCATCGTGGCAATCATCGGAGCGAATATCTCGAGGCACTTGCACACGGTATCGAGCGCGTCGAACACGCACTCTTTGTCCTCCTGCATATCCTTGTTGTAGGCGAGGGGCAACCCCTTGAGCACGGTGAGCATAGCGACGAGGTCGCCGTACACCCTGCCGGTCTTTCCGCGGACGAGTTCCGCCATATCGGGGTTTTTCTTCTGCGGCATAATGCTGGAGCCGGTCGTGTAGGCGTCGTCCAGTTCGACGAAAGCGAACTCCCAAGACGACCAGAGTATGACCTCCTCCGCGAAACGCGAAAGGTGCGTCATAACGAGAGCGAACGCCGACAGCAGTTCCACGCAGAAATCACGGTCGGACACGCCGTCTATGCTGTTGAGGCAGGCTCCGTCGAATCCCAGTTTCTTGGCGGTGAAAGTCCTGTCCGTGCGGTAGGTTGTGCCCGCCAGCGCGCAACTGCCGAGAGGGCTCTCGTTCATACGTCGGACGGCGTCGTTTATCCTGCCCGCGTCACGGACGAACATCATAGCGTAGGCGAGCAACTGATGAGCGAATACAATGGGTTGCGCTCTCTGCAGGTGCGTATAAGCGGGCGCCACGTAATCCTTCGTTTCCTTGGCCTTGCCGACGATTGCGCCCACCAGTTTTTTTATGAGCGAAACGACGGTTGCGCTTTCATCGCGCAGATAAAGGCGCATATCCACCGCCACCTGGTCGTTGCGGCTGCGGGCGGTGTGCAGTTTCTTTCCCGCCTCGCCGATACGGGCGGTGAGTTCCGCCTCGACGAACATATGAATGTCCTCCGCTTCGGGCGAAACGACCAGTTTCCCGCTGTCGATATCGGCAAGAATGCCCTTCAGTCCCTGAACGATTGCATCGCACTCTCCTGCAGTGATTATACCGCACCCCGCCAGCATTTCGGCGTGTGCCACGGAGCCCTTGATATCCTGACGGTACATTCTTCCGTCAACGGCAATCGAACTGTTGAACTCGTCGGCGAGTTTGTCGGTTTCCTTGCGGGACCTGCCCGCCCACATCTTATTCATAATCACCAAACCGCACTTTTATAATTCCGAAACGCGCGATAAACGCGCGTTCCGTTCGTTTTGCAGAGTTTTGCCTTCGGGAAAATTATTTCTTCTCCGACTTGGCGGCGACCGCCGCGTCCACCTGCGCCTGCACTTTTATGGGCAGTCCGAACAGATTGATGAAGCCGGTGGCGTCCGCCTGATTGTAGACGTTGTCCTCTCCGAAAGTGGCTATCTCCTCGTTGTAAAGGGAGTAGGGACTCCACGCACCCGCCTTGATGATGTTGCCCTTGTACAGTTTGAGCCTGACCTTGCCGGTCACGCGCTCCTGCGTCTTGTCCACGAAAGCGGAAAGGGCTTCGCGCAGAGGGCTGAACCACTGTCCGTTGTAGACCAGTTCGGCAAATGTGATTGCCAGTTCCTGTTTCTTGTGGGCGGTGTATTTGTCGAGGCAGAGAGTCTCGAGGTACTTGTGCGCCGCATAAAGAATGGTGCCGCCGGGGGTCTCGTACACTCCGCGGCACTTTATGCCGACCAGCCTGTTTTCGACTATGTCGAGCAGACCGATGCCGTTTTCTCCGCCCACCTTGTTGAGCGCCAGAATGATATTCTTCGCGGACATCTTCTCGCCGTTGAACGCAACGGGCACACCCTTTTCGAAATCGAGAGTGATATAGGTGGGTTTGTCGGGAGCGGCAACGGGAGACACGCCCATTTCGAGGAAGCCCTCTTTTTCGTAAAGAGGCTCGTTGCCCGCGTCCTCGAGGTCAAGCCCTTCGTGCGAAAGGTGCCAGAGGTTCTTGTCCTTGGAATAGTTGGTCTCGCGGTTTATCTTGAGGGGAACGTTGTGCGCTTCGGCGTAATCTATTTCCTCTTCGCGGGACTTGATGTTCCATTCCCTCCACGGCGCGATGACGGGCATATCGGGGGCAAACGCCTTTATGGTGAGTTCGAACCTGACCTGGTCGTTGCCTTTGCCGGTGCAGCCGTGGCAGATTGCGTCGGCTTTTTCCGCCTTGGCTATCTCGACTATTCTCTTGGCGATGATGGGACGCGCAAAGGAAGTGCCGAGAAGATAATCCTCGTAAACGGCACCCGCCTTGACGGTGGGAATGACGTATTCGTCGACGAACACGTCGGTGAGGTCCTCGATGTAAATCTTGGAAGCGCCGGTCTTGATTGCCTTCTCTTCCAGCCCTTCGAGTTCGTCCGCCTGACCGACGTTTCCAGAAACGGCGATGACTTCGCAGTTGTTGTAGTTCTCTTTGAGCCACGGAATAATTATGGAAGTGTCGAGACCGCCGGAGTAAGCGAGAACGACTTTCTTTATCTTGGATTTATCCATATCACACCTCTTGTTTGCTTTATATTTTAGACCTATTATATTGCCCTCCGTCCGACCTGTCAAACGCTTTTGCATATTTTTGAAAATTAGCGAATATTGGTGAATTTTATGCAGTTTATAACGTTTATACGCATATTTTATGCAAGATTTGTGTATAATTTTTGCTCTCTTGCGCGCGCGGACATATCGTGCTAAAATTTTCTTGTCGTCAGGCGGCGTTCCGAGCCGCTTTCACTTTGCCGAAGGGGGGAATTATGGCAGACGAAAAAGACCTTGTTTCATTGCCCGAAAACCACATCGACGCCCCGCTTGCGACGCAGGCGGACTTTTCTCCTTACTCGCGGGATTCTTTCGGTGAATTCCTCGCCACCGAGGATTGCGTAGCCTTGTCGGAAGGCGGAGAGACACCCTCCCCCGCAGGCGATTCCTTCGACGATTTTCTGGCGGGCTCCGACGGCGGCGCGGGCGAAGCGGTTGCGGCTAACCCCGAAAACAAACTGGTCACCTTCCTCAAATCGGTGTTCGGCGTGGGGCAGAAAGGCGACCGCGTTCCGGGCGGAGAGAAATTCAGTTACTATTTTTATTTCACGGGGCAGAACGTAATTTACGCGCTCGTCGCCACTTATCTCTCCGCATACTTGCTTATGCAGGGTATCGGCGCCGAAAAAATAGCGCTCGTTATGCTACTCGTAAAGATATGGGACGGCATCAACGACGCCCTTTTCGGAGCAATCATCGACAAAGTCAAGTTCAAGAGCGGCAACAAATTTATGCCGTGGCTAAAAATGTCGGTGGTTCTAATCCCGCTTTCGGTTGTTTTTATGTTCGGTATGCCTGCCGGCCTGTCCGAAGCGGGGAAACTCGCCTGGTTTGCAGTCGCTTACATTCTTCACGACACGTTCTATACCCTGTGCGACGCGCCGCTGTACGGCAGCGTGACCGTGCTCACCGACAACTTCGCCGAACGCGAGAAGATGATGTCGGTCAAAGGTATATTCGGCACGGCGGGCAACGGACTGACTGGTTTGTTGGCCACGGTATTGATAAGTCGCGCAGTCGGTCTGTCCTATTTCTTTGTTGCGCTCATCGCCGCGGTAATCGCCTTTGCGACTATGCTTCCGTTCTGTCTCAAAGGACGCGAGCGCGCTCCCGCGCCCCCGCCCGAAAAGCAGTTCACCATAAAAGGTATGCTGAAATACCTTTTCTCCAACAAATACCTGCTGATTTACTACCTCGCGTTCCTGTTCTCGTCGGGACTGAGCCTGCTCGGTCCGCTGCAATTGTTTATGTCGTATTACGTCTTCGGCAGCGAACTGGTCACTTTGTACGTCGGCATCATAACCACTGTGCCATACGTACTCGCCGCGCTTGCCGTGCCGTATCTCCTCAAAAAAATAAACAAAATAACCCTTTACAAGTCTGCCCTGCTGACTTCCGTGGTGATATGTCTGCTGATGTTCCTCTTCGCCAGAGGAAGCGTGCCCGCATACATAGCACTGTCGGTGGCGAACGCTTTCCCGACGGCGATTACGGGCGTTTTGCTGTTTATGTTCACCCCCGACTGCGCCGAATACGGCAGATTCAAGACGGGCATAGAGGCGAAAGGCATAACTTTCTCTTTGCAGACCTTTATGGCAAAAGTAACGGGAGCAATACAATCTTCTCTCGGTCTCGCGCTCATCGGGCTGTTCGGCTGGCAAGCGGTACAGGCGGACAGTTTCGCTGACCTGGTCGAGCAAGGAGTAACGCAGACGCCCGAAGCAATCAACGGTCTGTGGATAACGTGTATCCTCGTGCCTTTGATAGGCAATTTCGTCGCATTCTGCATCTTGCAGTTCTACCGTCTGAAAGACAAGGACGTCAACCTTATGATGCGCGCAAACACGGGCGAAATCACAAAGGAAGAGGCGATGAAAGGCATAAAATGCCGCCTGTGAAGCGCATTTTTCACGCTCGATTAACACATTCGACACTTGTCAAAAAATGTGTTGACAATCCGTTTCAACAATTCTAAAATGTCTTAAACAGTCCATAGGACTGTGGTTGTGCCGCGGAGCGGCACGCCGACAAAGGCGTCACACGGGTTCTTTCGGCACGGTTTGTCGGAACGGACGACGCCACCGCACGCGGCGGACAAACTTAAAACAGAACACCTTTTTCCGCTGCCGCAGGCGGTCTCTCACGGAGCCGCACGGCAGCGTGCCTTTTATAACGGACGGAGTATTTATGGTTAAAACGCTCACAAAAAGTATCAGACAGTACAAGAAAGAGTCGATACTCTCTCCCATACTCGTCTCGCTGGAGGTCACGCTCGAGTGTCTCATTCCTCTGTATATGATGACGATGCTCAACAAGATTCAGGTGGACAACTCGCTGACCAACATTCTCAAATGGGGCGGAATACTGCTCGCGCTTGCGGCGTTTTCCCTGGTATTCGGTATGCTGGCGGGCAAATACGCCGCCACCGCTTCGGCGGGCTTTGCGACCAACCTGCGCGGAGATATGTTCGACAAAATACAGACATTCTCTTTTGCCAACATCGATAAGTTCTCCCCCTCCAGTCTGGTTACGCGACTGACCACGGACATCACCAACATTCAGACGGCTTATATGATGATAATCCGCGTTGCGGTGCGCTCGCCCATTATGCTCATAATATCGCTGGTGATGGCTTTCACCATCAATGCCAAACTGGCAAGCATTTTCCTTGCGATATCCGTCGTTCTCGGTTTGTTGCTCTTCATAATCTTCAAGAAGGCAATCCCGATTTTCGAGCGCGTATTCAAGAAATACGACAAGATGAACGAGTCGGTGCAGGAAAACGTCAAAGGTATGCGCGTGGTCAAGTCCTACGTGCGAGAGGACTACGAAAGCAAGAAATTCGCCGCAACGGCGCAGAGCGTTCGTATGGACTTCCAGCGCGGCGAACGTCTCATAGCGTTCAACACCCCCGCGATGCAACTCAGCATCTGGCTGGCAATCACCCTGATATGCTACTTCGGCACCAGCACCATAATAACCTCCAACGAAGAGGCTATGACTTCCTCCGCGCTCTCCTCTCTCATCGTGTTCGCGGCACAGTGCCTCAGTTCGCTTATGATGCTGTCGATGGTTATGGTTATGATTTCCATTGCCCGCGCGTCCGCGGAACGAGTCGTCGAAGTCCTGAACGAGGAAAGCACGCTGCATAATCCCGAAAATCCCGTGTACGAAGTGGAGACCGGCGACGTGGAATTCCGCGGCGTTTCCTTCAAGTATTCCGCAAAAGCCGAGAGAAACGCGCTGCAGGGGATAAACCTCAAGGTTTCGTCGGGACAGACCGTCGGTATATTAGGCGGCACGGGCAGTTCCAAGACTACCCTCGTCAGCCTCATTCCCAGGCTGTACGACGCCACCGAGGGCGAAGTCCTCGTCGGCGGAAGAAACGTGAAAGAATACGACCTCGAGGCGCTCCGCAATCAAGTGTCCGTTGTGCTTCAGAAAAACGTGCTCTTCTCCGGCACAATCAAAGAAAATCTCCGCTGGGGCAACCCCGACGCAACCGACGACGAACTCATCGCCGCCTGCAAACAGGCTCAGGCTCACGACTTCGTTATGTCTTTCCCCGACGGCTACGACACATTCATCGAACAGGGCGGCTCCAACGTCTCGGGCGGTCAGAAACAGCGCCTCTGCATTGCGCGCGCTCTGCTCAAAAAGCCCAAAATCCTCATTCTCGACGACTCCACGTCCGCGGTGGACACCAAGACCGACTCCCTTATCCGCGCCGCTTTCCGCGAGGAAATACCCGGCACGACCAAGTTCATCATCGCGCAACGCGTGGCTTCCGTCGAGGATTCCGACCTCATCGTGATAATGAACGACGGGCAAATCGCTGCGACGGGTACGCACGAGGAATTGCTGGCAAACAACCGTATATATCAGGAGACCTACTACTCTCAGAACAAAATCGGGGCAAACGCCTCCGCCCTCAAAGACCTCCCGTCGGACGACGGGAACGGAAACCGAGCCGAAGGGGGTGACCGTCAATGAAGAGAAACATCGAAATCAAAAAAGGCAGCGCCGTAAAGACCCTCGGGAAACTGTTGCGCTATATGGCGCACTATTATAAGTGGGAATTCCTGCTTGTTGTGTTCTGCATAATCGTCAACGCCGTGGCGGGCATAAGTTCCTCGGTCTTCCTCGAGATGCTCGTCGACGAAGTAATCACGCCGGGGCTTTCGCTCGGTTTCGACGCCGTCAAGGACAAACTTTCCGTCATCGTGGGCATAATGGCGGGGATATACGCTTTCGGTCTCATCTGCTCTCTCGTCTATTCGCAGATAATGGCGATTGTCACGCAGGGATTCCTCAAACACGTCCGCACGGATATGTTCGACAGAATGCAGACCTTCCCCATCAAGTATTTCGACACGCACACGCACGGTGACATAATGAGTTATTTCACCAACGACACCGACGCCATCCGTCAGTTGATTTCACAGAGTCTCCCCCAGACCACTCTGTCGGCGGCGGCGATAATAACTCTGTTGTTCGTTATGCTCAACAGCAGCGTATATCTCACCCTCGTCGTGCTTGCGGGCGTCGCAGTGATGTTCGTTGTCACAAAAATAATCGGCGGAAGGAGCGCAAAATACTTCATTCGTCAGCAGAACTCCATAGCGAGGACGGAAGGTTTCGCCGAAGAAATGCTGCACGGTCAGAAAGTCATCAAGGTGTTCTGCCACGAGGAAGCGGCAAAGCGCGATTTCGCCAACGTCAACGGACAATTGTTCTCCGATATGGACAAAGCCAACAAATACGGCAATATCCTTATGCCCACGATAGGCAACATCGGACACGTGCTTTTCGTCGTGGTAGCGATTGTCGGCGGCGCGCTGGTGCTCGGCGGAGTGCGCAACGTCACCCTCTCGGAAGGAATAACCGACATCATTTCAATGGGCGTCATCATCGCGTTCCTGAATATGAGCAGACAGTTCACCCTGAACTTCTCTCAGATTTCTATGCAGATAAACTCCGTCGTTATGGCAATCGCAGGTTCGGCGCGTATTTTCGAATTCCTCGCAAACGAGCCCGAACAGGACGACGGATACGTCACTCTCGTCAACGCGAAGGTCGACGGGGACGGCAACATTTCCGAATGTGAGGAACGCACGGGCAGATGGGCGTGGCGTCACCCCCACAAAGCCGACGGGACGGTCACCTACACCGAACTCAAGGGCGACATACAGATGTACAACGTCGATTTCGGCTACGTGCCCGAGAAACTCGTGCTGCACGACGTTACCCTCTACGCAAAACCCGGTCAGAAAATAGCGTTTGTCGGCGCGACGGGCGCAGGCAAAACGACGATAACCAACCTCATCAACCGATTCTACGACATCGAGGACGGCAAAATCCGTTACGACGGAATAAACATCACGAAAATCAAGAAATCCGACCTGCGCCGTTCGCTGGGCATAGTTCTTCAGGACACCAACCTGTTCACCGGGTCCATAATGGACAATATCCGCTACGGCAAACTCGACGCCACGGACGAGGAATGTATCGCCGCCGCAACCCTGGCGGGCGCACACGATTTCATCACGCGTTTGCCCGAGGGTTACAACACAATGCTGACGGGCGACGGCTCCAACCTCTCGCAGGGACAGAAACAGTTGCTGTCCATTGCCCGCGCGGCCGTTGCGGACCCGCCCGTCCTCATACTCGACGAAGCGACGTCCTCCATCGACACCCGCACGGAATACCTCGTGCAACGCGGTATGGACAGACTTATGGAAGGCAGAACGGTTTTCGTCATCGCTCACCGTCTGTCCACGATACAGAACTCCGACGCCATTATGGTGCTCGACCACGGCAGAATCATCGAGCGAGGCTCCCACGACGAACTCATCGCCAAGAAAGGACAGTACTACCAACTGTACACGGGTGCGTTCGAACTGGAGTGATTGCTCCGCGAAAAAGAAACGCCGGGAATGTCCCGAAAACGGAAAACCGCCTGAACGGCGGTTTTTCTTTGCAATTGAAGCACTTTAAATATGCGGTACGGTCAAATACCGCATCTGTCAGCCGAACACGAACGTCGTCACGCTTTTCCTTTCGAGAGGCAGGCTGCCTTCGAAAACGAAAGTGCTTTCCGCCCAGTTCTTTTCCTTTGTCGTGGCGGTGACCCGCACCGTCGTGCCCGCGAATTCTTCCAGGCCGTCAAACCTGAGATTCTTGGCGAGGCTGTCGTTGACTACTACTACGACCACCCTGCCGTCGGGCTTTTTGAACACTGCCACATCCAGCCCTGCCCAACCCAACGGGTCGGAAGTTCCGCAATCCACGCGCACATCGCCCTCGTCGACGAAACGGGTTATCTGCCCGAATGTATAGTAGCGCTTGAGCACCCATATATCCTCGTCGCGTTCGTCCTCTTCGTCCCAATAGACAAGACCGTCGTTGTAACCTCCCACAGCCACCGACAGCCACCAACTCCATTCCGTGGCGTCAATCATCGTAAGGTCGCGAAGCACCGTCTTGGCAAGGAATATGCCGCTTTTTATGGTGTCGAATTCCCCTTCCTTCAGTTCGCAGAATTCGGTTGCGGTGACATTGAGGTCAGGGTAATTTTCGTCCATAAACTCCGCGAACTTCTCCCTGACGCTCCTCGACGTCTCCGCGTGATAGGTGTGCACAGAAATTTCCCCGAGGCTGTCGAAATAGCCGTACTTGCTCATCGCGGCAAGATAATCCGAAATGTCCTCCTGATTGCGGTGGAACTCGTAGCACCCGGACTCGAAAGCGTCCAGTCTGAAATCGGTGCCGTGTTCGGCGTTGAACTCGTTCAGCGCGTCCCAGAAAACCGCATAAAAAGCCGCCAGCACCTCCGCGTCGTAATGACACCCCTCCTGGGAAGCGCCTTTCCCGCCCCACTTCCATTGCGGTTCGTTGGCGGGGCTTATGTACACCGCGGGCACCACGGGCAAGTCCTTGAGATATTTTTCGTAAAGCGCGTTGACCGTTATGAGCAGATATGCCGAAAACTCCTCGTAAAATTCGGGCTTTAGGTTATTCTGATATTCCTCTTTGCCGATACACAGACCCGACTCCGTCATAAGATAGTGCGGCGAATTGGCAAAGAACACGACCTTCGTTATGTTGCCCTTGGACAGCGCCTCGGCAAACAGCCTTTGCACGGCAACGTCCCTGCCTTCGAAGTCGTAGTTGCTCTCGTCGAAAAAGTCCGACGGCTCGGAGTAGTTTTCCGCCACGAAGAAACTCTCCGCGCGTCTGTTGACGTCGAATTCCTCGTCGTTGTAAGGCCACACCCCGTCCAGCGCCGCGTCTGCCGAGCCTCCTCCTATGTTGTAACGGAATATGTTGAGTGCAAGCCCGCTGTCGCCGTAAAGCATTTCCATTGCACGGCCAGCGGCGTCCTCGTTGCCCTCTTTGCCCAGACTCTGATAAATCCAAGCCGACGACGCCCCGAAGCCCGACACGGTCTGCATCTCGGCGTCGAGGTCGACGACCGCCTTGAGCGGCGCGAAAGCATATATGGAATAGGCGGAAATCGCCACCGCCGCGAGAAATGCGACAACGGTCAATATCACCGTCGTTATACGTAATGCTTCCCTTACCTTCGGTTTCGCGAAAAAATCGCGGACCCTACCGCAAAAAACGCTCCACTTCTCCCTTAAAGCCATTTTCCCCCTCCGAAAAAAACGTCTACGGCAACATTTTAATATTTCGCAATAGCGGATTCAAGAGTCGACGTAAAAATATTGCGCCGAGGTGTGCCGCTCCCCCCCCTCGACTTGTACCCGACCGCGCTATTCGGATTGAACCCGCGGTTGCAAAAACGTCATTCGCAACAACAGGCAATAAAAACGCCCGCGGACTGCAACATACTCCCGTATGTCGCTGCCGACGGGCGACTAACTCGATTCAGCGTCACGAAGGACTGCGTGATTTTAGTTGTAGCCGTTGGGATTCATCTCCTGCCAACGCCAACTGTCCTCGCACATTTCCTTAAGTCCGTACTTGCACTTGAAGCCCATTTCCTTTTCGGCAAGAGTGGGGTCGGCGTAACATTCGGCGATGTCGCCGGCACGGCGGCCTGTTATGACGTAGGGTATCTTTTTGCCGCTGGCTTCCTCGAAGGCTTTTACGATGTCGAGGACGCTGTAGCCCGTACCCGTGCCGAGGTTGTAGGTGACGAGACCGGGGTTTTCGGCAAGTTTCGCGACGGCTTGCGAATGTGCGTGAGCAAGGTCGAGCACGTGAATGTAATCACGAACGCCGGTGCCGTCGTGAGTGGGATAATCGTTGCCGAACACGCGGAGTTTCTCGAGTTTGCCGATTGCAACCTGCGTGATGTACGGCATAAGGTTGTTGGGTATGCCGTTGGGGTCCTCGCCTATTCTGCCGCTCTTGTGCGCGCCGATGGGGTTGAAGTAACGCAGCAACGCGATGTTGAGCGACTTGTCAGCGGCATAAACGTCGCGGAGCATATCCTCTATCATAAGTTTGGTTCTGCCGTAAGGATTGGTGACGGAAAGCGGAAAGTCCTCCTTGATGGGCACGGTCTTGGGTTGCCCGTAAACGGTCGCGGAGGACGAGAACACGAAGTTCTTCACGCCGTACTCGCGCATTACGAGCAAGAGGTTCATAGTGTTGATGAGGTTGTTCCTGAAATACTCGAGGGGTTTCTCGCAGGATTCGCCCACCGCCTTGAGACCCGCGAAGTGAATCACGGCGTCGATTTTTTCCCTGGCGAAAATGTCGCGCACCTTTTCGAGGTCGCACAGGTCGTATTCGTAGAACTTAACGTCTCTGCCGCACAGTTCGCGTATACGCTTCACCGCCTCGGGTTTGCTGTTGCAAAGATTGTCGGCGATAATGGGGTCGTACCCGTTTTCCACAAGGTCTATGACGGTATGCGAGCCGATATATCCCGCGCCGCCTGTAACCAGAACGCTCATTTTATACCTCCTTTTTTGACGCAAAAAGTATTGTTTCGGTTTTATGTCATTTCCGACGCGCCGCCTCGGCAGCCGACAGAACGACTTTTTTCATTTCGCCCGCGAGTGCCTCCATACGGCTCACGAGTTTGAACTGCGTGCGCGCCCTTACAAGATTATGCTCGGGGTATGCCGTCCTGAAATAGACGTCCCCGTCGAGATAATCCGTGAGGAAACGCATTCCGCACTCGAAGGTCATCAGCCGTGCCGCCGCGGGCATAAGAGCAATTTCGTTTTCCGTCACGCTGTCCCCCGCTCCGTCGAGATAACCCTCGGAAAAAGCGCGGAACAGATTCATATCGAAGTCCACCAGAGAAAGGTCCTTTTCGTCCTCTTTCGCAGTCGAGCAACCCGCGCGCACTCCGTCGCCGAAGTCGAAAAGCATACTGCCCGACATAACCGTGTCAAGGTCTATCACACACACCGCCCTCTTGGTGTCGACGTCTATCAGAACGTTGTTGAGTTTGGTGTCGTTGTGCGTCACGCGCGTGGGCAGACTGCCCTCTGCAAGCCCCTTCACGAGCACGTCGCACCCGTCCTTGCGGGCAAGCACGAACGCGATTTCGTCTGCGGCGCCGTCCTTTCTGCCCGACGCATTGCGCTCCAGCGCGCTCTCGAAGGCGGCGAACCTGCTCACCGTGTCGTGAAAATGAGGTATTACTTCGAAAAGTCCTTTGGCGTCGAAGCCGTCAAGGTTTTGCATAAACTTCCCGAACGCCCTGCCCGCGTCGCGGAACATCTCCGCGTCGTCGGCGACGAGATAAGCGTCCGTATTTTCGATGAACTGCGTGGCACGCCACACATCGCCGTTTTCGTCGGTAAGATACGGTTGCCCGTCCGACGTAGGTATGAGTCGCAGACATTCCCTCTCGGGGTCGCCCCCTTCGCGGAGCACCGCCGCACGCATATACTCCGTGACGGCTATCATATTGCGCATAAGCCCCGCCCTGTCGGGAAACACGTTGCCGTTGAGGCGTTGCAGGATATAACGCACCTTTCCGTCTCCGTTTTGGCAGGTGACGGCGTATGTGTCGTTGATGTGTCCGTTACCGTAGGAAGCAACGTCCAAGACCTCTCCCCCGAAAGCGAACGATTCAGCAGCCTCTGTCCTGTTCATAGCAACACCTGTAGAAATTGTTTTCCGCTGTCACTATTCTACTATCCCCCGCGCCAAAAGTAAAGCCCGATTATCCCTCCCGACGGTTACTCGGACGCGCAATCGGCAACTGGGCAAACTTCGCAATACTGACCGCAATATTTGAGACATAATGTCGTTGACTGCTCGCGCGGCGATACATAAAATACCGATGACAAGAGGAAATATGCACAGTTTTGCCGCTAAAATAAAATCTTATTTCGGAGCGGTCAATCTCCGAGAGGGCAAGGAGTGGAAAGTTCTGCTCCGTTTTTCTTTGCCCATAGTTCTTTCCTATCTGCTGCAACAGATATACACGGTCAGCGACGCAGTCATCTGCGGACAGACACTTTCCGCCGACGAAGTAGCGGGCGTCAACGACGTTTTCCCGCTCACATTTATCTTTCTGCAGTTCGCATTCGGGTGCACGGCAGGCTTCAGCGTAATAACCTCGACGCGCGTCGGCAATTCCGACGCCGCGGGCGTGCGCCGTTCGTTTGCCTCGCAGATAGTGCTGTCCGCAATCATCACGGCTGTACTCACCGCTCTTGCCATCGCGACTCTTCCCGCTATGCTGGGCGTGATTAACCTTTCTCCCGCCAACGGCGAAGTTTACCGTGCGGCATACGAATACTGCTTCGTCATATTCTGCGGCATTTTCGCTCAGATGTTCTACAACTTCGTATGCTCTGTTCTGCGCAGTATAGGCGATTCCGCCACTCCTCTGCTGTTCCTTTTCATTTCCACCGTGCTGAACGTCGCTCTCGACTTGCTGTTCATTATGGCGTTCGGCTGGGGAGTCATCGGAGCCGCGGCGGCAACCGTGCTCGCGCAGGGGCTCAGCACCGTGGCGTGCTTTATCTACACTTTCGCAAAGTACCCCGAACTGCGCCTGCACAAGGAAGATTTCCGCCGCGTCAAAGGCGAATATTTCGCACACCTACGTCAGGGGTTGCCTCTCGGCCTGCAGTTCTCCGTTCTCGCGGTCGGCATTATCGTTATGCAGGGCACACTCGTGGCTTTCGACGTGACCGCGTCGGGACAAATGGTGGCGGGCAATCCCGCCCAGAACGGATTCGGCGCGGCAACCAAACTCAACAATTTTATGATGTCTCCCCTGAACGCTCTCGGCACCGCTATGGTGAGTTTCAACGCCCAGAATTACGGAGCGGGTCAGTACGACAGAATAAAACGCGGTATGAAACAATCTCTGGTAATGATGCTCGTCCTCTTCGTCGCGCTGGCGGGGACGGGTCTGCTGCTCACCGTGGACAACGCTTATCTCAAACTGTTCCTCAGTGCAGACAAGATAACCGCGGAATCCGTACGTTTCGGCAATCATTACCTGTTCGTGGACTTCGGCCTCTACTTCGCGCTCGGCGCGCTCTTCGTTATGCGCGGCGGCGTTCAGGGCATAGGCAAATCGTCGTTTGTGCTGCTCGCCGGCGCCGCGGAACTTACGGCTCGCGTACTCGTGTGCATTTTCCTGCCCGTACTCGCAAACGGAGCGCCCATAACGTCGGAAGCGTCCGAACTCGCCTATCTTATGCTGTGCGCGGCGGACCCTGCGGCGTGGTTTGCCGCCGTGGCGGCCCTTGCTTATCCCACGATAAGATATATGCTCCGCGGCAAATACCCCTCCCCGAGCGCCACGTTCGCAAAAAAACTTTTCTACCGTCCACGCAGAATGGAAACCGTCGCCGCAACCGCAACCGAGGAATTGCCCGAAGTCAAGAAAAGAGCGTGAACGTGCTGCCGTCGCATACGGCGTCGCACCGTTAGCCCAGGTACCTTCCGCGATATTCTTTCACACCGCTCCGTTCCTCAACAAGAGCAAGCCGCACCCCGCGAAAACAGTTGACAACCCGCTTGCCCTGCCCTATAATTATTGTGCTTTGAAAGCGTGTAGCATTAGCCCAGCTGGATAGAGCGTCTGGCTACGGACCAGAAGGTCGGGGGTTCGAATCCCTCATGCTACGCCAAGAAAAACCCGCAGAAACCTGCGGGCTTTTTCTTTGTCCGTGCCGGAGGCATTCGCAACCCAATGCTGGACGCGATTGCGCCCGAGGGCGAACAATCGCTATTCCGTCGCTTCGCTCCTTACGAATCCCCGTCAGGTGCGGGAATGTGAGCAATGCCGTTCTCTACGCCAAGAAAAACCCGCAGAAACCTGCGGGCTTTTTCTTTGTCCGTGCCGGAGGCATTCGCAACCCAATGCTGGACGCGATTGCGCCCGAGGGCGAACAATCGCTATTCCGTCGCTTCGCTCCTTACGAATCCCCGTCAGGTGCGGGAATGTGAGCAATGCCGTTCTCTACGCCAAGAAAAACCCGCAGAAACCTGCGGGCTTTTTCTTTGTCCGTGC
>OERL01000020.1_pt1 | contig 57963 bp, 49 predicted proteins | sample 1539981 | NCBI WGS metagenome assembly OERL01 (sample SAMEA3891867, study PRJEB23780) | metagenome | biome: terrestrial biome; feature: animal house; material: Caecal content | place: Italy | collected 2015-05-05
TTTTCTCACTGGGAGACTGAGTTTAGCAAGTACGCTGTTTCGTGGGGCGATTACGGTTTTTCGTGTTATTTCAGTTTTGCGAGGATTTCATCCGCACTCATACCGCTCGCCAACAACTTTTTCAGCACTGCTTCGGCTTCCGCTTTCTTTGCTTCTTCAGCAGCCTTAGCTTCGACCTTTGCCTTCTTTGCTTCAAGAGTGGTCAATTCTTTTTCGGCCTTCTTCAGCGCAGTCTTCTTCACTTTCAGATCAGCCTTCAAGGTGTCAATGTTTGCGGTGATGGATGCAATCTCAGCAGCGAGTGCTTCCTTTGCGGACTGCTTTTCAGCAATCTGTGTCGCAAAATCAGCAGTCACAGTTTTGGGCTTATTCTTGCTACCTTTGGTTCTGGGCATAGGTGATAACCTCTTTCCTATTATGATAGCTCAAGTATATCACAAGTCTGAAAACAAATCAGCCTTGTACACACCATTCTCCAGCATTTCTTTAAAACTTTCCCGTACCGCTGCCACATCCTGGTGGTAGGTCATGCCGTACCAGGTGTCGTTGGTCTTCAGAACCTTCACAGACATCTTTCCCTGCTCCAGTAATTTTCCAATGAAGATCGGGATTAGATACTCTGCTTTCAGAGGGTTACCCGGCACTTCCTTCTCGAAGAACTCTTTGAAGCCTTCCTCAAGCACATTCAAAAACTCCGGTGTTAATCCCCACATATTCATGGATACCAGAGAATTCACATCCACAGCTACACCATCTGCCTCTGCTCCGGTTGCTGTCTTTACGATGTTTTTGGTCTCAACAACCTCAGTCAGATTGTTTTGGTCGTCCATCTTGCAGATGCCACGGGTCACTCCACCGTTATCAGACAGAGTATTCTTCAGCACGAATCCAGCCATGCAGGACTTGCCCCCATTTACCAGATACTCATGAACGGCCTTGAAGCCCTCCTTGCCGTAGTAATCGTCTGCATTGATGACAATGAACGGAGTATCAATCACATTTTTAGCAGCAAGCACAGCCTGACCGGTTCCCCAAGGTTTCGTACGACCTTCCGGCAGAATTCCCGGGATATCGCTGATATCCTGGAAAGCGTAGTCTACAGTTACATTGTGTGAGGAACAAATGGAGGCAATGCGCTCACCGATGACCTCTTTGAACTCCTTCTCTATATCCTTGCGGATGATAAATACTACATGATTGAAGCCAACACTGGATTAGTTTTTTTCGTTCCACCCCTACATTTGAAACTGTAGAAACAACTGCTTCTTGTGCCTCCATAGATAAAGTTCCAGTTTTCTCAGGTGATTGAAACGTCAATATAAAAATCATAATAATAACAGCCGGCAGCCATATGATGATTTTCTTTATACAAGTTATATCCTTCATTTTTTCTATTATTTTATTTTATTGCGCTAATTCCAACAGCTTTTTCTTCATATGGATTATGATCAACGGGGATAAATTGGGGGTTAAATAAATGGCGTTTGACCTTTCTGCAATATTCTTTTAGTCTCGAAAACGAAACGCATTTAACATTCCAAACTAGCAGAGTCAAAAAGGACGGATACCCATTATAGTAGAAAATTTTTCCAGGCATAAATACAATTTTTGCATCTGGATTTTTCTTGGTATTATCATCTATGCTAAACATTCTTCCTTGAAAATGAGCATATAAATACTCCTTTCCTGATTTCCATTTTTTATTCATTGAACTAGCATATAGATGGCCCCTGTCAAATACAATATAGCTATTAGTAGGTTCTTCTATCCAAGTATTGCTTTCTTCATTAAAATATTTACGTCTAAACATATATGATTCTGTGGATATATTGAATGCAAAGTCTGTTGTCCATACGCGAGCCGCATTTTCCAAGAACAATGTGTGCACATTTACTCCGTAGTACATTTCGTCGAACGCAAAAATTCTTTCACTCGTAAATGCCTGCCTATATAATTTTCCATACTGAGAGCTTGCAGTCATAAATCGACGGTTGTTTTCACAGGTATTTTTATATATAGTACAATGACCACCTGCAAACAATTTGTCATAGCCCGCTTCCAAAACACCAGACAAGAAATCATCCATTGAGCCAAACACTAAATCACAATCGCAGTATCCCCAATAATCATATTCTTTTATCATTTCCTCGAATACATATCCGTAGGCTGGTTTATAATCGCATAATTTATATGGTGCATCAAGCCTAATTTTAAAGTCGAATTTATCCTGGATCTTACTCTTGATTTCTTCAAATGTCATCCGGATTTTCTTTACATTGCTAGGCCAATCAAATGAATCCTCATTATCAGTAAAAACAATCCAATCAAAATCCGCATTGTAAGCACAGCTCTCAAGGAAAATCGAAAAATAATTTTTAAATTGTCCAAAGTAAGGAATTATAAATACACATTTTTTCATGATTCGTTTACCGCCCTACTTAATGATATGGATTTTTTTCAAAATCATATAGTATTTACTGTTTTTTAAAACAAGTAGCCCTGTTAAATATCCAACGACACCAACTATTACTTCAATAAGCAAGAGTAACAAATCAGAGTGAATTGGAACGAATAGATTTACCATTTTCACCAATACAACAAGCAACACACAAGACATTAGCGATGTTATAAAGTCCCTTGATATATAATCAATACGTATTCCACAACGCCCTTGTTTTGTCCGAAGTTGTACATAGACATCGTGCCGATCTTGCCATTACGCCTTTGTATTCGCTGAGGGTTTCTTCATCAAACGAAGAACCGCTCACATGATGGCCGCCGCGGTTATAGCACGTGACCGAATGACCCTGCTGTGCCATCCGTGTTGCAAGTTCCTCCACGACCACTTCCACGCCGCCTTCGCGGGACGGTATACGTTTTTGGCCTCCTGTTGTCAAGTAAGGAACAAAAAATTTTCGATATTTTTTTCAGATGAAGAGCGGCATCACCCTCAAAAATGGGCAAAAAAATAGGGCCTTTGATCGCTCAAAGGTCCTGTTGACACAGTCATCTCTTATTCTTCCGTGTAAATGACTGCCTGGGTCAAATCAAATTCAACCAGGTGATAGTCCTTATGGAGTTCCCCATAAACACGATATGTTTTATCTCTCTCCCATGAACAGCATTCGGACAGCATTTTGGACAAGGGAAAACTTGAAATCGGGAAGGCCCAAGTTTCCGGTTCATACCGGGGAACCACAAAACTCTCCGGCTTACGCCTGGCGCACGCTTGCACTGCCAGGTGCTTTTTTTCTGGGTTAAAGAGCAGCCGGATATATTTGGGCTCGTCTAAGGCCAGAATTGTCGAATGAAAAATATAAACCCTATTGCTTTGAAGTTGAAAAGATATTCCGGGCATACTGCTACTCATCTGCTCGCCTCCCGGAAGAGGGCGTACTATCCCCTTTATGATCGGAAAACACATTGAATTCCGCATATCCATCTTTTATATCAATTTGCAGTGTCCGGCTATGTTCCTCCACCGGTAGGCCAAAAGAATCACGCCAGTCAGCCGGATAATATGCCTTTCTTTCACGCATAGAGACCGGGGGATGATCACCATGAGAAGTCAGATCAATGCCTTCCATAATCATTTTTTGTGCATTTTCCGTTCCTTTAGAGGCCCCCGCCTGTACACCTGCTTTTTGTGTTTCTGTTTTTCGCACATCCAAAAAAATCTCGGTCTCCAAAAGGTCAAAAATGTAGAGCATTTCATCTTCATATACAATTTTGTGCCCCAGAATTTTATACCGGCAAGCAGTATTCCATCCCATCAGCTCATACATTTTTGCGGAGAATATCTTGCTGGTCACCTTACGGCTTTTTCGCTTATCCGTTTTTGCGATGCACCAGCGGAGTGCATCTTTATCATTCTCATCGCATTTACGAACAACCATTTTTTTGTGTCTGGATTTACAAGTATTTGGATATATACGGCATCCTCCATCCCTGCAATACAAGCCGTATTGAATGTAATGCTATCCCGCCGGATCACGACGGATGGTTCCCTTAAATGAGCAAACAACTCCCTGCGAACGACCTGATAACCGTCATATGTAAAGTTTTCCTGCAATTCTAATGCTTTCTGATCAACGGCTGTTTCTTCTCCATTCTGCCGAAAGTCATTTGGTTCCATTATCCAGTACACCTCATTTTCTCAATCATATATTTTGCTTCATCCAGCAAATCCTCAAGTACATGGTTATTTAGTATTTGAAGTCCATCAACTGTCCGGGCCGGGCGCAGAATATCCCAGGCCCCATAATATGGTATCCTTTGCAGCACAAGGAAGTTGTCTCTTTCTGCATCGTCCCCAAAAGAGTCCGCCCATGCGCAAGGATACATAATCCTTGTCACACGTTTATCCTTGTTCCCTGCACTTTTTTCGATTTCTGCGCTTTCATCTGGCAAATCGGTTCTATCTTCCAAACACTTTTGATCTTCAAAATCTGAAGAAGCAGCGGTGATTTCCTGTTTCGACACAGTTGCAATTACCTCTGGCTGTACCAGATCAAAAAATAGAATCTGTTCATCATCCTGTTTGTGATATTCGCCGCGGAAACGATAGCGGTATTGGTCATTCCAGCCCATAAAGTTGTAAAGCGGCGCTGCAAATCCAGCGCAGCTTTTGGGCAGAACGGTCCATCTTCCCTCTTTCACAGTCCCCCAGCGTATCGCATTGACAGATTCTGCTGAACAAGGCCGTATGGCAATGCACTTTTCGATGGAGTTAAAAAGCAGTTCGACATACTCTACGTTTTCAAACTTTTTCAAACAAGCCGTATTGAAAGTAAGCCGATTTGCAGAAATCGTCATTGCGGGATCTTGCCTGGTAGAAAAGAACTGCGCCCTCGCAATCTGATACCCTGACAGATCGAAATGGGTTTTGTACCCGGAATGTTCCGTCTTTGCCGAAGGAACCTGTCCGAGATCGCTATAAGCACTTTCCGATGCCTTTTTATAATCCTCCCCTGTAAATCCAGTCCAGGTGCGGTTTACCGAGACATAACCCCGTAGTGCGCCACCATCCACCACTCTTAATTCAGGCAGCGGATACCCGCATTTCCTATATTTATGGACTGCCAGCAGTTTTTGCGCCGCCTCAAAGATTTCATGGCTGACAATTCCTTCGTGATGATTGCTTTGCTTATACTGATTTCGATCATGCCGGTTCTTCTTTACTTTATGATCCAGGTAATTGGGGGTATAAGTTTTGCGGCTCAGCACATCACCGCAATGGCGTTCATTTTTAAGGACCGCCGCTACGCTGCCGCTTGTCCACTTAGTCCTGCCCAACTTTGTCTTGCGCCCCAGTTCCTCAAGAATTTCCGCAATCTCCGCGCTGGGGAATCCATTAAGGAACAGGTAGTAACAAAGTTTTACCGTTTCGGCTTCTTCTTCGTTGATGACTAGATTTCCATCCTCGTCCTTATCATAGCCCAGCAATTCCGGCACAAGGAATATTCCTCGTGAAAACCGCTGCTCTATGGAGATGTTCATAATCTCACTCTTTGTATGGGATTCTTCCTGTGCAGCCGCTGCAAGAACCGCCATCATCATCTCGCTGGTTCCATCCAGGGAATAGATATGTTCAGTTTCAAAATAGACGCCGACTGGGGATGGTAAATTTGCCAGCTCACGCTGCTTGGCAATGCAGTCGACAATATTTCTCGCAAAACGAGAGACGCTTTTTGTCACGATCAAATCAATCTTCCCGGCACGGCAATCCTCCATCATCCGGTTAAAATCATCTCGATGCTGAAGGGATGTACCGGAGATTCCCTCATCTGCATAGATTCCAACCAGTTCCCAGCCGATATGCTCTTTAATCATATCCTCGTAATGGTTTCTCTGTAATTCATAGGAAGAAGTTTGTTTTGCATCATCCGTTGAAACACGGCAATACGCGGCGACCCTCTTTGTTGTTGTATCTTCAAAGAGCTTTTCTTTTTGTTTGGCGGGGATAAATTCAAGCTCATCACGATTGATGCCTTTATACCGCGCCCGGATTTTTCTCTTTTGTTCTTCTTTATTGGTGGAACGCCGCTCCTGCTCATTCATACCGTTATTCCTCCAAATCCAGATGCCAATACCATGCATTCCCTTTTCTGTACGACTGAATTCCCATCTCTTTTTTTGCCGCCTGGACTGTGCGATGCGAAATTCCCAGCATATCGAGCTTTTCAAAAATCACTGTACTCTGTATATCGTTGTTTATCAAAAGGGCTCTCAAATATTCTGCTGCCGTTTCCTTTTTCGCAACACTGCTTGTGTTTTGCTGTAACAGCTCATCAATATTGACTTCACATTCACCGATCCATCGAAAACCGCTGTTTTCTCCCAGTTCAAAACAGATTGGACGGCCTTCTGGGGCAAGACTGCTCTTGATAGGATACATATACCTCTTTGAGGGTTCTTCCTTGTCCCGTGAGATCATCAAAACACTGCGGGCTATGGCGGCAATATCAATGCTTCCAAGCCCACGGTATAGATTTTTTCCGCCGGTCATTTTGTTTAAATGCCCTACCATTACAACCGCGCAGTTGTATTTCTGTGCTGTACTCGATAGATTTCTCAACATATGCCGGATTTTGACAGCATTATTCCAATCCGCGTCCGGCCCCATAAACGCCTGTATCGGATCAATAATCATCAGCTTTGCACCAGTCTGTGCAATCGCGTCCTCAATTCTTTCGTCATCCAATGTCAGAGGTATTTCCTCTTCAACAATGTAAACAACCCGGCTGCAATCCGCCCCTGCTTCCATAAGCCTTGGTTTCACAGTATCTGACAGGCCGTCTTCCGAGCATTGATAGATTACAGTAACCGGTTCATCCGGTTTGCAGCATCCCGGGAGGGCTTCTCCCTTCGTCAATGCTGCTGCAACTCGGATGATAAAGGTCGATTTACCTTCTCCTGGGTCACCCTGGAGAAGTGTGAGCTTACCATATGAGATGTAAGGATACCACAGCCAGCGAACAGACGTAGCCTCAACATTGGAATAAGTGTTTACATTCGCCTTTCGCTTCCGATCATCTTTCAAAAACAGTCGCCCCATTTTCTACTGTATGTATATTTTTATATGTTTCTTCTACTATTACTTAATTATATAATATGCCGTTTCCGTTTACAATATCAAATATAGGCTAATTTCATGATTTTTAACAAAAATTGCAGATCAGAGGAGGTGAGAATTGTGGATATACAGATCGACTATGGCGCGATTGGGAAACGGATTCGTTCGGCACGCATGAAAATGAGTATGACCCAGGAGACCTTGTCAAACCTGATTGATGTGTCGCCAACGTATATCAGCACAATTGAAAACGGCCACACCAAACTCAGCCTTCCAACGCTTATCAGCATTGCCACTGCTCTTGAAACAACGGTTGACCATCTTCTCTATGACAACATCCCCGTCCTTGTTTCCCAGTATGATGCCGATATGAAGGAAATTATGGATGGGTGTTCTCCCGAAGAAAAAGAATTTTTGATGCGATTAATGAAATCCGCCAGAAAAGCTCTGCGTGACTGCAAGCCGCTTTACTGAGGCAACAACGCAGATTGGCGTTACAGATTGTCCCCTCTTTGCGCGCTTGCGTCCTTGCGCTCTTACCAGGAAAACAGAAAGACCATAAAGGCAGCTTGGAAACTACCCCTATGGTCTATTTTTTCTGCCTATGTTTTGTTATCTCTACAAAGGAACGTCTGGACGCATAAACACTATCTATGTAGCGCCAGTTTGATCATACATCCCAACGGATAAACAAGTGCTCTTAACAAAACCCACACTGCAATGAAACACCCAAACACCGCACCCAAGATCGCATTTAACACAAGGAGCGATGTTTTCCCGGCGACACTGCCGCCTATAGGAATAATAAAAATCATGTACGGGATACCATAAGGCAGGCCAAAGATCAATAACACTCGAAACCAGTTGATTTGGTCGTCCACTATATAGATGTACTTTCCCAAATAAGCGATCAATAAAAACAGGGCCATCGGTAAAATGCTTTTTGTCAGTAACTGTTTCATAAGGCCGCCTTCCTTCTTTCTTCCTCATATTGATCCAATGCAGCCAGGATTACATCCTCACACTGGAACACAACTTCTATCTTATTGCGGTCATAGACATAAACCTTTTCGACAAAGGCGTCCACCATTTCCCTGGTTAGCCTGCCGCCACTCCATAGTGCTTTCCCCTGATCAGCCAATTCCTGTAAGCCAGCCGAATTACTCTCTTCTTCCTCTTGCAAGCCATCTGCCAAATCCAGGTTTTCTTGCAGTTCGGCAGCTTTTCTGGATAACTCCTGCTTCTTTTTCATATACACTTCCCTGCTGATCACGCCATCCGCATACGCTTCATATTGGCGCACCTGTTCCGCTTTTACCTGTTCCATCTCACGGGTTGCTTTATCTACATCAGGCATTTCAACCGTCATAGTGTGGACAACTTGACCCTTGAGGAAGTCAACCATCTTGAGCATCTGCCGGATGGCATATCCGACCCGTGCGTTTATCATGGCTTCAGAATAATTATCCCCACAGCACTTGGAATATTTGCCTGCCTGGCGCTTATGAGTGCAAAATAAAACCGCACCGCCAACTCTTTCTGCATATTCCAGACGTCTTTTGCAGTTTCCGCACACCACTTTTTCCTTCAATGGATATTCTTTTGGAACAATGTAGCCTTGTTCTCCCATTTTACGAATTGCCATCTGTGCCTGCTCAAATTCCTCATGGGTTACAATCGCTTCGTGCGCATTTTCCACAATCACTTGTTCCGATTTGGGTACACTCCTGTATGTCTTGCTGCCAAGCGCAAGCACTTTCTTTTTTCCCATTACCAAAGCACCTGTATACTCATAGCTTCTGAGAATACGCCAAACCTTGGCTGCTGTCCATAACTGTTCAGAATCCGGCGCAATAAATTTAGGGCTCCATGAGCAATCCTCTGTTTGGTGGCTCTCATAGACGCCAGCTGTTGGGATTTTTTCTTCATTCAGCCGCAGACTGATCTGTGCTGTATTCATGCCCTCCAATGCAAGGTCAAAAATTCGGCGGACATACTTGGAAGCCACAGGATCGATTACCCATTCTCCCTTTTTCTTCGTATTCCACTGATAGCCAAAGGGTACCCTGGTGGCAGTTGCATAGCCCTGTCTCCATCTCACCTCAAACGCCGAGCGGATTTTCTTGGAAACATCCCGGCTGTAAAGGCTGTTAATCAAGTTAGTGATTGCCATATCCAGCCCCATTGCACCATCGCCGTAAGCATTGCTGTCAAAATTGTTATTGACCGCAATAAACCGGACGCCCAGTACAGGGAAGATCTGTTCGATATAATCGCCTACACCGATATAATCCCGCCCAAGTCTGGATAAATCTTTCACCAGAATCACTTGAATATTGCCGTGTCTGGCATCCTCGATCATCTGCCTGAATCCGGGCCGCTCAAAATTTGTCCCCGTATAACCATCATCCATGTACTCCCGCAGTTCGCCGGAAAGTTCCGGGTGATCTGCGACATAGCTTTTGAGTAACAGACGTTGGTTTTCGATACTATTGCTCTCGTCCTTATTGTCCTTTCCCAAATCACCGTCGGCCATAGATAAACGCAGATAAAGGGCTATCCCTTCCTTATTTCTCATTTTGGACATCCTCCATCATCCGAAACAATTCTTCATAAACATCATTGCACCGGAACCGAACCGCAATGGAGCCATTGCTCGATACATCAATGCGCTCCACCAGTTCTCTGACCAAATCGAGATTGAACGCGTGATTATCTAAATGCTGTTCAAGGTTTTCTACCAGTTCTATATACTGATGTGCCCTTCTCTCTATGGTTTGCTGCATTTGTTCAGTTTCTTGCAACTGTTTCTTCAGTTTTTGAATTTCACGGATGTAATGTTCTTTTAGTCCCTGATACTCCGTTTTATCAAAAAGTCCCATGACCCAATCTTCATACAAGCCGCTTTTCCTTTCTTCTGCCTCAGCAATCTTTCCAGACAAATAGGCAGCTTTCCTTTTCAAAGAATGGAGAACATTTTTGCTCGTATCGTTTTGGGTCATCTCCTCGAGCATTTTCTTGCGGCTGCACATTGCTTTGATTAACACACTGATCTGATCCATAACCAGTGCCTGAAGAAGACGCTCCTGAATCTTTGTTCCATAACAGGCATATTTATACCTGTCCGATTTGCACGTATAGACATTGAACAATGGTTTGGCGGCCGATCCTCGTCTCAGCAATACCATCGGGGCACCGCAGCCAGCACAATGAACCTGTCCGTGGAATAAATCTGGCAGTTTTGCCCTTTCCTCAGCGTTTTCTGCAATGGCGGCCCGCCATTTTTGTTTCGCTGCATCTGCTATTTCTTGAACTGCATCATAATCGCTGCGAAGGATAACCGCCTCATGCGTATTCGTAGTTACCGTCCAATCCTCCCTGCGGGTCCGTACCCGTTTATACGAACTTGCCAAAGGCTTTGTTTTTCCTGTCACTGTATCTCCTACATAAACTGGATTTTCCAATATCCTGGCTACTGCACCCGGTAGCCACGTCGTATTATCTTGAAGGTGAGCCGTATTATCTGAATGCATCCGCTGAAGTTGACGTGGTGAAGGTGCCTGCAACAGTTCTAACCGTCGTACAATTTCATGCTTATTTACGTCCAATAGCTTCCATACATAGATAGCACGGACGTAAGGTACAGTTTCCTGATCCGGCAAATAATTTTTTCTATCTTCTGTCAGCTTCAATCCATAAGGGGGAAAGCTGCCGCAGCGTTCTCCGCGTTTTCGCTTATTTGCGTTGACTGCCCTGAGTTTATTGGATATATCCTTGGCATACAGGCTATTTACCAGATTCTTTATTGGGGTCGCCAGGCTTTCCACGTCCCCCGGCCTGAAGCTGTCAAAATCATCTGTCACGGCGATAAAACGAACGTTTAGTCTGGGAAAGATTGTCTCCAGATAATGGCCGGTCTCCAGATAATCTCGTCCAAAACGGGAGAGGTCTTTTACCACGACACATTGGATTTTGCCCAGCTTTACATCCTGCATCAGGCGCTCAAATTCCGGCCGGTCAAAGTTCGTGCCGGTAAAGCCGTTATCTATGTACGTGTCAGCCAGTTTCAAATCCGGGTGATTCGCAATAAAATTATGGACAAGTTTGATCTGTGTTTGAAGTGTATCATCTGTACTGTTGCCGCTGTTCTCTACAGAAAGCCGTACATAGGCCGCTGTGGCAAGAAGTTGTCTTGCCGTCTTTTCTGTCGCCTGTACTTGCACGCTCTCTGGTAATACTTGATTTTTCCTGCTTTTTCTGGCCATATTTATCCATCCCTTCTGAGAGTTAACCATTCCTGGGGGAGCTTATATTTCCACTCCTGTTGCTTCAGCCCGACCTCTATCGTCTGAGCGTCCACCACAGCCACACGGTCAACCCATTGCATGATATGGCTGCGTTCCAGTTCGTCCGGCACCTCAATTTGACGATACAATGCCAGCCAAGGATTGATCCTGCTGAATGCGGTCTTCTGATCTTCTACCTGAGCCATAATCAAAGCAAATTGCTGCTCAATCCGCATTAGCTTCACCTGACAGGTATCCTCTTTCTGTTCCAATTCCTCCGCATTGATGCGCCCGTCTTCATACATCCGATGAAGGTTCATACGTTCTTCATAGACTGTATTCAGTTGCTCAACGAGTTTTAGCGCCGATTTTCGATAGTCCTGTAATTGCTGCTCCAAATAATCCTGCGACTGCTCTGTCTGCAAGATTTCATCAATCTGGTCTACCAAAGTCGCCTCATTTCGCAGGGCCTCTTTGACTGCACCCATAACAACACCGTAGGGGATGCTCTTTTTCTGTTCTTCTTTGCTCAGATACCGAATGTTCTTTTTCAGTGTGTAAACTCTATCGTTTGGATCTATCGGAGATTTCATACACATCAGGGCTTTTCCCGTTTTCTTATCATAGATGCGTTTGTTTAAAATGTTGACGCCTGCTATTTTCCATGTGATCGCCCTGGCAGGTTTTTTAGGGATAAGTTCCTGTGTCTTTAAAAATTCTTCCTCCGAAACAATCGGCGGCACTTCAATCACGGTATCCACGCCGCCAATCTTGCGAACTGCCTTTCCCATATAGATTGGTTTTTCAAGAAGTTTGTGAATACTGGAGCCACGCCAAATACTGTCTACAATAAAATTGGGTTCCCTGCCATAAACTTTGGTCATATGCTTCTGCGGAGAAATAACGCCTTCCGCATTCAATCGGTCCGCAATAGTTTGGTAATTCATGCCGGAGAGGAACCACTGAAAAATGTTGCGGATGATAGGAGCTACCGATTCATCAATAATCATGCTTCGACGGTCCTCTGAAAGAAGGTAACCATAGCTCAAATGTGACTTCACCATGATGCCCTCTTTTTCCAATGCGCGCCACCGAGTCCATGACGCATTGCCGAGAATCGCCATCCTCTTCTGCTTAAAATAATCTGTTATCGCTGAAACAGATTTTCCGAAACTAGAGAAATCATCTTGGACAACGACAAAATGGATTCCGATTGGATAAAATGTTTCCCGCAGAACGCTGACTGCATCGGTCAGGTTATGGCCGAAACGGAAAATTGAATCCATTACCACACAATCAAACTCCCGGGCAAGACCGGCTTCAAGCATCTGATTGAATGCGGTCATTTCTTCTGAAGAAAATTTCCGGTCACTGTATTTTGCTGCCAGCTTCCAGCCTTTTTCTTTTATATACTGTTGGATGTGTTCATTCTGCAACCCTATAATATTGGAGGGATTTTCATCCTTTAAGCGATAGCTGATTGCCCTTGTATAACTGACCACCCTCATACGCTCACCTTCCCATTCTGAAACTTATGTGCTTCGTAATACTCCAGGTTTTGAATCATCTGCTGAATTTCGTCCTCAAATTGGAAGTGAATTTCTATTCTGTCTTTTCCATATACATCAATATGGTCAATTAATAGAACGAGAACCTTTCTCTCCAGATGTTGAATGTTTCGATAACTTTTAAATTCCTCAAGCCACGGTTGAAGTTCCGTTTCTGTCTTTAGTAAATTCTCAAGCTTTACTTCCAGCTTGTTCTGCGCTTGTTGTGCAGACCGGATTTTTTCCGTAAAGCGTTCGTTGATCGCTTTAAATTCGCCCCTGTCAACAACGCCGTCCTGCATATCTTGATAGAGCCGCGTTTTCAGTTCCTGGTAACGCTCAACCTCTGCCGATAACGTAGCAATCTGGGCTTTTACTTCTTTTACGCCAAACCTTTCTTGAGGAAGCAATTGAATCTGCCCCAATACAGCTTCTGCTCGAACCAAGACCTCCACCTGTTTACGGATTGCCTCCAGCACGATGTCCGTCAAATGTTTCTCACTGATCAAGTGCGCTGTACATCCGTTTCCACTTTTATAAGTAGAGCAATGATAATAGTGGTACTTCTTTCCGTCTTTGGTTGTACACCGTTTCACCATATTCTGGCCGCAGTCACCACAACGCAGGAAGCCGGAAAACAGATAGATTTTTTCGGCATCCGGCGCTGTCCGTGTGTCCATTAGCATCACCCGCTGTACCTGGTCAAATTCTTCCGTCGGGATAATCGCTTCATGCGTGCCTGCCACGCGAATCCAGTCCGCTTCGTTCACCGCCCGGCTCTGTTTTACTTTATAACTAATCTTTTTCCGTTTGCCTTGAACCATGTTCCCCGTGTACAGTTCGTTGCGCAGAATCCGGTTAACCGCAACCACCGACCATTTCGGATTAGAGCCGGAGCGAAATCCGCTATTAAAGTTCATCCCCAGCATCCGCTTATATTCCAGGGGAGGCAGTGCCCCCATCTCTGTAAGCTTCTCTGCAATCCGCTGGGAACTTACTCCATCAAGTTTTAAACGAAAGACCATCTGCACGATTTGCGCCGCGTACTCATCCACCACAAGATGGTTTTTATCCTTCGGGTCTTTTAAATACCCGTACCCTGCAAAACTCCCTATAAATTTTCCGCTCTTGCGCTTCACATCCAACTGGCTGCGTATTTTGATGGAGATGTCCTTGCAATAGGCGTCGTTAATCAGATTCTTGAAGGGGATGATGATGTGATCTGCATCAGATTCTTCATCGGCGCTGTCATAATGGTCGTTGATCGCAATGAATCGGATACCCATAAATGGAAAGATCTTTTCTATGTACTTGCCCGTTTCGATGTAATTTCTTCCAAGTCTGGACAAGTCCTTGACGATAATGCAGTCAATTTTCTTTCGTTTCGCATCCTCGATCATCCGCATAAATGCAGGACGATCAAAATTGGTTCCGCTGTACCCATCATCAATGTATTCCTCCACTAGTTTCAGATCGTCATGCTTTTTTACGAAGTCACAGATCAGTTCCCGCTGATTATGAATGCTGTCGCTCTCTACTTTGTCTCCATCTTCTCTGGACAGTCGAACGTAGGACGCTGTGAGATACGCTTTTTCCTTTTTAAAATACATAAAGCCACTGACCTCCCAATCTAATTGCCTTGCGACAATAAACCAAGAAATCAATGGCTTCTTAAATGATATTCTATTTGACCCAAGGTTATTATCGCACATCCCTGCTCAAAAGTCAACACTTTAAAGTGTTAAATTGCCATCTAGCCGAGGTGGACACATTTTTTCAGGCAGTCCTCCATCCGCTGGCTGCCGCTAAAACTGATCTTGACCACCGTGCCATGATCCAGATAGCAATAAGGATTTTTAACCTGCCGGATAAAGTCCAGCATTCTCTCCCTGTCGGGCAGACTTGTATCGATCTCTACGTCTGCAATGTCCACCAGTATACTTTTATCCACGGTGCGAATATCTACATTTCTCATTGCCTCTATTTTTTCTGACATAAGTTCCCGTTCAGCCAATTCCCTGGTTTCCAATTTTTTCTTTTCCATATCCCGCATGGTTTGTGCCCTCCTTGTCTGCACTGTTCGGCAAATTTGAGGAACTACAAAATAGTTTGTTCCCTCTCATAACCCAGACAATAAAAGGCTGTTTTGCAAGCTGTTTTACCTGATTATTTCTTACACTTGCCAAATTTCAACGTTATCTCCGAGAAATGAAGGAGCAACGAAGCATTTTTGCCAATTTCTAAAGGGGCGGTAGCACGAAAGCAAGATACGCCCTGTAATACGAAAACCCACTTTCGTGGATTTCGATTCCGGGCATACTTGATGGGGATTCCGGCTCCCCATACCCTCGGCTCCGGCACATCTGGCGATTGTGCGGTTGGCTCCCATTCCAGAATGGTCGCAGCGCGGCGGATGTTATCCGGCCACGGGGCACGGTTCCCGTGATTTCTGCCTGCGGCAAATTTCACGTTGAGGAGGTACGGCATTATGGCAAGGCCAAAAAAGGAGAAAGAATTAAACCATCAGCACATCATCACCCTTCGCCTGACTGACATCGAGTTAGAACTGGTGATGAAGAAAGCGGTCGCTGCGGGTCTATCCCGCTCCGAGTACATTCGCAAAAGTCTGTTGGGTGGAAAGATTACGGTCACACACAAGGTGACGGCTGAATTTCCAGAACTTCGGGAAGAAATGAAAAAAATAAGTTGGCTGCTCAGCAACCTGTCCAATAACATCAATCAAATTGCAAAACACTTTAATACCGGCGGCCTGCGCTCCCAGGCAGTAACCGCAGAGCTGGAAAGGGCGTTGGACGCCATTGTCCAGATGCAGGTGGACGTGACAAGGATGGTGGGTGAAATTCATGGCAATCTTAAAACACACTACAAGTAAAAATGCTAACTATAACGATGCTCTGTTCTATCTTTTGTTTGAACACAATGAGAACAGCATGAAACCCGTTCTCGATGAAAACGGTAAAATGATCCGGCGGCGCGGCTATATCCTGGACGGAATCAACTGCGATCCCTTCGCCTATGCGGAAGAGTGCCGGGAATTAAATGAGCTATATCATAAAAATCAAACACCCGGAGAGATCAAAGCACATCACTATATCATCAGCTTTGATCCACAGGATCAGATCGACCGTGGCCTAACAACGGAACGGGCACAGGCCATTGGCATGGAATTTGCTAAGAAAAACTTCCCTGGCCACCAGACGCTGGTCTGTACCCATGCGGATGGAAGCCACGGAAGCGGGAATATCCATGTACATATCGTCATCAACAGTTTGCGCAAACTGGACGTGGAACCGCAAGAGTTCATGGAGCGCCCCTGCGACAGCCGCGCCGGTTACAAACATCACCAGACCAGAGATTACTTGACGCATATGCAGAGATCTCTTATGGCAATCTGCCAGCGGGAAAATCTGCACCAGGTCGATCTGTTGTCACCTCCCAAAGCAAAGGTTACGGAACGGGAATACTGGGCGCAGCAGCGCGGTCAAAAAAAATTGGATAAGACTAACCAGGAAGTCATTGCCTTCGGTCTGACGCCAGCAAAGACAAAATTTCAAACAGAGAAGCAATACCTGCGGGATGTCATCGACGATGTAGCTCGATCTGCCACCACACCGGAACAATTCTGTGCTATCCTTTGGGAGAAATATAAAATCCGGGTAACGGATAAACGTGGGCGGTTTAGCTATCTACATCCTAATCGCTCAAAAAATATTGCTGACCGCGCATTGGGAGCAGCGTATGAGCGGGATTATTTAGTGAAGCTCTTTGCCCAAAACCTGCAAAATGCTGGTCAGGCACATGTAGTTTCCTCACCTGAAACATCCGACAATGATGACATCCTCAAAGCATTCGGCGGAGTTATCCCGGAGGATGCCAAAATTCTTTTTATCAAGACGGATTTACGGCTAGTTGTTGATCTTCAAAATAATGTAAAAGCACAGCAGAGCCGGATCTATGCGCAGAAAGTGAAAATCTCCAACCTCCAGCAGATGGCAAAGACCATTGCCTATGTTCAGGAGAACGGCTTCGATTCCAGAGAGGAACTGCAATCTGCCTATGATGACCTGATCGCAAAGCGAAAAGATGCCAGGAAGGCGCTTCGTCGCACGGAAGATAAACTAAAATCCGTCAACCAGCTTATACACTATACAGGACAATATCTCGCAAACAAGGATGTTCACCGTGAAATGCTCAAAGCTCCAAATAAAAAAAGATTCCTGCAGGAACACCAAACCGAAATCGAACTGTATGAAACCGCTTTGAAATTTTTGAAATCGCAGTTCCCGGACGGCAAAATTCCTTCTATGAAATCACTCAAACAAGAAAAGGAAAATCTGACAATTCAGAAAAAGGCACAACAGGAGACTTACAACTACTTTAAGGATTATGCCAGTGAAATGAAAACGGTCTGCTCCAATGTGGAGGCAATTCTCGGCAAGGCTCCTGCAAAAGAAACGGTACGCACAGAGCAGCACAACCTTGACTAAACCTTTTAAGGGGCAAAAAAAATGCCAGCACGCAACCAACAAAATCGTTAGCTGTGTGCTGGCATCATAATCAAATATCAATGTTCCGATCAGCCAGCGGTGGGAAGAAGTACATACTTCTTCGCCGCTTCCAAGGTTAAATGATACTTGCTCATAATTCCTGATCGCCAAAACCGGCCTCTCTAAGAAGCTCAACCGCCCCTTCGATTCCCTTATCAAGACCAACATTGATTCCTTCATTATAGATTCCCTGACTCAAGTTACACAATTCAGACACCTCGCTTTCCAGTTCCATCGTCATGGCTATATGGAATTCATCCTGCATCACTTTTTGTTTTCGTTCTGTATTTTCACAAGAATAAAAACATCTGAACTCATTTTAAAGTAATGATTCCACCAGTTGATAGATGTCGGTGAATGGATTAACAGCGATCCCAAACGGTTTATTATCGCCATTTTGAATATGGTATTGTTCTACACGCTTGGCATTCTGAATCGCATCAGTCGTATGTTCAGATAACTGCACATACACATCGTTGGCTTTCTCGTAATCCGGTAGGTATGCGGCCAGAACCGACCTTACCGCGGGATAGTCTCTGAGGAACTTTGTAGTGTACTGGAAATGCAGCAAATACCAAAATTCAAAACAAGGATTTGAAATCGCAATGTGAATTCCCTTCGCATCTGCCATTTTCCTTGCTTTGGAGAGCAGACGATCTTTGTCAGCAATAGGGTCAGGGTTATTGTAGTTCACATCGGCGTCTGCAACGACCCATACAGCGTCTCCATCTGACACAGATATTTGATTTTTGTTCTGGTATTCAACTGCTTTCCGAATTAGACTGAGGTAATCGGTTTCTCCCCCGCCGCTTCGGCTGCCAACGACACGAATATCAATATTAGTTTGCCGGTTACGGTAGTGTGCAAAATATTTCGGCTCTGTTTGAGAACCTTCTGTCACGATCAGGATGACAGGTTTTACTTTTCTGTGCCGCTGACCACGCTTTTCAATCTTTCCACGTGCCATTTTACATTCCTCCCTTGATGAAGGGGATGGCACCATAGCGGCCAATCAAATAGCCCTTCTCGACTTTTGCATCTTTACGGATTGAAAAATCATAGAGGGAAAATAAATCTGTTGCTGCTGTCTGTTCGTCTTTTTCTGTAAACCAGATTTGATCTCTGCGCAGCACATCCAAATCTAGGAGATTGGTGTTGTGCGATGTGAAAATCAACTGTGCCCCCTTTGGATTGAATTCGGCGCTGTTAAAAAGAGAAACCAGATGCTTTGTCAAAAGAGGATGAAGGTGGGCATCCATCTCATCGGCGACAAGAAGCGTCCCCAGATCCAAAGCTTTTTTCACAACGCCGATCAGTTTGAAGTAGCTGTTGGTTCCATCGGATTCTTCTGTCATATTCAATGTATAAGAGGAGATATTCCCCTCTACATCCTGCACTGTGTGAACAGCATCAACATTGGTAAATATATCGCCGCGTTTGGAGGAAATGGGGTCTGAATCACGCACCTGAAGGGACTGTATTCCAAAATCCGCAATACGCAGCATAGATGCAATTACACGCCGATAATCATCGTCTTTGAGCTGCTCTGCCTCAAGTCCATAGGCGTCCGCGACAGAATTCTTAGTGATAATCTGGCAGGATGCAAACCACTCAAGAACAGGGATTACTTTGACGTAACTCCAGTTGGATGCAACAGACAGATAAAGTTTGTTGGCTGATGTGCGCTCCTTGAGTGTATTTTGCTCGTCGATGTCCACCGTAAAGCGAAAATCTGTTGTATCCTTTCGTTCAAAGATGATTGCCTGTCTCCCGTTTGGGTAGTAATATAGATATTCTTCTACTACAGCCTTATCCGTTACAGAAAATCCATAAGCATACCGGATACCATTCGCAGTGAAAATAACCTCAAAGCTACTGGGACGGGCAGGCGTTTCCTTGTCAAATTTGAAAGGAATACGGTCAATCGCTTTATGAACCTGCTGATTATGGGAAGTCAGCACATAGTTTACCATGAACCAAAACGCATTCAAGACATTGGACTTCCCGGAAGCATTGGCTCCATAAATGACGACGGATTTCAAATAATTCTTATTCCCATCCAAAATTAGGTGCTCTGGATGTTCATTGTCTCTGCTGGCAAGCAAAGACAGCACAACTTTATCTTTGATAGAGAGATAATTCTCTACGCTAAATTGAATCAGCATAAAGTGACCTCCTAAATTCTTGTATTACACTTATTATAGCCAATTTTTTGTGAAAAATCAACGTTAATCAAAAATAAATTCATTTTACAAAGGATTTATAAAAGCAAAGAGGCACCCGGTCACATAATATGACCAGATGCCCCTATATTATTTACGGTTTCTCTCTGCCTCCTGCTCAAGTCCCATCTGCGGTGCAGGTTTTCCGGAGCGTACTGCGATGGCTGCCTGCTTCTCGTGGAGACGCCTCAGCACCGAAGGCCGCTTTCCTTCTTTTCCCTTTTTCGGCGGCAAATTGTTGAGCCGGCCATCAATGAAGGAGTAACTCTGCTCCTCGGTCATCTCCGCTGCCCGGAGGTACTCCCCATTTTCAAATGCTTTCTGCCAGGTTTCAAGCGGCGGATTCTTTGCCGGTTCCTGTCGCGCCGTCTGGGGTGGATGAAGATGCTCATGAATCTGGCGCAATGTATCCTCATCAAATTTTTGCGCCGCATCGACAATGAGTTTGCCGTTTTCGTCCACCACTGCACAGGCGGCAGCGTTCTTCATCTGCTCGTTCTGCATCAGGAAGAAGTGCCGGCCATCAACAATCACATCGTCACAGGCCAGCCAGGTGCCCGGCTTACCGTCTATCCGATAGTCTCTGGTATCCATCGAAACGAGGGTACCGGAGGAATTGAGCAGTAGGAAATCGGCAAGGGCGATCAATCTTCCTTTGTCAACAAAGTAGGAAGATAGTTCTCCGGTTCTGTTCATGACAATTACATCACTGACACTGATTGTATGCCCTTTGAAAGTATGCGGCAGTTTGCCGGCGAAGCGCCGGCAAATCGTTTCGGCTGTATCCCCCGGTGCCAGTTGAGAAAGGTAGACCTGATGGTAATTGCTCACATCAACACGGTAGCCTTTTTGCAGTAGCTCATCATAGGAACGGAAACGCAGATGCCGGTATGCTGCTTCTTCCCTGACCTGATATACTGCAAACTGGTTGATGGTCACTCGTCACCGTCCTCCTTGCGGTAAGGTTCCAGATCAAGCTGCGCAAATTGTGCATCCGGCATACGCTTCATCTTTTCTATGGTGCCTGTCACCACCTTCACCAGTTCTGTATCATCCTGAATGAAGGGCAGGATTTCTTCGATCTGCTGCATTGTGGCCTGACGATTTTCTGCTTCAAACATCGCCATCACAATATATTCATCCTTATCAAAAGAGATCATCCTCATAGCTCATGTTCCCCCTGCTTGTGTGTTTGTACCCTTTTCGGTTTTTCTGCCTGCTCTCGAGCCTTCTGCTTAGCCTGGCGACTGCGCAGCGCCTGAAGAACAGACTGCCGTTCCCTGTTTGCTTTTTGATGTGGCTTTTTCGCTGCTTTGCCTCGATCCTGATCGTTGTCATGTTCATCCACTTCTTCGGAAACTTCTGCGCGGTATTGCCTGCTTAAAGCACTTGCGCTATCTTGCGCCGCCTCCAATGTATCAAAGGTCTGAACAACGCCGTCCAGGCTGTAATACTGCGCAGTCAGCTTATCATACACCGCAAAGGGTTCCTCAAACGCATCGGATGTCTCGATGGCTGTGTAACGGTCACCAAACAGCAAATCTGGCGTAATGGGAAGTCCAGCATCTATACAGCACTCGGCAATGGCCTTTTTTGCGCCTTCGTCAAAACCATTCCATAAATCTTCTGCAAACAGCGTCCCATCGTCATCAACAATTACCTTGGCCACCGAATCGCCGTAGGTGTCATGTTCCAGCAGGAAGAACTGTCTGCCATTCACTTCCTGTACATCTACCGGGTGCCAGGTTCCCTCATGCCCCTCCACTTCAATTCCCTTTGAATCCATCATAATTGGCCCATCAGATGGATAAAGCACCTCATTTTCTTTGAGGCGTTCGGATACCGCGATCTGTGGCAGGAAGTCCGGCAGTTCCTGAAAGCCCAGATTGTTCACATAGTACGCGCTTAGCATCCCATCGCGGTTCATCACAATCACATCGCTGACATTGAGTGAAGGCCCATCAAAGTCCGGCTGGCGATCCTGGTTAAACCTGGCGTAGATACTTTCCAGCGTATCAGCCGGGTAGAGGTGTTCCGTATAGACAAGATGATAGTTATTCCATTCAACGGATGCTCCCAGGCGTTGAAGCGCATCCATGCTCTGAAATAACAGTTCTTCAGTAACGGGACTGTCGATTCTGAGTTGGTAAACGCCATACCGATCCTCACTTTCTAACAACAGCTTTGCTTCCCGCAGGCTTTGCAACACCGGGTGTTCCTGCATTTCAGTTTGAAGATGTCTAACATTCTCCAATGCCTCGGTGGGAATTTGAAAATAGTCAGAGCCATATTCAATTTCCAATCGGATGGTTGCCGCAACAGGGATCAGATTGGTGGTAACCAGATAAATTGTCTCGCCGGCATCAAAGAGCCGCAGCGCTTCATCCTTCTCCAAAACGCTCATTGGCGGGTAAAGATACGCCGTATCCTCCGTGTACTCGTCATCCAGATGTTCCAGCTCGTAATCCCAGTCGGCTTTTCGGATGCCGAAGATGCCGTTATGTTCCTCGATCATCTCCCGGCTCGAAAACGTGCCTGCGGTTCCGTCCGGCTGCAAACAGTATACCTTAAAACCAAGCCGGTGCATCTCCAACGCCTTGTCCTGCGACATCGGATACATATCGTCCTTCCGATATCCATATTCGTGCATTTCCGAGAGCCCAATCGCGCGGTCAGGAAGCCGGTCAATTTGATCCTGGGCTTCCTGCAACGTCCGCGCAGCGGCGACTGGGTCAGCGTCATGAATTGCCTGCTCCAATTTCTGAATCATATGCCTGGCTAAGTCAGGATCGTCATACATATGGGCATATGTAACAATCAGATATTCTTCTCCCGCGTGAATTGGGAAACGCTGTTTTGCTTCCTCCACCAGCTTTTGTGCCTGTTGGCGGGAAACCATTACCGTCGATTCCGCCGGTTTCGATATACTCAGCCTATCCCATTTTTCTGGCATTTGTGTCTACCTCCATTTCTTTTGACCATCGTGTTTTCATCTCATGCGGGTATTGATCCGCATCTTTGGGTTTGCGGCTCCCGTTCCACTCAAGGCCGCCTGCCCGCCCCTCGCAGTGGAAGCCGGCGGCTTTCAGCGACGTGCCGGGTTCGCTTTCCAAGATATAGGTAATCACTTTGTGATAGCCCATCGCCTTCGCGGCGCGGCAGGATGCGCCATACAGCATACTGCAAGCATTTTTTGTCCCATCCGTGCAGACTCGGTTCACTTCGAGCGTTAAACCATCATCCAAGCGACGGCTGACCGGCCGGCCGCAAATTGCTACACCGACCAGCCTTTCTCCATCAGAAACACCAATCGAGAATTTGTGCCCCACGGAAGGTTTATGATGCCGGTGAAATGCCTGGACAAAAGCATTTGCCTGACGCAGTGTGATCGGTACTAATTTCAACAAATCTATATCATCTCCCTTCAAAAAAAGGACACCGCCAGAGGGATTCACAAGCTGTCTCCCTCTGGCGGTGCTACAACGGTTTATAGTTCCTGTGCCTGCGTCTTTTTCGGTGCAGTTTTGGCTCCCTGCTCCTCCTTATGTGCCGTATGTTTCTCGTGGAGCCTAGCGAGAACAGACCCGCCCCTGGCGGGGCGATCGGGCTCGGTCACTTCTTGCCCAACCTCCGGCTGTTTCCGGGCGGGTGTCACAGTTTCCATAGCTTCCGATGCCTCATCCAGCCCAACGGCCTCGCTTCCGCCGCGCTCATCCATGTTCAAAAGTGCATTGAGTTCTGCCAGCCGCGCCGACTTTTCCTCCAACTCCGCAGCTTGCGGGAAAGGTTTCTTGACCTCCTCCCTGGCAGCCTCCAACTGGGCCTGCAAGGTTGCCAGTTTGGACTCTGCCTCCGGCAGCTTTTTCTCAATACCCGCCAGAGCATTGTTGATACGCTGGATATTGCCCAGCGGGTCTTTTCCGACCTCAATGGTATAGCTGCATTGCCGCTTGACGGTGAGCATGAATGTCTGGTTGAAAGTATCATAGCTCGCCACCAGAGCGAACCCATGATATTCACCGACCTGGCCCGCTGTATTGACGGCTTTCAACCCGGCGCAGGCCGCCAGAATCGCTGTACCCGCCTCCTTCTTGTCCGTGTACGTCTTTTCCCCGACGGTAATGACAAACTCATCTTTGTCCTGGTTGAGATACGGTTTTACCGCCTCCAGGTCCGCTTTCAGCCCGGCCACGCGCTCTTTCGTAGCGGTGATCTCCATCGGGTAACGCTTGGCAATGTCCGATTCCAGACGGTAAATCTGGCTGGTATGGCTGGCTTTGAGAAGTTTCAGCTTACTCACCTGAATGTCCAAGTCCATCTTCTCCTTGATGTACGGATTGCCTGTTGCCAGCGCCTTGATTTCCGCATAGGAAAGTGCCGTATCGTCCACATCTTCCGCAGAACGCACAGGGGATTTGGATGTCATGATCTGACTGATGAATTTCTGCTTATTCTCCAAAAGCTGCCACATGTACGCATCGAACGTATTTTCGGTGACGTAACGATAAATTTTTACCTTCTTGTTCTGGTTTCCCTGGCGAAGAATTCGCCCTTCCCGCTGTTCCAGGTCAGAGGGTTTCCAGGGGCAGTCCAGATGATGCAGGGCAATCAACCGATCCTGGATGTTGGTTCCAGCGCCGAGTTTGGGCGTAGAGCCGAGCAGGATACGCACCTGACCGGCGCGAACCTTGGCAAACAGCTCTGCCTTTTTGGTTTCGGTCGTCGCCTCATGGATAAGTGCAACTTCCTCCCTCGGAACGCCTTTTGCCACCAGTTTATCCCGCACATCATCGTAGACATTAAAACTGCCGTCGCCTTTCGGCGTGGACAGGTCACAGAAGATCAACTGGGTGGCACGGATGTCGCTGGTTTCCTGCCAGATAGAAAAGGCATTTTCGACACAGTGATTCACCTTACTATCCGGCTCATCCGGGAGCAGGTCGTTTAACAGCCGCTGATCCAGCGCGCATTTCCGCCCATCGTTTGTGATCTTGAGCATGTTATCGGTCCTGGGGTCAACCGAACCTGCGCGGACGGCTTCCGCTCGGTCAGCAAAGCTGGATACCATATCCTGCTGGATTTCACTGGGCTTTAAGACCACGTTGACATACTCCGCCTCCGGCACCGGCAGGTGCAGCATATCCGCCGTGCGGACATCCGCCGCCTCCTTGAACACCGAAATCAGTTCCGGGAGATTAAAAAAGCGGGCAAACCGCGTTTTCGCACGGTAGCCCGTTCCTTCCGGTGCCAGTTCAATCGCCGTCACCGTCTCCCCAAAAGTAGCGGCCCAGGAATCGAAATGTCCCAGCCCCATCTTCTGGAGGGTGTCATATTGCAAATACCGCATGATGGTGTAGAGCTCCACCATTGAGTTGCTGATGGGCGTACCGGTCGCAAAGGTAATGCCCCGGCTGCCTGTAGTTTCATCCAGGTATTGGCACTTCATAAACATATCCGAGCTTTTCTGCGCGTCCGTCTGGGAGATGCCGGCCACGTTCCGCATCTTTGTATAGAGGAACATATTTTTGTAAAAATGGCTCTCGTCCACAAACAGCCGGTCAACACCCAGTTGTTCAAAGGTAACCACATCATCCTTGCGTGTCTGATCGTTCAGTTTCTGCAATCTCACCTGCAATGATTTCTTAGTCTTTTCCATCTGCTTGACGGTGAAATTCGCCCCGGCCTTGTCCTTAGCATCCGTGATTGCCATGGTTATATCGTCAATCTGGCGTTGGATCGTGGCAATCTGCCGTTCCCTGGACAGTGGGATACGCTCAAACTGGCTGTGGCCGATGATAATGGCGTCATAGTTGCCTGTGGCGATCCGGGAGCAGAACTTTTTTCGGTTCGCCGGTTCAAAGTCCTTCTTGGTCGCCACCAGGATATTCGCACCGGGATACAGGCGTAAAAAGTCGCTGCCCCATTGCTCTGTCAGATGGTTGGGCACCACATACAGGCATTTCTGCGCCAGGCCCAGACGCTTGCTCTCCATGCCGGCAGCGATCATCTGGAAGGTCTTGCCAGCGCCGACACAATGGGCCAGCAGGGTATTCCCGCCATACAGGATATGGGCCACCGCATTTTTCTGGTGCTGCATCAGGGTGATCTCCGGCGTCATGCCCACAAAGCGGATATGAGAGCCGTCATATTCACGGGGACGGACGCTGTTGAACATCCGGTTATAGGTCTGCACCAAATCTTCCCGGCGATCCATATCCCGGAAAATCCATTCCTTGAATGCCTCCTTGATGGCGTCCTGTTTCTGCTGGGCCAGCATCGTCTCATTTTTGTTGAGAACCCGATGCTCATTCCCGTCTATATCACGCTCCGTGTCATAGATTTTGGTATCCCGCAGATTCAGGGCATCTTCCAACAGCCGGTAGGCATTGGCACGGGTGGTGCCGAAGGTGGCATTGACCAGCGGATTGTTTACATCCCGGCTTTTGCCCGACACATTCCATGCGCCGGTCACATCGGAATAGGAGACAGAAATAACTCTCCCCGCCATATACCAGGGCGTGTGAAAGGTATCCTGCATAAATTCCTGGGCATATTCCGGCTTGATCCAGGTTGCGCCAAGGCGCACCTCGATCTCCGACGCATCCAGGTCTTTGGGCTGTACCCGTTCCAGATAGGCCACATTGATGGCAAATTCCGGGTGATTCTCTGCAAACTGGCGGGCCACATCCAATTTTTCGCGGACGTTGCCGGAAAGGTATTCATCCGACATTTCCCACTGGTCGGTCAACGGATTTTTGAAAATCACGCCGGACAATTCTTCCGTGATTTCGTCCTCAGTTTTCCCCGCCAGTTGCGCCATAAAGGGCACATCCACCTTGGCACGTTCCCCGATGGATACCGCCAGCGCCTCGCTGGCCGTGTCCACGCTGGTCACAGCCTCCGGTCGGCGAATGGTACGCTTTGTAAAGATGTCGGCTTTCCGCTTCAGTTTGCCTTCTTCGTCCAGAATTTCCAAAGAAGCCAGCAGGCAGTAGCTGCTGTCCTGCGAAAAGGCGCGGCGATTGGCGTTGCTGCTGATTAGGCCGTATTGCGCCGTAAAGGAATCATAGGCCCGGTTCAGTTTGTCCTGGGCGATGGTCAGTTCTGCATCGGAGCAGTTTTCCATCTGCAAATTGAGCAGATTTTGGGTCAAGTCCCTAAGTTCAATCATCCCCAGCACCCGTTCGGTTGTCGTTGCCGGCAGCTCCATGAGATTCATCCGGGAATTTTCACGGTAATACACGCGGCCGTCCACATTGGCGAAGCTGAAATTCTTCACCTCCGGGTCTGCCGGTATGGACGTATCCACGCCCTCCAGCTCGGATTCATCCAGTTCCGGCTCAGTGATCGTTCCCTGAATGTGGGAGATAGCCGCTTTCAACTGGTCAGCCAGCACAGCGCCCTCGATGGGTTTTACCGTCACCTCTTGCTTTCCGTACTGGGTGTTTTCCGTTGAAAACGTACCCAAAACCATCTCCGGGTGGCTGGCAAAGTACGAGTTGACCGTATAGCCTTCCTCAGTGGTGCCAAGATGCACCCAGTCCGGTTCCTCCAATGCAACCCGGTCGCGTTTCTGGAAAAACAGAATATCCGCCACCACGCCAGTGTTGGCGTTGCGCATAAAGGCGTTATCCGGCAGCCGGATGGCTCCCAGAAGGTCGGCCCGCGCCGCCAGGTAACGGCGGACGGAATCGTTCTGCTTGTCCATTGTGCCGGAGGAAGTGATCACCGCCACCACACCGCCAGGGCGTACCAGGTCAAGGCTGCGGGCAATAAAGTAATCGTGAATCAGGAAATTATAACGGTCATACCGCTTGTCCAGCACTTTGTAATCGCCAAAGGGTACATTGCCAATCGCACAGTCAAAGAAACTGTCCGGGAACTCCATTGTTTCAAAGCCCTGGACGGCGATCTGGTTTTTCTGGTACAGTTGCCGGGCAATCCGGCCGGAAATGCTGTCCAGCTCCACGCCATACATTTTCAGTCCTTCCATACTCTGCGGCACCAGCCCCATAAAGTTGCCAATCCCACAGGCAGGTTCCAGCACGTTGCCGGTTCGCAGCTCCATCTGTTCCAGTGCGGCATACATCGCCTTGATCACAGTGGGCGAAGTATAAAAGGCATTGAGGGTGGAAGCCCGGGCTTCCCGGTATTCTTCCGGGGTCAACGCCGCTTTTACCTCGGCATACTCCTTCGCCCAACTGGCGTTGTCCGGGTCAAATGCCTGGGAGATGCCACCCCAGCCGACAAAGCGGGATAGCACTTCCTGTTCCTCCGCCGTGGCGAGCCGACCTTCTGCTTCCAGCGTTTTCAGCAGATGGATAGCGTCCATGTTGGCCCGGAACTTGGCTTTCGGGCCGCCCGCACCCAGGTCATCGTCGGTGATGTGGAAATTGCGCTTTTCCTGGGTCACGACTGGTTGGGCAGTTATAGCCGATTCTTCCGTTGGCTCATCGGTTTGGGTAAACGGCTCCAACGGCAGGCGATTTTCTTTCCGTGCCGCGTTGATTTCTTCCGGTGTCATCACGTGGCCGGTCAGGGGAAGCATCATCCCATCATAGGCGACGCGCTCATTTTTGCGTACCCGCTCCTCTATATCTGCGATCAGTTGCATCTGTTCCACAGAAAAGTCCGGGTTCAGCATGGGCAGAAGGTTCAGATTCTTCTGGCCAGCCGCATAGATCACGTCCATCTGTTCACCGGAGAAATCCTCATAGGCATACCGGGATTGCTGGATCGCAATGAATACCTGTTCCTCCGTGGCAAAATCAAATTGGGGTTCCTCCTGCTCGTAGAGTGCGCGGACAAACGCGACCGGTTCCTCCCGGAATAACGGATACCGCGCCTCTCTGGCCATCGTCATGTCCTGCAAACTGACTTTACCCCGTTCAAAGTCCACCGCATCCACGCGGAACTCCCTGCCGTCAATATGTACTGTCGCATCAATGGGCAGATAATCTTTCCCACTCAGATATTTGATCTGAAGATGGGTACCGTCCTTCTGTTCGCCATACAGGCAGACATTTTCGCCTTTACTCCAGAGCTGACGGAAATAATACACCCACTGGTTGGCGGGGAAACCCGTCACCATGACATGGCCGCCCTGTTCCAGTGGTTTTTCCAGAAGTTTGCTGTCGAGAATCCCGGACACCTGTTTGGCATCTTCGCCCAGGAACAGGTAATGCCCATCCAGTTCAAAGCCTACCAGGGAATTGGGGTATTTTTCCTTAACGGCGTTGTACTCGTCTTGGGTTTGCAGCAGCATTGGCTCCAAAGGCTGCGTTTCCCGTTCCGTCTTTTGCTCCTGCACCTCCACTTCCTGCGCATCAGGGCGATGGGCCTGAAGGGCTTGCCGGGCATCTTCCAGAGAATCAAACGGGCCTGCCGTAGCGGCTCCCATTCCCAGTTCCTCATCAAAGCCATAATGGTTGTAGAATTTCCCATTGGGGTACCGGATGATGGCAATTTCTTCGGTATAGCCGTCCTGCATGGCCGTGGTAGAATGGTAACGGGCCACAACGCCATTTTGCACGGGTTCTTCTTGCCCATCACCGGCACTTACCGCCACCTGTGCTTCGGACGATGCCGGGGCATGGGCGGGCGTTTCCTCCTTGTCGCTTGCCGGCTCACTGCTGTCCATAAAGTCAAACAGGGAAAGCTGCCGGCCGGAAATGCTGTTCAAATCCGGTTCTTTTTTCGGCTCCGGGAAGATGGTAAAGGTGCCGTCCACATACTGATGCACCTGGGCCAGAATCTCGGCCCGTTCCTCGTAGCGGTCAAAATCCAGAGGCAGCGCTGCCAGTGCCTGATCCATTGCGGTCAACAGTGCTTCCGTCTTATCGGCATCAGTAAGCGTTTCCGGCAGTTCTTTTCTCGCTTCTTCATGGAAAAAGGTATCGATGAAGGGACGCTCGACTTCTTGTGGAAGCCCACTGTAAAATTGCAGGATGCGGTTTGTCATCCCTTCCCGCTCATATGCCGGCATCCGCGTATAATCGCCCGGCTTTAAGTATTCCTTCTGCTGAATCAACTGATCTACCCGAAGCGCCGCCTTCGGCCATTTCAGAAAGGTTTGCGCATAGGGTGCGGTATAGCTTCCCCGCGCCAGCGCAATCCCCTTTGTCCCGTAATCCGCATGGGAATCATCTGCTCCGGCCAGCGCGTGGCTGCTCCCGCCTTCCCCATACTGGTGGCGGAGGAAGTCGGCCTTTTCCTGATCCGTGTGCACACCGATAAAGTACGCATAAACCGTCAAACGTCCATCCGAATAAGGCCCGCCCCGCGTCAGGAAGGCGTCCACTTCATCTTCGGTGATAAAGCGGTCATGCTCTTGCCAGGCAAATCCATCCCGCGCCTGATACGGCACAGCCTCGCGGGCGAACTTTTGAAACTGCTGCAACACGCGATCCGGCGCATAATGGCGGAACCGGATCAGGAACGCATCTTCGGCGTAGGCAGACGCCAATCGTTCCAGACGCTGGTTCAGGTCTGCCACATACTCGGGGGAATCCAAATGTTGAGCCAGGCGCTCCGTCACTTCGGGGAATCCGCCTTGAAATACGGATAAATCATCAAAGAATCGTTCCACCACGCCATCGGCCAGATCACGTTCCATATAGATTAAGACCTCGGCGTGTTCCTTGAGTGCGTTGCCCCGCGCTGCGTCCAGCACCACCTGGGGTGCATACTCGCCTTGAGCGAGCAGTTGCCCAATCCGGGCGCTCACATCCGACCAAGAGAGAAACGCCTTCTCCGAGATTTTGTCCTTCACGGTATGACCGGCGGCGATCTGCATTCCCAGTTCATCCCACCAGACCGCATAGTCCCGTCCGTCAATGGTAAAACCCTTACCGCCGACGCCGTATTCACGCTTTACAAACTCCGCGGCTTCCTCCGGCGTCGGGTCGGTCATAAAGTTATAAATCAGCCGGAGCTGGCTTCTGTCCCGATTGCCGCCACTGCGCAGCACTTCGTCCACCACGGCTGCGGGAATGGCAATCTCCCCCGCATACAGCGCCGCCTGCCGTTCCTCAATGGCGCGGCGCTGACTTGCCACCGTTGGCAATTCGGGCAAAGATAAAGCAGAGGCGATTTCTTCCTCTGCTTCACTCAAATCCTGTTCGGTTGTCTCAGGAATCAGTTGTACACCAATTCCGTCAGAATGGTCTCCTCGGCCATCGCCTGCAGGCTGTTCATGTGCGCTGTCCAGGCCAGTTGATCCTTCTCCTTGTCCGGAGCCGGATACTGTTTCAGCAGCCCCGCCATCAGCATGTCCATCCGCTCCTCGGCGGCCTTCTCGATCTCCAGCAGGTGCCGGTTCAGTTTGCCCGTCAAGAGCATACTCTGATACCAGTTTTGCTTGTTCTCCTTCAGGTACGTCCTGCGCAGCATCCCGTACTTGCCCAGTTGCACCGGCTCCTCCTGCACGGCCAGGTTCGGAAACAGATACTCTCCCTTGCGATGATACGTCAGTTCCATGCTCATATCCTCCTTCAGATGGTTGTGTTTGCTGTTCTCCACTTTCGCGCTTTAATGCGCTAAATCTTTCATTTACAGTATACAAGCTGTCCACGGATTTTTCAAGCTGCTGCGCCAAATTTTCCCGCTCGAGCCGGCGCATCTCCCGGCCAATGTCCCGCAGAACCGGCTCGGACAGGCTGCTGGTGGCGTTGCCCAGAAAGGTCAAAACCGAGAGCCGGTTGAAATCTGTCACCGGGATGAAGTCGGATTCCTCCAGTTCCTCCATCGGGTCAAGGCCGCAGCGGCGGCAGAGCGTATAGTAGATGCTGTATTCCAGCATATTGCGAAATTCAACCCGAATGTTATCTTCATCCAGTTCTTCCAGGAATGTGCCGCCTTTTTCGTAAGACAGCCCTTCCATCGCTTCTTCGAGATTTTCCTCACTCACCTGCCTGGCAATCGCCATCAGGGCCAGCGGCAGGGTATCTGCCGATTCATCCAGGCCATAGGCGTCTGCCAGGTGGGAAAGAATGGCGGCCCGGTGCGTCTCCCGCATTTCCCACAGGTAGGGGTCTCTTGCCCCTTTGACCGGATGGGTATCGGAAATGTCAAAGACATACCGAAGCCGCAGCCTTGGTCCGGTATCGTCCAACAGCGCAATGCCCTTAGCGCCGCGGTTGACCCAGCGGTTCATCTTGCTGTTCCACAGTTCCAACTCCGCACAGGCGGTTGCACCGGGGCGCTGGGCGTGGATCAGAAGATTTTCCTGGAACGAGTACCGGTACAGCCTTGCGGCGGTATCCAGATACCCCATCCAGTCGCGGGGCGACCGGCTGACTTCCTGGGCGTGGGATTCAGCCAACGCCTGAATGGATTGTATTTGTGCCATAGTTGCCTCCTGTCTTATGCAAAAAAGAAATCCCGGCAGGCCATCCTACCGCCCACCGGGAGTATGCAAGGTTACTTCTTTTGGTCCGCCGCTTTTCCTTTCTTGCTGGAGTAGGGTTTCGGGAACGAAAGAGAAAATGCGGGCCGGCCGTTTTCCATCTGCATGACCAGATCAGCGGCGAAGGTAGCATTTTTCTTGGCCGAATAGAGGTCAGTGACATGGGTTTTGCCGGTTTTCAGCAGATCGGCCGCCATCTTTTTGTCGATGGTCTTTTTCATGTTGGCGAGGAAACGATTCTCCTTCCAGAGCGCAAAGCGGCAGGATTTGTCGGAGCAGTAGAAGTTTTTCACGCTCTCATACACCGGCTTGCCGCAGAGTGGGCAGTTGCCAACACTGACCCGCGCATCAAACCGCTGGCGTTCCGCTTCCGGGATGGCGTCGCATCCTTCCAGCACCTTTGCCACCAGTTTGCAGATGTCTTGCAGGAAAGCGTCCGCCGGCATTTTCCCGCGCTCCACACCAAGAAGCCGGTTCTCCCATTCAGCGGTCAGCGCCGCCGATTTCAGATAGTCCGGGATCACAGAGATCATCTCCATGCCATCTTTAGTGGGAACGATCTGTTTGCCTTTCCGGGCTGCGTAGCCGGAATGTACCAGCTTTTCGATGATGTTGGCCCGCGTAGCAGGCGTACCCAGACCCTTCTTCTCGGTGTCGGCGTCAAACTCTTTGTTGCCGGCTGTCTCCATAGCCGAGAGCAGAGTATCTTCGGTGTATGCCTTGGGCGGAGAGGTGAAGTGCCGGCTCTTACCGGCCTGTACCGATGCAAGTTCCATGCCTTCGGTCAGAGAAGCGGGAATTTTCGCGTTCTCTTTATTTTCCCCTACCTTATTATAATAGGTACGGAACGCATCCTCGATGGCCTGATACCCAGGCTCCAGAGTGACCTTTCCCTTTGTTCTGAAGGTCGTTTCTTCACATATCACTTCGATTTCCGTTTCCTCATAGATGCAGGCAGGCGAAACCGCCTGGGCAAGCCGCTGGCACACCAGATAGAAGATATTTTTCTGTTTTTCGGCCAGTTGGGAAAGATCAGCCCGTACCGCCTCCTGGGTCGGCAGAATCGCGTGGTGATCCGTCACCTTGGCATTGTCCACCAGGCGGCTGACCCGTGAATCATCCGGCACAGCGGAAAGAAAGGGCAAAATCTTCGGCATACCGGCAAGCAGCCCCTGAACCGTTCCGGCCATATCCTCCGTGATATACTGACTGTCTGTCCGGGGGTAGGTCACGAGTTTGCCCTCATACAGTTCCTGAAGGACATCCAGCGTTTCCTGAGCGGTATAACCAAAGAAGCGGTTTGCCTCCCTTTGCAGGGTGGTCAGGTCATAGAGCCGGGGCGGTTTGGCTGTTTTCTTTGTTTTCTCCAGTTTGGTCACAGTGGCCGGTTTGCCCTGGCAGATCTGTACAAGGTTTTCTGCATCGGCTTCTTCCTTGATTATGTCCGAAGCGACCGTCAGCCCGTCACCGCTCAGCGATACCTTATAATAGGGTTCCCGCACAAAACCGTCGATTTTATGCTGGCGTTCCACCAGCATAGCCAGGGTCGGAGTCTGCACCCGCCCGATCACCAGCCGCTTAAAGTATTTGGTGGTATAGGCCCGTGTGGCGTTCATTCCCACCAGCCAATCGGCGCGGGCGCGGCACTCCGCCGCCTGGAAGAGATTGTCATAAGCCCTACTGTCCTTCAGGTGTGCAAACCCTTCCCGGATGGCGGCATCCTCCATGCTGGAAATCCAAAGCCGCTTGACAGGGGCTTTGCTCCCCACCAGGGCGTACACCCTGCGGAAGATGGATTCACCCTCGCGCCCGGCATCGCAGGCATTGACAATGTATTCGAGATCAGGCCGATTGATCAGGATGGAAAGCACCTCAAACTGTTCCTTTTTCGCCTCAGCCACCGCAAGCTGCCAATGATCCGGGATGATGGGCAAATCCTCATAGTGCCAACGCTCATACTTTTTGTCATAGACCTGTGGCTCCACATATTCTGCCAGGTGGCCCAGACACCAACTGACCAGATACCCGTTGCCCTCAAAATAGCCCTTTTTACGGTTGGCCGCGCCGATCACTTTGGACAGGCTGCCCGATACACTGGGTTTTTCCGCGATCACTAAAATCATAGTCTCCTCCTCCTAAAATGGAAGGAGGGCAGCCCAAAAGCGGGCCGCCCTCCAGGTGTTTACGCTGTGTTCACGCTTATATATTACTGGGTTTCATCCGAACCGGCATCCTCATCGGTTTCTGCCGGTTCATCCTCGTTGATGGTTTCCAGGCCGTCGCTGATCTCCATGTTCTCGCTCTCGGAATTGTCCTGCTCATGTTGGGGTTTATAAATCTTAAAGTAGAAATATGCCCCCACACCGGCCACGGCGGTCAGCATGATCACAATGAGGAAGAGCGGCAACCCATTGGACGCGGGTTCTTCCTCCGTTTCCGGCTCCACCGCCTGGGTGGGTTCCGGCGTTTGCGCGGGCTCCTCCAACACCACGCCGGCCTGCGCCGGTTCTTCCTGTTCACTCTCTTCGATGAAATCCTGAAGGTCAAGCTCGTCGATCATCGAGAGCATATACACGTTTTCCGTGTTCTGGCTGCGGTCAATGACCAGGAAAAAGGTATTGCCGTTGGCCGTTGTCACGGTCAGGAAATCCTTGGTGGGATCATCGGTAATATCGTCCAGGATTTCCCCGTTGCCGGGAACCGAAAACGGGGTGCCCTCCGGCGTCGTTTCCTCGATCACCGGCTCCGGCGTAGGGGTCGGTTCCGGCTCCGCATAGGCAAACGCCGTCACCGGGAAAAGCGTCAGCGCCATACACAGGGTGGTCAGCAGCGTCAGCAGTTTCTTCTTTTTCATGGTTTCATTCCTCACTTTCCGACGCCTCGTCCGGCGTCTGCTTGTCAAGGCCGGTTTCTTCTCCATCGAAATCCGGCAAGATTTCGGGTGTATCCCCCTCATGCTGCGCATCGGAAGGGCCGGCAGGTTCCACCGGCCGCAGCTCCACCGTGCCGTTCTGAATACTGTCCAGCAAGCGGAGCAAATCCCAGCCTTTCACGTTCATGCTGCGGATGCTGCGGACAATCTCGGCGTCCTCGTCTGCCTTCTGGGACTGCCGCACCGCCTCCAGATGCGCTTTCAGTTCCGCCATTTTCTTTTCCGTTTTCTCAATATCCTCGAGATAACGGCTCAATTTTTTGCTCATATCATCGTCACTCCTTTACTCATTGAATTCTGCCGTAGGCAAGGAAATGGCTCTGCCAGTAGGAAGTTTGAACGCTTGTGTACTGCACCGGATCTCCACAATGAATCATCATCCCGTTGCCCACATAGATGCCCACATGGGACGCGCCGGTTGTGTTGTAGGTACCCTGGAAAAAGATCAGGTCACCCGGCTTTGCTTCCTCTGGCGAGACATACGCGCAATGGGAGCGCAGGCCATTAGCCGTTGTCCGCCCCACATTCCATCCGTTGCCGCAGTTATTGATGACCCAACACACAAAACCAGAACAGTCAAAACTGGTGGAGGGCGAACTGCCGCCCCAGACATAAGGAAATCCAAGATACTTTTCCGCTTCGGCAATCATCCGGGCAAAGCTCTCATCCGTCAGGGCTTCTGCTGGAATTTCATAACCGAACCCGCCTTCGTCTCCCGTATAGGTTGGCAGCGTGGCCGTATCGAACAGATAATTTCTGTTGCCATAGGTCGTATTATATAAGGTATAGCGGCCGGACTGGTCGCCGTCCATATTGCCGCGGGCGACGGAATCAAACCCGTGGTTGATCAGGGTAATGTTTAAAATGCGGTATTCATACTCCTCCTCTGTCTCTTCCCCCGTCTCCGGATCAGTCACGGTGCGGGTGCGGATTTCAATGACCTCATCGACAATCAGCTCATATTGCTGGGTGAACAGGCTCTCCACCTCACCGGCCACCTGGGCATAGGTAAATTCCTCATACTTGGCCGTCAGATAGGAAATCAGTTGATACGGATTGTGCGAGATTTCGTCAATCTGATAGTTGTACTCATCGTAACCGGGATGGGTCGATTCCATATTGTTGATCTGCTCGTTGAGTTCTTCCTCCAGCGCCAGATAGGCATTTTCTGCGGCATAGATGTCCGCATCCTGGCTGGGATAGGTGGAAGAAATGAAGGTGTTCTGCATCCCCTGCATCATGGCGGTACAACTGGACAGGATGGCACCGAAGATCAGCACGAACAGCGCAATGACACCGGCACCAATAAAAATGCCTTTGTTTTTGCGGAAGAAGGTCTGAATGGTCGCCTTGGCCTTACTTCCCGCTGTCTGCGTGGCTTTTGCGGCAGCACCGGCCGCCGTTTTGCCATTCCTGGCTGCGGCGTAGGCTTCCTTATACCGTTTTTTCTGCCAAAAGCGGTTCAGGATGGATTTCTTGCCCTGTGCCTCCCTCGCCGCATTCTTTGCCGCGGCTGCCTGCGCCGTCTTTTCACCCGCGGCAGTAGTCTCCCCGGCTGATTCCGTAGGGGTAAAATTCAGCCGGCTTTCTTTCTTGGCAGCGGCGATGTCTTTGCGCCGGTTGGACTTCCGATCCTTACGTCGTTGACTGACCCGGTTCACCACCTTATGGATGCCGCTCTCCCCAAGAATCTCAGCCTTGTGCGCGCCCTCCACCGCGCTGTTTTCCCGTTCAACACTGTGAACTTTGGTGTGGACGTAGCCAGCCACCGCACCGGCGGCAGCAGAAGCAGCCTTGCGGCCAATGACCATGCCAGCACCGCGAACCATCCCGTTTTCCTCATCATCAAAGGATAAACGGCTGGACTTTTTCTTGACTGACCCTGGCGCTTCCTGGGATTCAGACTGGTTTGTCCGCTTTCCTCTTTGCGAGTTTGGGTGTTCCCGATTGCCCCCGTCCCTTTTTACCTTTTGCTGGCTAGTATCTTCATTGGGAGACGAATCTGAAGCATCACGATTTGGTGCGCCATACTTTTGCTGGGATTCCCGGGTAACGCGCTGTCCTTTTGCCTTTGGCCTGAAATCCCCGCCGACATCGGCACCGGGTTCATCTGTCAGATGGTGGGTATCCTGGTGAACTGCAGCTTTATACGGGTTTTCATCAACACGGTGCTTGGGTTTGGACGCATCGTCTGGCGTTGCACTGTCCGGCGGTGGAATATCCGCAGTTTGTGCAGCACCATCAGATTCAGCAGCCTTTGTTTCCGGCTCATGGGTAGCTTGGGTTGTGGAATTTTCTGCGTCCTGCACTTTGGGGGACGATTCCTCACCCGCATTGGAGGGATTGTCCTGAGCAGGCTTGACATCATCCTCGACGTCATCCTGCTTTACACCCTCATCATGGTATTTGCGGTATCCATCCTGTACCTGCTTTTTCCTGCGATTGTGCCGCATTTCAGCCGCCGTCTGCAAAGCAGCCCGGCCTGTGGAACTCCCCCGAACCTCTGCCATTCTGGCAGAATGTTCTGTTAGCCGACCCGCATGATTGCCTTGGCCCAGATCGGACTGGTCAATTGGTTCATTGCCATCCGGCTCCTGCGCATCCTGACTGTAAACCACCTTGGGTTGTTCGGTATCAACACCTTGTACAGCGGGAATGGCAATAGGGGTAACTGCCTGATTTTGTACCGTTTCCGCTTCTATCTGCATGAAGCCATCTGGCACTTGAGTTTGCTGCATCTGCGATGGGGGCAGGGCGGTACGATCGGCATTTTCAGCGCCCACTGTTATGCCGCCATCAATCGCTGAATGCGGTTGACCTGCATCAACTCTGAATGGAGCAGAATCCCTTTTTGTAGAATTGGTTGCGTTCTGCTTCCTTCCAGCGGTTTCCACCGCAGCATTTGCGGTGCCTTCACGATAAAGCTGGGCGCGGGCGTGATTTACAGACGTTGGCTGGTCATCTCGTCCGAGGATTTCATGAGTTGAACGCCCAAAGTCATCACCCGGGGGCTCTGGAGACAAACGCGCCTCATTCTGAACCGCGTCCACTACAGGCTGACCGGTATCTTGCCGCATTTGATATGTGGTGCCACCCGGCTGTGCGTAACCCGCTTCATCCTGGGTATACGGATGAGATGGCTGCTTTTTGTCTTGCTGGGCGTGGGTCTGCCCACTGTCCGGCATGGGCCTTACTGGGGCATTTGCGACATCCCGCACAAGTGGGGCATCTTGTGTGCGGCTGCTGATCCGCTTGCGCTCGCCACTATGCAGGTTTTCTTCCGTTAAGCCGTCACGGGTCATTTTCTGGACACGCTTATCTTGCGCTTCATAGCGTTTTCCTGGCATTATTTCTCACCTCCTCGCCGCCGGCTTCCTCTTACGCTTCCGGCAGCGAATACCGCTGCCATTTTTCCAGGATTGCAGCCGCTTCCCGAAGCAGTTCACCACCCTGGTTCAGCGCCAGTTTCTGGCATACCCGTCTGTCGGCAAGGGAAACCAGAACGCTGTACAGTCCATCCGCCAGAGACGCCATGCAGAGCAGATCGTCCACCATCTGACCGAAAACTTCTTCGCCATCCCCCTCCAGTGTGGGGATCGGGATTTTTTCAGGCTGCCTTGCCTGTCCCGTATCGAACGGCTCGGTGCGATGTGCCGCTGCATACAGTTGAGCCAGGGCTTCTTCCAGCCGGGCGTCCGATTCATCATTGGACATACGGGCTGCGCGCACACAGGGCTTCCGGTTTTTATTGCCCGGCATGGGTCTCGGTTTTTTATTTTTGCTCATCGTGTAATAACCTCCTAAACTTTTTGAAAAAAGCCTCCCATCGGCCTGCGAATACAGGCTTCCGAGAGGCCGACAACTGATTTTTCCGCCCAATCTGTATTGGAACATTCCCATCAAGAAATACAGGCGGATTGTAAACAGGGTAATAGAGAAAACGAAAATCAACTCCATCACCCGGCACCTTACATTGGTATTCGTACTGACACTTCCTACTCTTTGGATTCGGCCATCTGCCTTGCGGCGACGTCCTCTGGACGGGTGGACATGATCGCATAGAGTTTGAGCGTCTTATCGAAATGATCTTTGAACGGGATAATGGTATTGCCGTAGAACAGAAGTCCCTCGCCCGCGCCGCTGTTGGTCACATAGGAGAGCTGGTAAGGGCTGATATTCAACTGCTTGGCGAGAACCTGCCGGTCGCCTGCCGCCTGGTTGAGCATCAAGATAAAATCGCTGTTTTCCATGATGTTCTCAATTTCCCGGCTGGCCAGCAAATCCTTGATGTTCTGCGTGATGCCGGTCGGAATCCCGCCCCATTTACGGAACCGCTTCCAGATCTCTACCGAATAGGCCGCCGTCTGCTCCTCCTTCAGCAAAAGGTGGAACTCGTCAATGTAATACCGCGTGGCTCTGTGCTCCGAACGGTTGATGGTGACGCGGTTCCACACCTGATCCTGAATAATGAGCATCCCCAGTTTTTTCAACTGCTTGCCCAGTTCCTTGATGTCATAGCAGACAATCCGGTTATCCAGCTTTACGTTGGTCTGGTGGTTGAACACCTTCAACGAACCATTGACGTAGATTTCCAGCGCTGTGGCAATCCGCTGGGCCTGCGGTTCCTTCTGGCTGCGCAGGCAGGCATACAGATCACCGAGCACCGGCATATTCTCCGGCTCCGGGTTCTCAAAGTATTTCTGGTACACAAGCGGCAGGCAGCGGTCAATGACCGATTTTTCCTCCGCTTCAATCCCATTGCGCGATCCCATAATCAGCTCACACAGGGACAGAATGAAGTCGGACTTCACACCCAGCGGGTTATCGTCATCCGAATAGTCCATATTGATGTCCATCGGATTGATATAGTCGTGGCTGGTGGCGGAAATATGGATGACCTGTCCGCCCAACGCATGAACCAGCGGGAAATATTCCCCTTCCGGGTCTCCGATGATAATATCGTCCTGCGTTACGAAAAACGCATTGGTTATTTCCCGCTTTGCCGCGAAGGATTTGCCGGAGCCGGGTGTTCCGAGAATCAGGCCGTTGGGATTCTTCAATTTTTTGCGGTCCACCATGATGATGTTGTTGGACAGGGCGTTCAGGCCATAGTAGAGCGATTCGCCGCCCATGAACAGTTCCTGGGTGGTGAACGGAACAAAAATGGCCGCGGCCGTGGTGGTCAGCGCCCGCCTGATCGGGATGTGGTTGAACCCCAGCGGCAGGCTGCTCATCAGGCCATCTTCCTGCATATAGTCCAGCCGGCTCAGCGCGCAGTTATACTTCTGCGCAATACCTGCCACCTGGAACACAGCGTTATCGAGCTCCTGCCGGGTCTTGGCCGTATTCAGAAACAGCACCGTGACTAAGAACATCCGCTCATTGCGGGACTGAAGATCATCCAGCAGTTTCTTGGCATCACCGCCATAGGTAGCCAGGTCGGACGGAATAATTTCCATATCGTACCCGGAGCGGACGGCTTTCTTCTGTTCCTCGATCTTCATGCGGTTGATGTCGGTCACTTTGCTCTTAATCAGCTTGATTGCCTTCAACTGATCCAGGGATTGAACGTGCATGGTGACGATCAGGTTTTTATCAATATCCAGAAATTCGGCCAGCATTTTGTCGGTGAGTTCCGGGGCCAGAATCTGAAGATAGGATACTGCGCCATAGGTATCGCCCATCATGAAATCCTTGCCGGATTTGAACAGGAAACTGGTCGGTGCAATGAAATCCTTTGTCCCCAGGCCGGTTTTCAAAACCTGGTCGTAGGTGAAGGTAAACGGCGCTTCGGTTTCTGGGTTCAACGTCTCATACAGGACTTTCAGCCGTTCCACCCCATTCAAGGGATAGGCGGTCACGCCCAAGACCTTGAAGTTATTCAGAATGTCCGTCTCGATGCGCTCCAGTTTCGGCCTTGCCATCGCCAGATTGTCAGCCTCAATGGCAAAGGTAATGTACTTGGACTTGAGAAGCCCATTGTTTCCCTTCGCCAGTTGGTTGTGCAGCATCTGCGCGTATTCCATGCGAACATCATCAAAAGCGTCATTCTGCGGTTCGATCTGGATGACCTTCTCATACTCCCTCATGCTGCTTTTCTGGTTGATAAAGGACAGTTGGAAATGGATGCTGCTGTCAAAGTAATTGAGAAAATCGCACCAGTTTTCAAAGATGGCGCTCTTATCGTCATTCTGGGCCAACTGATAGTTGATGTCGTAAAAGCGGATGGTCTTGGAATAGACATGGTCGGCCACTCGGCAGATACCGTCCTTGCCCATTTCCTTATAGGCAATGGAATCCTGGACGGAAATCCGCTTTGCCTTGCCTTTCAGCGGAAACCGAACGCTTTTTTCATCTGCCTTTACCGGTTTAACGGGGCGGGACTTTTTCTTTTTTACCACGGTGCAGCCCTCCTTTCGTTTGCAGCTTTTTCTCCTCTTTCAAATACGGATAAGTCGCCTCCTCATACAGATTGGCCGTCTCATACCGGCGAATGGCCGGGCGCTGGAACCGAACCCGGAGAAAGTTCTGAAGAATCTTCTCCATGTGCATCCCGTCCTTCTCGTACATGGCAAAGAGAAATTCCGGCAGCATGAGCAGCACCATCCCGGTGGCTGCGCCGCTGGTTCCGATGGTGTCCCGCGTCAGGAAATAAAACGGCAGCCCCAGCGCAGCACCAATCACAATGCAGATGATCTGGCGCAGCGTCAGGTTAAAGGCCACCTTATTTTTGACCCTTGCCAGGTCTTTGGGGACTGTTACATAGGCCATAATCAATTTGGGTAACAGCGGGCGTTTTTTGCCGGGAATGAGCCGCCCCTGTAACCCGCTCCTTTCCTTTGAGTTTTTCCCATCTAGTGGGTGTTGAAAATTTGCTTACTGAGCGATCCGGTTTTCAGAAGGCTGAAACACAGGATGATGGTATAGGCCGCAACCCCAAACAGGGCCGAGTGAACATTGTCGGTCAGCTCAATGGAGGCGACCAGCGCGGCATAGATCCCCACGCAGACCATCATCAGGAACGCCTGAAACGCCAGGGCAAAAAGGCCCCGGAAATAGTTGGTTCCCATCTGTCCCCATTCCCGGTTGGACATGGTGGCAAATGGAATGGGTGCAACCGAAGTGTAAAGGTAAATCTCAATCATACGCCCGAACATGATCACCATGATGAGGACGGACATGACCTTCATACAGAAGCTGAGGATAAAGGTTTCCAGCATCAAGACAAACAGTTCGCCCAGTTCCATCGATTCCATCGTGGTGCTGATGGTGGACGTGAAGGACGAAATATCAATGGTCGTGCTGCCGCTGATTGTCCCTGCGGCACTGTTGACCACGCTTTGCCCTACGTCAAAGACAGCCATCGTGATTGTCCAGGTATTGCTGACAAGAAACACCGCGACCCACATTTTGAAGAAATACTTGAAAAACATCCAGGTATCCACATCGTGCAGGTTGTTCCGTTCCGTCAGCATGGAAATCAATTCATAGCACAGGACCATCGTAATGATGATCCCGGCTATGGGTACGATCACCGAATTGGACAGGCTTTGTACCATGTTGTATATGCTGCTGTTCCACCCTTGTGGTGTCATTCCCACCTGCGTGGCAATTTCGCCGGTCTTTTCATTGACATCGGTGAACATGGTGGTCAGGTTGGAAGTCACCATACCCGTCAGGAGATCCCGCATCCATTCTTCGATTGCATCAAAAATGCTATCGAACATGGACTGTCCCCCTTACATCATCAGAACAGGCTGCCCAGAAGCGGAATCAACTGGGTGCCGATGAGGATCACACCACCGCCGGCCATGAGCTGTTTCATGCCCTGGCTCTTCGCGCCGGGGTTGTCATTGCCGTAACCTTCCATCAGGTTGATAACGCCCCACACGCCGAGGCCGGCACCGATGGCGACCACCAAGGTCTGGAGAATCGTGACAGCAGAGCTAAAGAATTCCATAATATTTTTGATCGGAACATTTGGTGGGGATGAGATAGGCAGTATATTGATCGCACAAAACCAGAAATTCCGCTTGTTTGCCAAACGGCCCCCTGTTCCGATTTCCCCTTTCTTTATTTTTTATTAATGGTTTTGGTGTTCTGGTTTTGTGTTTGTAGAATTTGTGGGCGGTGCCCGCGCCGGATAGGTGTCCGTCATGTTTTCCTCCTGTTCAAAAGAAAAGACCACCTGGTGGTCAGACGGTCAGAGGGATAAAGATTTTTCAGTTGTCGGCAAACCGGTTGAGATTGCGAAAGGCCGCAAGTTCCCGGTCAGGCTTCATACAGCAGGGACAGCCAGGGATTCTTTCATACTGCGCTGGCAGCAGTCCTGCTGATTGCAGGTGTGTTACGATCTGCATTTCCGAAGTTGCTCCCAACATACGAATCCGGCCTAAACCAGTTTCGTACTGGGACAGGATCACCAGATCACGGATTGTGTGAATGCCGGCGCGTTCCAGTGTACGCATCACTTTAGTGGATAAATCCAAAGCGTCTACTTTCTGCCGGTAGAGATAGGCTTCCTCAACACCGAAGCATTGGCAATAAAGCTGTTCCGCCTGTGCGGCTTGCTCTGTGAGGGCCTTTGTCCTAGCCGTAAAGCCATCTGCCACATAGAGAAGCAGTTCCTTCACCTGGCATTTCTTGACCGCATGGCGGATAATCTGCCGAATGCGGTTTTGAGTGACATGGTATTGGTCGGCAAGGGCTTTCATGGAAATACCTTCATGGTAATGTTTGTCCAAAACAAACTGTTCCCGCTCGGTGAGCTGCTTCAGCAGATTGGCCAGCCCTTCCATCTGGTCTGTGGTAAGCGTGGCATAATCCATCTCTGTGCCGCAGATTTCATTTAGCTGGATTGCCGACAGCAGGTTTGCCGGATATGGACGTTTCATAGTAAAGTTCCTCCTTTTCCCTGCCGTCAACCGGCAGAATCCAAATCATCCTGTGTCACCTCCACGTCAAAGACTTCAAATTCTTCCTCCACGCCCATCCGCAGCGTGTGTTTCAGATACTGTTCCACGTCAAAGGCGTTTTTCTTGTCATAATCAGACAGCTCTTTGTAACGCTTATGCTGGGTGATGTCGTACTTATTGCTCAGGAAAGGCCGGACGCCGCGCAGTTGCAAGATGCACTTGTTTCCATCCATAACCGAAAGTTCATCTCGACTCATCAATTCTTTCCCGGTTTTTTGATAATTCATGCCATACGATTGGCTCTGCCCGCGGGTATCCGATGTGTTGAGCAGGTCAATGGTTTCCTTGCCCAGCGTCTCACTGATTTCCTTCAGGGTCGAGCTTTCCTTGCCGCCCAAAAACAACATGGTGTCGCAGTTACCGGTGATGGTTTCCGCGGCATCCTTATAGATCGTCTTGAGCTGGCTCTGGGACTGCAAAATAATAGAAGCCGATATTTCACGGCTTCGTATGGTGGCAATCAACTTATCAAATTTCGGGATCGAACCAATGTTGGCAAACTCATCGAGCAGGAGCCGGACATGGTACGGAAGCCGGCCTCCGTGCTCATCATCCGCCTTATCACACAACAGGTTGAAAAGCTGGGTGTACATGATGGCGACCACAAAATTGAAGGTATCGTCCGTATCGCTGATGATGACGAACATCGCTGTTCGTCGCTCGCCCAGCATATCCAGTTCCAGTTCATCGTAGGCCATCAGGTCGCGCAGTTCCTGGATGTCAAAGGGTGCAAGCCTGGCTCCGCAGCTAATAAGTATGCTCTTAGCCGTCTTGCCGGCAGCCAGTTTATATTTCTTATACTGCCTGACCGCAAAGTGCTCCGGGTTGTCTGCCTCCAATTCCTCAAACAACTCATCTACAGCATTTTTGAACGATTCATCATCCTCACGGGTTTCAGACGCATTGATAAATTCCAACAGCGTAGAGAAGTTCTGTTCTTCCTCCGGGGCCTCGTACCAGATATAGCCGATGAGCGCCGTATACAGCAGCCGCTCCGCCTTGATCCAGAAATCCTCGGAAGATTTTTCGCCCTCCCCCTTGGTGTTGGCAATGATGGTGTTGACCAGTTTGAGAATATCCTTCTCACTGCGGATATAGTGGAAGGGGTTATAGTGCATGGATTTACGGAAGTTGATGGTATTCAGGACTTTTACCACATACCCCTCATTGACCAGCATTTTCCCGCACTCGATGATGATGGTGCCTTTCGGGTCCGTGACCACATAGGACACGTTTTTCGGCATCTGCATCAAATTCGGCTTCACATAGAAGCGCGTCTTGCCGGAACCGGAACCACCGATCACAATCACGTTTTTGTTCCTGGCGTATTTCGGATTCTTCGGGCGGCTGCTCATGGTCAGTCGTTCCGTCTGGGTCAGGATGATGTTATTCTCAAACACTGGGTCAATGTACGGCTCAATGTCCTTCGGCCCGCCCCATCGGGCGGAGCCGTATTCCTCACCTGGACGGTATTTTTTGGCGTTTTTATGCCGAAAGTAAAGGATCGCATAAAATGCGGCTGCGGCAATCACACCGGCTCCCATGTCCATCAGGTGGATACTGGGTAGTGGGTTTTGGAATGCCAGGCCAAAGTTCTGAAGCAGAACCATCAGTCGGGTAATGGCCGAATCCCCTGTACAGTGACGGTACAGCCATGCGCTTTTGTCGATTAGGTAGAACACAATCGCAAATGGGATAAGTTTGGGAAGCAGATTTTTGGCCTGAACGCCCTGTAACTTTTCCCGGACAGCGGTAGCCAGTTTCTGCCCCCAGGCGCTGCCCCCGGTCTGGTTGGAGGGCACTTTTTTGCGCGGCCTGCGAGCCGGCATAGCTCCCCGCTTGATTTTCTTGCTCATCGTTCCTGTCCCCTTTCTTTCTTGTGAGATTTTTCGCGTTCACGGTGCTTTGCCACACGGTCTTTTGCAACTTGAAGTTTCTTGCGAATAGACATCTTCTTCGGCTTCTTCTCCTTTTCCGCCGAGATACCCGCATATTCCTTGAAGGCTGCGGTCATAACATCCACATCCCTGGCGCGGAAAAAGACCAGATACCGGGGCGGAGATGTGGAGCTATCTTTTTTCAGGCTGTAATCGATGCCGTATTTCCGGGCCACGCGCTCAAAAGATTTGATATTGTTGTCCGTTATTTCAATGTTGGTAAGCTGACTTCCCTCCTTCATCATCTGTTTCAGGCTCTGCTTGCCCCGCCGGGTGACCTGGTGGCTGCCGCGCTGCTTGACAGACGGTTTTTGCCTATTCATTTCCGAAACCAGCTTTTTAAGCGCCGCCTTCAAAACCGCCCCCGTCACCTTCGTTCCCTTGATACACAGGGAGATGGTCTTTTCGGTTGTTTCCTCCTGCATTTGGTTTTATCACCTCCTCGAACCAGGATTTTTCTTGTTTGCCGGCCCCCAATCAGCCAAATCGGGATATAGCCTTGGCTTCTATTCCTCTTTTTTGCCGTAGAGATCATGGTTGACAAGGGCACTGTAATAGCTGCTGATGGTAAAGGACGCATTGTACAGGGTTGCCAGTAAGTAGCGTTTGATGTTTTTGATCGCCGTAGTGTTTGATTTGAGACAATCTAAAACGTACTCAATATGGTCGCTGGACAATTTCATCAGACGGCTTTTGACTACTTCGGTAGGCTTGTCCTCGCCGCAGACATGAAGATACTGCCGCTTGGAACAGACCGTCTCTACAAGCAGCTCCAGAATTTCGTTGAGTACCTCCCCATCGTATGGGTGGTTGGCCAACAGAACGGCAAACTCTAACTGATCCAAAAAATAATCCCGATACTGTTTATACGCATCCAATCCATCATATCCATCGTCGCTTTCCGGCGGATAGATAGGATTGATCTTGTTAAACTCAGTATTATTTATATTAGTCTTATTAGAGTGTCGTTCTGACACGTCTAGAGATGTCGTTTTAACACTTTTAGAAGTGTCATTTTGACACTTCTGGAAATGTCGGTTCTGGAGCAGTGTTGAAAAGTTCTTCACATAGATGCGTGTCGGTTTCCCCTGCCCCTGGCGTTTGCGCTCAATCAGGCCATATGCGCTGTCCAGTTCATTGAGCAGCTTCACCGCCTTCTTGTTGCCGCAGTTCAAATCTTCCATAATGCTGTCCACCGTGTAGTAGACAAACACACGGTTTTCCTCGTCCACCCAACCGTTTTTGGCCGAGAGGGCCAGTCTGTCCAGCATCAGGCCATACAAGAGTTTGGCTTCCAAGGAGATTTCACATAATGCCGGCTCCGTGAAAAAAGCCTTGGGAATGCGGTAAAACGCAAACTGCTCTGCACCTGCGCCATAGAAATAGGGCAAATCCGGCAGTTTTCTTACGCGATCCATTTTATCGCCAAAATTCCATGTTACTCATAATCCTGGCCCTCCCTCTTTTTTCTGCCCTGCATGATCTGTTTCATCTGGCCGTCTGCCAGTGTCGCAGCGCGGGCACAGCAAAACATGTCCAGCACCAACAGCAGAACCGCCAGGCCGATCATCCATTTCAGCATATCGCTCACATCCCTTCTTTTGATTTTGTGTCATAGCAGTTTCCGATGGGAACTCCTGCCGGAATGACAACGGCACATTCATATGGCGGGGCCGGCAAAATGAACCGCCCCGCCACATGGTATCTACTGTTGTCAGTAGTTAACATTTGAGTGTTTGCCTGTGCTCATCCCAGACCCGTTCCTATCCCAATTCCCGCGATGTATTTTCCTGGCAAGACACGCAGAATGCACATTCAGTGCCAGGTATCTATCTGGGCAGGCTATTCAATTTTCAAGGTACTGTTAAGGGAATGGCTTAACGCCTTTCCCTTCACTTCTCGGATTCTTTAATGGAGTTTTTCAAGCTATCTGCGTCAGATAATTTGAAAACTTGCAAAAGAGCTTTTAGACGCCTATATCCGCTGCCAAATGAAAAAAAGCCGCCTGCAAGTGATGGTTTCACTCACAGGCGGCAGGCTGGATAAAGGAATATCAGGCTTTCTGCATCCCGTACTTTTCACTGAGGTAGCTGGTCAGGCAGTCCTCAAGCGAGCATACCCCGGCAAACGTACAGGTAACGGTAAAGCCGTGATCCAGGTAGCGGTAGGGATTGCCGATCTGGCTGAGATAGGATTTGACCCGCTCCTCATAGGGCAGGCCCGGATCGACCTGGATGCTGCTGATGTCCACCAGTTTTTCCGCATTCGCAGGCTTCATGTTGTTAGTCATCCTCCTCACCCCACTTCCTGGCGCAGCGGTTATAGACCCCACGCGGGATGCCAACTGCGTTGATTCCTTCTCTCCGGCGCACACGGGTGATGGCTTTCTTAATCATGTCGCTGACCGCCTGGTAGGAAACACCAAGTTCGGACGCGATGTCCTTCGTGCCTCTTTGCTCGATAAAATAGAGGATGATTACGTGCCGCTGCTTCGGCGTCATGTGACCCAGGAACTTCTTAACCTGCCTCACATCCTCCCGCTCGATCAGGTCAGTCAGGCCGTCCCAGGTGAAATCACCCATATTGCTGCAACGGTCAGCATACAGGCCATCCAGCGAAATCTGATGATGACGCTGTTTCCGCTCGTAGTTGGCATTCAGGCGATCTTCTGCTTCCAGATACAAGCGGATATACCAGTTCTCGTTCTCGAAAACATCCTGGGCCACCGTTTCTTCATTCTCTGCCAATGCACCCCAGTATGTATAGCCGCCACAGTCATGGAGCCGAAACACGGTTGATTCCCGGCCTCTGCGGCAAGCCACATACCCGTTCTGATAAACCGTGATCAGCATATCCGAAACCATCTCCCGGACAAGGATTCCTGCATCGGATTCCTCCAACTGCCGGATGCCAGGCACAGCCGCTTTCTTGTTGGGTACATTCTCTACCATAGACTTTAGATTTTTCAGTGTAAGCATAAAAGACCATCCTTCCTGCCTTGCGGCACGGGCGGCCTGGTGCTTACGTTGATCGCAAACAAAGAAAGGCAGCAAGAATGATCTCAGGCGCGCCCGTTTTTTTTAACGGGAGCCTAAGAACTCCTCTTGCTGCCTTATGCCAGCGGTGTTTTCCTCTATGTAAAGAGGTTCGCTGTTCGTATTTGTAAACTAACTTGTCCGGTTTTTGCTCCAAGCGGAGCCTTAAATCATCATGGGAACCATCCCCTTTCATGTATCAGATGTTTTTTGTCGCTTTAACAAGCTGTTTCAAAGTATTTCTACGATTTTGTGTTAGTCTTATTTATATAATATGTTTTTGTGTCGAAATATATCTCATCTAGTCTATGTTGGTCAACAGGATCATAAGTCACAATAATTCTCACGATAATGTCTGTATCCACATATTCTTAACTACCATACCATTTTCAAATATCAGTTGATATTTTCTTGGTAATTCGCTATACTTAAAATATTGAAATATATTTTAGGAGGGTGACCCTATGCCTCGTCCGAAAGGTTCTAAGAACAAAAAGAATGCTCCTGTCTCAAGTGTAGATTATGAAGCTCAGATCGCGGAAAAGATGTCAGCTAAGGCGGACATTGAACAGCAGATTGAAGCTAAAACAGAAGAGCTCGCTGCGCTGAAATCTGATCTGAAAGCACTCAAGGCCCAGGCAAAATCTTTGGATAAAGACATTGATAAGCTGCAAGCTGCCAAAGCTGCACAAGAAGCTGCTGAAGCTGAGGCAGCCCAAAAAGCAGAATTAGAAGATGTCCTCAAAAAGCTCATGGCCGATGGCATGAGCGCCCAGGAAATTTTGGATAAGCTCCAGTAAATATTTTTGCTGGTATAATTGTTTTGCATTATTTTCTCTTTGTATTTATAGTTTACCAAGAACCCCTTTCTGGGTCAGCGCCATAGCCGACGTCACTTATCATTGATTAGCGTTGCAAATAGCGTTGACAAGACTTTGTGATTCGTTATCCACGAATATTTAGAGCAATAAAAATAGCAGTAATACAGTTGATCTTTTGCTTGACGCTCTGTATTACTGCTATTTTTGTTTTTACGTTTTGCAATGTAATCTACTTTTTTCTCCTTCCATTCTGTACAGAAAGCAATGCGGTAAGGATTGAATCAATCGCATTTTCTGCATTAATACGGGTGTCGCCCTCCAACTGACGGAGTCGAAGCACAAAATCTTTTTCCTTAGATGTGAGTTGATGCAAGTCTTCGTCACTTGTGACCGACTTTCCACATAATGCTGCAACTGTTGTATCCAATGCATCGGCCAACCGCTGCAACGTATCTTTTCTGGGCAGATGTTCACCTTTTTCATAACCATAAATCGCCCTGGGTGACGTTTCCGCTCGTATACCCAGTTCCAACTGGGATAAATCCAATTCCTCCCTTCTATGCTTTATTCTAGAACCAATTTCACTTGCTTTGTTCCCAGCGGTTCCGCCAGCCATGCGATCACCTCCCCCGTGCAGCGATCAGCTTATGAAGGCCTATCCTCCTTTCTCTTCACTAGAAACAATAAACGGCCAGATACAAAGGATTTCGCTTCCAATATATCTGGCCGTTGTGCAGCTCTAAAATATATATATTCTTATTGGTATTTTTACTTGCCGCCTACAGACCTTGTTGTCGTGTATTTCCCCACCTCACGATACTTGCCCGCCTTATACTAACCGAAAAAACACTTCCAAAAATTGCAAATAAAAAACTCGTTTCAGCCCAGTTGATGTAAGCATATATGTTAACAGCTCTATAAAAGTAAATGCTGTGAACAGTTCGAGCTCACAGCATTCGCCGGTACGATATATTAGTCATCTACTGTTGATCCCAGCCATCAATCCACAGCGCACCAATCTCAGTCGCACCGCTGATTTCGACACCTGATAAATATCCTTAAGCTCATCAGCGATCTTATCATAAAGTGCCAGATTATCATTCCAGCGCAGCCGTACATCAGCATTGATTCCATACGAACAAAAAATTTCACGCGCTGTATGGATAAACGTACCTTTGGGCATAAGGAGTGCCACTGCAAGGTTGTCCGCTTGCCATTCCTCCCATTCGCTGTCTGACCATACCTTCGTGTTATTTGCTGAGCCTCCAGGATGTTCAATACGCTCCTCACGGCATACAATGGAGTGGTTATCCTCCATTTTTCTGAATTCATAGTTGCGTCCCATCGGAGTGTGATACTGCCGATGACAAATCCAGTGCGCTGCCTCATGCACTTGAGTAAACCTTTGTCTCCCGATATGACGCTCATCCTTCATAAGGCGCTCGTCCAGGAGGATGGTTCCCATCGGCATATCAATCATCATAGCATGGCCGTCATCGCCATAGACTTCATAAACGGTATCCTCAAACGCAATGGCCCCCAAGATTCTTCCATCCTTCGACAACCGTGCAATCTTCATATCTAAATACAAGTGTTCCTCAACAAGGTCGTGAACATCCAGCGGCTGTGCTTTTTTCAACATCGCTGGCTGATAATTTGACAATATCATGGTTGCGATGTCATCAAAATCATTCTTATTCAAGATATACAAACCTCTTGAGTTTTGCCGATAATTCAACTGCACGTTGTCCATCCTCCTTTGCTCTTTTTTAGAGACTTTGCCTTGGTTTTGAGGGAAAAATAGCACCCCTGCTCAATCACAATCAACTTGCCAGGTTATTGTTGATATCACAAAGGGTGCCTATCTTCTTTACCATTGGTCTAGGTATGTTTACATTTCCTCGTCAGTCTGGCAGATCGCGGTCCTCCTCCAGTGCCTTTAGCTGCTCTGCCTCCGCTTGGTCCATTTGCTCAACGACAGAAATCCAAAATGAATCAGAAAGCCCTAGTTTCTCGGCCTTTCGCAATGCAACGCGCGCATGAGGCTGTCTTCCCAAATATGGATTTATATCTCCATAGGAAAAGCCATGCGTTGCTGAGGCCAGGTCACTGAACGCCTGCTGATCATCTTCAGGAATTTGTAAAATTTCCATCAGTCGCACAAGTTTCTCTTGCGATGGCGCATACCTGTTGCCTTTTTCAATATCGCTGATATAGGCTGCTGAAACTTTTAGTTCACTAGCTAATCCGCGAAGAGACATATTCAGGGATTCCCTGCGGCTTTTCAAATACGAACCAAATGTTTTTTCATCAACGATATTGTTCTCCACATATTCTTTTAGACTCACGATATCCTTATCCTTTCTAATCCACTTGACCGGCTACCCGGAGATTACTGACGTGTGGACACATTGTAAACAGCCTTTGCAGCAAACCTCGAACCCCCGGATATCATAAGATGAGCCGTGGAATGGAGCAAGCGGAACTACCTTAAACCTGTGACTGAGCGAATGGTAATAAACCAATTAAATTTTGAACGTAATATACCAGGCATTTTCTATCCGATATATTTCAAGGTCGCAGGCGTATATGGTGTAAGCTGTTCTGTTGACAATTTTAGCAGATTCTTTCCTACTTGTCAATATGCGATTTATACATTCTTCATTCGACTGTAAAATCGACAGCGCCAAACAATCTGTGCAAGGATCATTCGGGGCAACGGCACGAATGGTAGTGTATAAATTGATGTGGAAATTGCAATATTACGTAAGATTAAAAGCAAGTATCACAGTGATCATCCCGGTCACAATCCCCAGCACATTTAAACCCACATCAAACTAAGAAAAATGGCGGTCTTGCACCAGCGGCTTTGTTGCTTCATCGGCCCAAGCCCAGACAATAGCGCCGGCCGTCAGCCACGGGGAGTAACCGCCCAATTTCAAAGTAATTGCGAGCAGGACAATCAACACCGCATACACCACCACATGGGCCAAGCGGCGCAGCCCACTATTCAGAATATTAATATCGGGATCCAGGAAATCCAAAGCTGACAGCTTCTCCGCCAGCTCCCGGCTAGCCTTTCCGGTGTGTTCCCCGTCCTGGTGGGAAAGATACGTCATAAACAGGAACCAAAGAATTGTGAGACTTAAAAATATGTAAAACGCCAACGGCAGATACCTCCTAAAATTGTATACGGGAAACATCTTATCACACTGTCTGGCACATAGCCACAGGTAATCTCCTTGAGATTGTATATTCTGGATTGACAGCTTTCTTTATTTCCGGTTCCCTTTCAACTTTTTCTCTACTTCCTCCGGCACTGTGATCATCCCGAAACGCCAGAGCAGGCTGAACGTGTAACTCACACCGCGAACATCGGCCAACTCCTTGGGACGAGTGAACACTGTGCCACTCTTCTCCAGCGCTTTATTGAAAGCAATCTTTATCGAACTCCATGCCAGGGATTTGCTGTTTTCCCGACGGTCAATGAACAGTTCTTTTGTGTAATCACCATTACGGCCAGGCTTCAATATATAAGAAAACGGTAAGCTGGAAACGGTACGGAACGGATAATCCTGAAATGCGATGATACAGTCCCAGAGATGTCCTTCCATCGGTGTTTCTATTAATGCGTCCACAGCCGCCTTCCGTGCCTTATAGATTTTTACCCGTTCCGCGTTCTGGCTGATCTCGGACATCTTATAGATCACCTTACTGTACGGCAGATATGTGTGCAGGGTGGAGTAGCTGAGGCCCATAATACGCTGGATCTCCACCATAGTTTTCCCCTGCCGCATGAGATCCTGGATCTGCTTCGTCTCTGGATAGGACAAAACGTTACCGCTGATCAGCAGTTTCTTGACTTTGTTGGGTGGAAGGGCCAGTTCCAAAGCTGTGGCTTTGATTTCCTTCTTCTCCTGATAAATCTCTGCCGCTGTGTCGATTAGTTCCCGCATCAGGGATTTCGAATCATAGCCCTTCTTTGGAGGTCGTCCTCGTTTTAATGATGTGTTGGAATTATCATTTTCCATGTCTATCTATTTTTACTCCTATATTTTCCATGTTAATCTATTCGCAAATTGCAATAACAAGTTGAACACTTCCGGGTAGATGGGACGGCGGTCAGGCGGCGAAGACTGAGTCAAGGAACGCATCAAAGAGTTCCTCCGGGGTGCGGTAGCCGAGTTTCCTGCGAGGTCTTCCGTTCAGTTCGTCAGCAGCGGTGAGGACATCCTCGTCACTGTATCGCTCAAGGGACACGCCCTTAGGAAAGAATGCGCGGAACAGACCGTTGTGTCGTTCGTTTTGTGGGCGTTCCCAGGAAGAGTAAGGGTGAGTGAAGAATACGCCCGTACCCCAGGCTTCCAGCTTCGCCAAGTCGGAAAACTCGCTGCCGTTGTCCACGGTAATGGTCTTGAAGACCTTGGAGAAACTGTCCCCAAGCTCGGAACGGAGGGCTTGCATAGCCTCCATAACAGCCTCGCTGGTCTTGTTGCGGATACGGATGGCAAGGTAGTTCTCCGTCTTTTTCTCCAGCAAGGAGAGGATGACCGCCTCTCGGCCTTTCTTCTTGCCAACCACCGTGTCACCCTCCCAATGGCCTTCCTCTGTACGGAGACTGGCAACCGGAGGCCGAACAGAGATGCTCTTGCCATAATTCCTCTTGTTCTCATGGCTTTTAAGCTTGGAGGTCTTACGGCGCAAGGCGTCCGGCAGTTCAGTCGCCTTGAGGGGAATCAGCCCTTTCCAGACCCAGTTGTAGAGGGTACGGCTGCAAACCATCTCAGACGGCTCGAACAGGTGATGGAGTTTGGCATAGCCACAGCAGGCGTCCAGAGACCATTTGTGTTCCCGTACCTGCTGGATGACCCAGCAGATGAATCGTGAGCACTTCGCAACCTTTGTGCGCCGGTGGCAAGACGCCCTGTTGGCCCTGTAGGCCGCCTCTCCGCGCTTTTCTGAGTAGCCTGGCTTCCTCCCCTTTGTGCTCTTTCGAGGCGGTGTGCCGCGTCTCAGCTCGTTTACAACGGTCCCCACCGAACATCCCACCGTTCTTGCTATGGCTCGCTTGCCAAAGTGGAGCGAGTTCAAGACACCTATTTTCGCTCGTTCTGCCAAGTCGAGATGTGTTCCCTTCTTGTGTTTTGGTTGGTCTGTGGTATAATTGTGGCAGTCCATAGTGATTGCCCTCCCTTGGTAATGGTGTTTGTGTTATCTCATTCTACCACGGGAAGAAAGTCGCTATGGACTTTCTGTTAGGTGTTCAACTTGATTTTACAATCAACCATGTTAATCTATTTTATGAGCAGTAAAAATTAGGCGAAACCTACTCATCATTTTAATTTCGGCCCTTATCTTAAGAACAGCTATTGTTCTTACACTTACTTTCTTATAAATAATACTTTACTATTGCATTTTCTTACGCCGCAATTTTTTCAATATACTTATCGCCAATTCATTCCTCAATATAACTAATAGACAGCCATAAGCCAAAACGCTAACCACAACCTTAATTGAGAGTCCTATTAATATGTTATCGCAAAATTTAGAAATAGATGAGTTTATCACAAATATCATAGCGCATCCAATTAATGTCTGTATCATATTTTTAAAAAATATAGAAACATCAACATATTTTCTAATATCCTTACATTTATATAAACAATGTGGTTATCCCTTTCGCCAAGCCTTTTAAAAGTCCGAATTAACGGACAGAGCGTGTGCTATACTAGAAGCAGAAAACGCAAAAGAGGCGAAAAAGGGATAACCACATTAATTTTTTATTTGTTTTGAAATCAGCATAGTATATATGATTAACAATAGGGTGCACCTCTTGTAGCTTTACCGCCTAATACGCCTCCCGCAAGCAGCGTAAAATTTCTGTGATTAAAGTTGTTAAAATGCTAATCTACCTTCAATGTGATCGGTTCTTTCTCTTTCGTTCATCTCTAAATATCAGCATAGCGTTTTTTAGTTTTTGTATAGCTAGATACAATATTGCTCCAATTATTCCTCCAAAAGTGTTCTGTGCTATATCAGATAGTTGGAATGTTCCCCATCGTAAAAATAGTTGACCTAATTCAATTGCTGAAGAAAAAAGCAGAGAATATTTTAGGATTGATGATACAATTTTCTTCGAGTCAATATCATAGAAAGAAAACAATGCAAAGCTCAGGGATGGAACCGATGTCAACTCCATTATGCGGGATATGATGTCCGTCATCCTGGAAGGCGCTCTGGACCAGGAGATGGATGAAGAATTAGGCTATTCCAAGTATAATTACCGTAACAAGGAAACCGATAATTCCAGAAACCGGGCACTCTCAAAAGACCATGCATACCAGCTCTCAAAAGTCCATGCATACCAGCTATGGTGACATGGAAATCGACATTCCCAGGGACAGGAAAGGCGAGTTTGAACTCCAGATCGTCAAAAAGTATCAGAATACCGTCACTCAGGAGCTTTATCAGGTAATCACATTAAAATTTTTTCATATGGACTAAAGAGGCAGTATTTGAATTTATCTTTATTATCTTTTTGCGCTACCATTTTTAATAAACAACGTTTTTATAACAATATTATAAATTTCATCGTTACTTACCATTAAATACAAGAAAGTAAATAAACAAAATACTATGGCTCCAACACTAACTTGCGTAATTAAGGTTATTATACTATTCCCCATAAATATTCCTATTTGTCTCACTAAAATCATCATAGCAAAGCCAATGACAATCACTGGAATATAGCGAATTATATATTTACAAATAGGAAGTTTCTTTCGGACAGCCATAGCTTGTACAAACATTACGCTAAATTCCGCAACGATTGTACCAATTGCAGCTCCATTAGATTGAAAATTTGGAATTAAAGCATAATTAATAAAAAAATTAAGAGCAGCACCTACTATCATAGAAATGACATAAATATTATCATATCTATATGGAATTAGATACTGTGTCCTAATTACATTGGCCCACGCAATAAAAAATACCGTAACCGCAAGTAACGAAATTATAGAAGCACAGGCTGCAAACTCTTCGCCTAAATATACAGGTGCTAAAACAGGAGCTATTCCAATCAATCCAAACACAATTGCAGAACAAACTATTGTGACGAATTTAATTGACAAGCGTATATACTGGACGGTTTTCCCTTGATCACCTGTCGCAATAATATTAGACATTCTTGGTAACATAACAGTTCCTAATGCAGTTATAATTCCCATTGGAAGGTTGATTATCTTTTCTGCATTTTGGTAAAACCCAACTTCAGTATATGAAGCCATATTTCCTAGCATAATTTTATCCATAACCTTATATATACTGTAGGCAATAACCGGAACAAATAAAATCAAAGTTGGTTTAATATTTCGGATAAAGTCATACATAGATACTCTAACAAATTTAACTTCTTTATTTACATACAACCAAAGATATGCCTGGCTAAGAAAAGTCCCTGCCGACATTATTAATGTATAAATCCACAGATCGGATGGCCTATGCACAAAAATAAATATACAAAAAACCGTTCCGATTTTGATCAATGCATTACGAATAACCGTTAATTTAAATTTTTCGAGTCCAAAAAAAAGCCAGCTTATATCCAACAAACCGGAAGCAACATATATTATTTGCAATAATGCAATCGCTCTATTATCAGCAACAAAGAAAATCACATATATAAAATAAGCAAATATAGACAGTGTAAATGTACAAATTTGCAAATAATAAATGCTGCTAAATACTTTATTTAATTTCTGTTTATCATCGCGGACAGCTGCAACATTACGATTGCCATGATTTGAAATTCCCAGCATAGCAACCATAAGAAAATAGTAAGCTACTGAATTTGTATATGAATAAATTCCAACCGCTTCCGCTCCTAACGTACGTGAAATATAAGGAGCAGTAATAAGTGGAAGCAGAATCACAAGTATTTGATACGCTACATTATAAACAAAATTTCTTTTCACAGATTCCAAAATTTATACCTCCACACATGTTAAGCAGTTAAAACTGCTATTCCTTATTACAGCAATTTTTATTAGGGCATCAACACAAGAATAATCATTTACAATCATACAGTTACTTTGTAACATAATCTCTAATTTTATTAATTATATCTTTATCAATATTTGCATCAAATTTCCTTGCAA
>OERL01000025.1_pt1 | contig 45308 bp, 41 predicted proteins | sample 1539981 | NCBI WGS metagenome assembly OERL01 (sample SAMEA3891867, study PRJEB23780) | metagenome | biome: terrestrial biome; feature: animal house; material: Caecal content | place: Italy | collected 2015-05-05
GTGCTTTGACTACGTCGGCGCGTTTTGTAAGCACGTCGGCATCGGGACGGAAAGCGTCGGGGGCGAATAAGCCGCCGCTTTTCTCTAGTTGTGCCACTTCGTCGACGCACTCTTCGACTTCTGAGGCGCTTATTCCGTGCTTTTTCGCCAAGGTCGCGACGATACGGTCGCGGGGCATAGTCTTGAAAACGGAAATAACATCGCGGACAAGTTCGTCCACGATGTGTATCGCTCCGCTTTCGCAATCGACGGCAATATCAATGCCGCATTCCGAGAAAGTGTGTACCATAATAATCAAAACCACCCGAGTTTTCTCGGGCGGTCGGGTGTTGAGCAGTGCGGAATTACTTTGCGGCTTTTTCGCACTTCTGGTTGGCTACGCCGCAGGAAGTCTTGCAAGCGGACTGGCAGGAAGTCTGGCATTCGCCGCAGCCGCCGTTCTTTTTGCTTTCGCTGAGATTGCGGGTGTTGAGGGTGACTATTCTTTTCATAATACTATCTCCTCTATGGTTTTTAATTATTATATATTTTACTTATCGTTTTGTCAACGGCGGCGAGCAATGACGACGTTACGGATTGACGGAAACAGGCATTTTCAGCACCGAAACGTATCCCGTCGGGGTGCCGTATTCCGTCAACACGTCGGCCCCGCTTTTTGCGGCTTGTGCAAGATATTCGGCGGTGGCGGCATTGACCGTCTCTCCGCGCACCGCTACGGGTATGCCGGGGGGATAAACGCAGACGTTTTCCGCGGCGATTCTTCCCTCTGCGAGCGCGTAGGGCACGACTTCCTCTTCGGTATTCTGCGGCAAAACGTTTCTTTCGCCTGCAGGCGGCAACACGAGCGGGGGACGTGACGAGGAAAGGGCGGCTTTATCCGCTTCGGCGAGCGCCTCGGCGAGCAGGTCGAAAACGCCTCGGGAATCGCCGAGGGAGGCAATGAGCAGCACGCCGTCGCGCGAGGCGTATTCAACAACGATTCCGTGTTTTTCGCGCAGACGGTTTTTCAGGTCGAAACCGCGCAATGAAGACTTTGTGCAGTCTATATATATCTTTGAAACGTCTTTTCGGTATATAACTCCCTCGGCGGACAGTTGGTCGCGCAGCACGCTAAGGCGGCGCAGGCCGCGTGTTTTTTCGTAGAAATTTTCAAGTGAGGCGACAAGATTTTCCGCGAGTTTATCTCCGTCTTTTGCCAATACGTCAAGCATAACGTCGACGGACGACATTAGAATGTAAGACGGGCTGCTGGTGACGAACAGCGACATCGCGCGCCTGAGATTTTTTTCGGGTACTCTGTCCGAACAGAGGTGGAGAAAGGACGTTTGCGTGAGAGCGGGCAGGGTTTTGTGTATTCCCGACACAACAATGTCCGCTCCTTGAACCGCTGCGCTTTCGGGAAAAGCGGGCGAAGTGGCGAAGTGCGCCCCGTGAGCCTCGTCCGCGATGAGGACGGAGCCGCAGTCGCGCACGATGCGAGACATAGAGCGTATATCGCTTGTGACCCCTTCGTAGGTGGGGGAAGTGACAATCACCGCGGCGTATTTGTTTGACGCGCATTTTTTCGCTACGTCTTCGGGGCGTATTCCTCCGCACAATCCCGTTTCACAATCCACGGCGGGCATTAAGAAATCGGCTTGCAAACCGAAAGCCGCGATTGCGTTGTACACCGAGCGGTGACAATTCCGTGCAATAAGTACTTTGTCGCCACGTTGCGTTGTCGCGTATATGGCGGCAAGTATTGCGCCCGTGCTGCCGTTTACGGAGAGGAACGAGCGCTTTGCCCCGAAGAATTCTGCGGCGCGGTCACATATATCGGCTATCGCCCCTTGCGGGGAGTGCAGATTGTCGAAACCGTCGATTTCGGTTATGTCAAACGCCGCTCCGAGTTCCCCGAGGCGCGGGAAAGCGTCCAGATTGCGTTTGTGCCCGGGCATATGCATAGGAACGTCTTCCCTGCGGGAAAGAGCCTTCAGTTTTCGGAAAAGCGAATTGTCGTGTGTCATATCAACCCGTGTCGTCGTGTTCGGCTTAAGACGGTGCCGCACCGATTGCGGCGTACCTGCGGGAATTATACAATAAAACCTGCGAAATCTCAACTCGCTGTCGAAAATGCACCTTAGGAACGCCGCAGCAAGTCGCGAGGTCGTGATACACGGCGGGAACGGAAGGGCGGCGCATTGACAAGGACGGTACGTCTTTGGTATATTGAGGAAAACAACGGAGGCTACAATGAAGAGTTACAGAAAGGAACTTTATTTCAATCTCCCCACCCGCCGCGGGTTCGTGAACATCACTCCGCAGGTGGAACAGGCATTGGCGGAATCGGGCGTGCGCGAAGGGTTGGTCCTTGTGAATGCGATGAACATAACCGCCAGCGTTTTCATAAACGACGACGAGAGCGGATTGCACTCCGACTTCGAGAAATGGCTTGAAAGACTCGCCCCCGAAAAGCCTTATTCTCAATATGCCCACAACGGTTACGAGGATAACGCGGACGCTCATCTGAAGCGCACGGTAATGGGGCGCGAAGTTGTGGTGGCGATTACCGACGGCAGGCTTGATTTCGGCACCTGGGAACAGATTTTTTACGGCGAGTTCGACGGCAAACGGACAAAAAGGGTGCTGGTCAAAATCATTGGCGAGTGATTGACGTTCGCGCCTCGGAACGTGCCTGAATACGTGCGAACATTGACCGTGGCGTAAACCTTTTCTCGGGCTGATACGTGTGATATAATATCAAAAAACGGCGTTTATGCGCCGTTTTTTCGTTGTAATGATATGGTTTTGCGATTATCGAGACCATTCGCCGTTTTCGGCGGGGGCCGTCGCTTCAGGCAAAACGGCTTGTGCGGCGTTCGTCGGTTCTGCGACGGTCTCGTCCGGAACTTCCCCGAGAACCGCAGTTTGCGGTGCGGCGGAAAGCGTTTCGTTGCGCTCGTATTCGACATCGGCGCCGAGGCGCGCGAGCAGTTTCTTTTTGGTGAGGAAATAGAATGTCAGCGACAGCACCGCGGCGACTCCCCAACCTATGGGCCACGCGCTCCATATTCCCGTTGCGCCCAGATAGTTCGACAGCAGGTAGGAGAGCGCGACGCGGAGAATCAGGTCGGTAAACGTCGATATCACGAACAGTTTCATAGCGCCCGCACCGCGCAACACTCCGTCCGCCATTATCTTTGCCGCTATGATTACGTAGAACGGGGCGACGATGATAAGGAACATAACGCCCGTGGAAAGCGCCTCGGCGCTGGCGTCCTCGTTCATAAACAGTTGCACGGCATACTGTCCCGCAAGAGTGTAGACCAGCGTGAACACCACAGCGAAAGAGCACACCATAACCAGCCCCGCACGGAAGCCTTTGCGCACGCGGTCGGGTTTGTCCGCGCCTATGTTCTGAGCCGTGAAGTTGGACATTCCGTTTCCCAGCGTGGTGAACGAAAGCACGGTGAAGTTGTTGTATTTGATAGCCGCGGAATAACCTGCGATGACCGCCTCTCCGAAAGTGTTTATAATGCTTTGAATAATTATGTTGCCCACCGAGACAAAGCCTTGCTGAAGCATACTCGGTACCGCTACTTTTGCGAATTCGCCGAGCATTTCCTTCGAGAAAACGCGGTGTTTTTCCTCGGAACGGAGTTTTTTGAGCCTGAACACCAGCACGATGTTCGCCACCACGCAACTCACGCCCTGGCAAATGAAGGTAGCCCACGCCACGCCCGCCACGCCCATAGCGAACAAGGTGACGAAAAGTATGTCCACGAATATGTTGGCGACGGAGGACACCGCAAGCAGTATGAAAGGCGTGACCGAATCACCGAGCGCGGCAAACACGCCCGTCGCGATATTGTAGAAGAACAGGAAGAACAGACCGCCCACGTAGATGTAGAGATAGAGCAGACTGTCTGCGAATATGCTGTCGGGGGTGTTGATTGCCTTGAGCAACAGGGGAGCGCAGGTCAGCCCGAGCACCGTCAGCACCGCGCAAAGCACTGCCGAGGATATATAAGCCGTAGAAACCGCGCTTTTCACGTCGGCTATACGTTTGGCGCCGAAAAACCGCGCGGCAACGACCGAGCAACCTATGTTGCAACCGAAAGCGAAAGCGATGAAAACCAGTGTGATTTCGTAGGAATTGCCGACGGCGGCGAGAGCGTTTTCGCCGATGAATTTTCCGGCCACAAGACTGTCGGCTATATTGTAAAGTTGCTGAAAAACAATGCTTCCGAAGAGCGGGAGACAAAATTTCCAAAGAACCTTGCGGGGACTGCCTACGGTTAAATCCTTTTCCACGTCAACTCCTCTTTTCCCCGCCGATTATCATACTACCGTGCTTGCGATATGTCCAACGAATGACGGAATTTCGCTTCAATTTCGGTAACGTCGCGGGCAAGCGGCGTCGAAAGGCGGAAAACGTGAACAAAAACGCCCCGAATCGGGGCGTTCAGGAATTCTGAGTATTTCTGCGTCGGACACTACGAGGCAATCGATGTCAGTCGTCGCTCTTGAGCGGAGCAAAACCGTAGCCGTTGACTTCGCGGGCCTTCGTTATGTAGATGAAAGCCGCGGGGTCTTTGTTCTGAATAATGTGTTTGACTTCGTTTATCTGTTTTTTGCGGACCACGCATACGAGTACTTTGTGTTGCTTGCCCGTGTAGTAGCCTATACCGTCGGAGACCGTAACGCCGCGGTGAAGTTTGCGGGTGATTTCCTCCGCTATTGCGTCGTGGTGGTCGGAAATGACGTTGAACACGATAGACGCCTGGAAACCGGACTGAATGACGTCCGCCACCTGCGAAGTCGCGACCAGCGAAAGGAACGAATAGAGTATAGGCGAAAGCACGGCGGTGATGACTGCGTCGGAGCCTGCGCTGAAATCTATGTCGATAAACGCCAGACCGCCGGAAGCGATGACGATGACGCAGTCGCACATAAATATCAGCCAGTGCACGCTGGAAATGGGGTTCTTGGCGTAGATGAGTTTTCCGATGATGTCGGTGCCGCCGCGCGAGGCGTTGAAGCGGAGCATAAGACCGAGACTGAGACCGGAAATCGCGCCGCCTGCGAGCGAGGCGAGGAGCATATATCCGCTTTCGTAACTGCCCGCGTAATATTTGGGGAATCCGTCGATGAGGTCGAACACCGCCATAAAAATGGAGTGAACCGTGACGCAGTAGAGCGTATCGAACGTGAATTTCTTATTGAGAACCAGGAACGCCGCGATGAGCAGAGGAATGTTGAGCACCAGACCTGTGACGGCGGGGCTGAACACGGTGTCGGCAAGGTGCTGATTGAACGGCAAGACCGCGTTGTAAATAAGGGAAGAGACGCCGTTGAGACCGCCCGGCGCGAATGCGTTGGGGACTATGAAAACGTAGTCGGCAATCGCCCACACCACGGACAGCGCCGCCAGCAACAGATAGAATTTGAACGCCTTGAACACTTTTTTCCTGGTGGAAAGCGGGGCTTCCTTGGGGGGCTGTGCAGAAGCGTCGTCCGAAATTTCGTCTGTCGACGTTTCGGGTACGATTTCGTTTGCGACCTCACCCGCGGCGGCTGTGTCGCATGCGGAAACTTCTTCTCCGACGGGGAGTTCTTTCGCCTCGGGGGAGGGCATTACGTCTGCGGAATTTATGTCGTCCATAATTTCAGCGCGCGCGGCGCGCGCAAACCGTATATTTATTGTCAGCGCGACCCGTAAGGGCGTGTCGGTCAGTCTTTGTCGGCTTTTTTAGCCGCTTTTGCCGCTTTTTTGGAAAGCATCTGGGGCTTGACGGTGTAGGCTTCCAGTTCCTTGTCGCGCTTGAAACCCTTGCGGAAACGCTTGAAACTGCCTTTGACGCCGTTGCACATATCCGCGAGGGCGTCCACCGAGGCGGAGGATATAACGCCCCCCGTGAAGCCCATAAACGCGCGCAGGGGCATATCCTGCACCGAGCGTATTATCATTTCGCGGTTTTCCGAGCGTCCCGCCACCATTTTGGCGCCACTCACCATAACGAAATTCAGAATTTTTCCGACGGGGGAATTTGCCACGTCGCTCAGGCAGCAATTGTGGTCGAATTCACCCTTGAGGTAGGGGGTGTTCTCGGTGACGGAAGAACCGTAAAGAGCGGCGAACTGTTCGACGGGAACGGTGCGCTTGCGCTCGGAACTTTCCTTGATGTCGTAGTAGAACGGTGCGTCAGCGCGGTAATCGGGAATGGGTGCGTTCGAATTGGCGGATTTGACGGCGACGGTCGCTTTCAGTCGGATATCGGCCGAGGAAGCGCCGACGAGTATGTCGAAATCGCCGCTTTCGATGTGCCAGTCCTTTATGAGCACGTTGTAGTAGGCGAAAGCGCGGCTGTCGAGGGTGAGAGAAATCTCTTTTTCTTCTCCCGCTTTGAGGAATACCTTTTTGAAGGCGCGCAGTTCCTTGACGGGGCGGAATATGGTGGACACGAGGTCCGAGACGTAGACCTGTGCGATTTCCGCACCGTCGCGGCTTCCCGTATTCTTGACTTTGAAAGTGACGGTGAGAGGCTCTCCTTCGTCGATTGCCGACGCGGAAAGAGTGAGGTCGGAGTATTCGAACTCGGTGTAACTGAGACCGAATCCGAAGGGGTAGCGCACAGGTTTGTCGACGGCCTCGAAATAACGGTAGCCGACGTACACGCTTTCGCGGTACTGCACGTTGCGCGGTCCCATAGGGAAGTAAAGCGAGGAAAGGCTGTCGCTTTCTTTGAGCGGGAAGGTCTCGGCGAGTTTGCCAGACGGGTTGACGTCGCCGTAGATAATGTCGCGCGTGGCTATACCCACCGCCTGTCCGCCGAGGTACATATTGAGTATTGCGCGGGAAGCGGGTTCGACGCGGTCGAGTTGTACGGGAGCGCCGCAGGAAAGCACGGCAACGACGTTGGGATTGAACTTGGCGATTTCTTCGGCGAGAATGACGTGACTGTCGGGCATATCGATGTGACGTCTGTCGAAGCCCTCGGATTCGTATTCGGGAGTGAGACCTATGAACAGCAGAACGACGTCGGCGGCTTTGGCTTTTTCGAGCGCCTGCTTGACGAGTTTCGGGCTGTAGCCGTCCCCTTTGAACTTGTAGCCCTCGGCGTAGTCGTAGGGGATACCGGCTTCGTTCATAGCGTCGATGAAGGAAGTGAGTCGGGAAGGATTGATGTTGCTCGAGCCCGTGCCCTGATAGCGGGGTTTCGCGGCGAGCGCGCCTATCACCGCCACTTTGGTGTCCTTGGAGAGGGGGAGAATACCCTCGTTCTTGAGCAGCACGGCACTTTCGGAAGCGATTTTCGCGGCGAGCGCGTGATGTTCTTCAAAGTGCGGGTCCGCACCGTCGACCTCGTTGGCTTTGCACTCCATTGCGAATTTGATTAGACGGAGCACGACGCGGTCGAGTTCTTCTTCGGAGATGACGCCGTCCTTGACGGCTTTGACGATAACGCGGTCGTTTGCACCCTTGTTGCCGGGCATCTCAAGGTCAAGCCCGGCGCGTATACCTTCGATTCTGTCGTTGACCGCACCCCAGTCGCTGACGACAATGCCTTCGAATCCCCATTCGTCGCGGAGAATGTCGGTGAGCATACGTTTGTTGTCGGAGAGATAGGTGCCTGCAATGCGGTTGTAAGAGCACATCACCTGTGCGGGCTGTTCCTTCTTTACGACGTACTCGAATGCGGGAAGATAAATTTCACGCAGGGCACGCTCGTCGACGATTGTGTCGATGCACATACGGAGGTGCTCCTGATTGTTCACGCAGAAATGTTTGAGGGAAGCGCCCACGCCTTCCTGTTTTGCGCCGTGCACCCAGGCCGCTCCCATAATTCCGGCAACGAGGGGGTCTTCGGAGAAATATTCGAAGTTCCTGCCGCAGAGGGGGCTGCGCTTGATGTTGACGCCGGGGCCGAGAACGGTGGTAATCTTCTGTGCCTTGGCTTCCTCGGCTATGGCTTTGCCTTCGGCTTCGGCAAGAGCGGGGTCCCACGAACTCGCCGTAGTGACGGCGGGAGGGAAACAGGTGGCGGGGTGAGCGACGTTCATAATGTTGGTGCCGACGCTTTCCTGCTCGTGCCTGACCCCGTGAGGGCCGTCCGTCATAAGGACGGAAGGAATACCGACGCGGTCAACGGGCGTGGTTTTCCAGAAGGTGAGACCGGAACAAAGTGACGCTTTTTCTTCGAGAGTGAGACTGTCGAGGATTGCTTTGTAGTCGGATTGGTTCATACTTCCTCCCTGCGCGAGGGCGTGCTTAAGCACGCGCGCACGCAATGTACACACCGATATACTAACACTAATTGCGCGCGCAATCAACACTTTTTAGGTCATTTGCCCGTCGAAAAAAGCGTGAAACGTTCGCGGAAGTCTTTTTGGAAAGGAAAGAACGAGGCGGGTTGAAAAACTCCTCATCAAAATGTTAGAATCGTTGTAACCTTCGCGCCGCAGAGGCGTATTTTAAGTGAAGTGAGCGGAATATGAAGAACGAAGTACTTGAGAGGCTTTTTGCCAGATATTACAATGAAGCGAAATTGTATGTCGCCTCTCTGTGCCGCGATTCTTCGCTTGCGGACGAAATCGTGTCTTCGTCGTTCTACAAGGCTTTTATGAAAGTGGACGACGAAAGCGAGAGTTTCAAGTACTGGTTGTTCAAGGTGTGCAGGAACGCGTATTTCGACCACCTGCGCAGAAGAAAACGCCTGACGGAACTCTCCGACAGGATGTCGGACGACAGCGGCGACCTTGCAGAAAGACTCATCAAGCAAGAAGAATACGTCGCCCTGTACCGCGCAATATCGCTTCTGAAAGAGAATCTGCGCGAAGTCATCGAACTGTTCTATTTCGGAGAAATGTCGGTGGCTGAGATAGCGGGCATAACCGAGCAGAGCACAAGCAACGTCAAGGTTATGCTGTACAGAGCAAGAATGAAACTGAAAGAAATTCTGGAGGAACAGGAATGAACTACGACGACGCTTTCAAGCATTACAAGGAAGGCACCGCCAGCGACGAAGAAAAGGAATTCGTCAAGCAGGAGATTGCGAAAGCGAGAGCCCTCGCTTCTCTTCTCGAGGACGACTCCGTCTCCGCAAACGCCGCCGAAATCAAAAGGGCGGACGCCGCCGAAATCAAAGCCGCAAAGAAAGAATTTTCCTGGCGCGGACTGCTCATCGGTCTCATCGCGATGATAGTGCTTATCGCCGCCGTGGGTATCGTGCTCGGCTGCGTGTTCGGCGCGGCGGCGGGATACGCCAACGACAACATAACGGTCTCCAAGGAAGACGCAGTCAACTATGCGATTGCCGCCGCATATGCGGACGCAACCTCTGTCCAATACGGCACCGCCTTTGTCGGCGAAAACACTTTCTATCTCGACGAGAGATTCAACGACATCGACAGGAAGTTCCGCATCGAATCCGACCTGCAGCAGAGTTACTACGTCTACGAAATCGAAGTGAAAGGCTTCGACGAGGCGGGTTACGAATGGGAATACAAAATCGGCGTCAACACCCGCACGGGCAACTGTATGGTTCTCGAGCGCGACAAGGATTTCAAGGGCGTTCGCCTGTAAAAAGACCCAAACGCGCGCTGCAATCGCGCGGTACAACTCTCCTGATGGGGACCGCCTCCGCCCGTGCGGAGGCGGTCTTCTTTTACGCCGTTTCCGCCGAAGTCGCCCTTTTCCTTTTTTCCCCTCTCCGAATTTGCGTGCGGCTAAATTATTCCGCGACGATTGCATAGAATATAGGCGAGGTGGATATGTGGTCTGACGTCATCAGTATAGACAAGGGGTTCGGGAAAGAGATAGAATTTCTGTTGTGCAAACTGCGCGGAGTCAAGAATCTGTCCTTTGCCGTGGAGGAGAGCAGAGACAGGATTTTCATTTATCTGGCTTCTGTGTGCGAACTTGCCGAAGAGGTCGAAGAGCAGGTCACGAGCATTCTCGAGACGGTGATTCTCGTTTTTATGAAACTGCGTTTTTTTCTCGGAAATTTGCAAAAGAGAGAGTTAAACCACGCAGATTGCGCTCTGATATGCTCACTTGTGCACTTTGACAGACAATACGAAAGCAACATCGTCCGCAAGGCTTTGTCCGAAACGGTAGACTTCGCGGTGGACGGAATACTGCATTTCAGGTTGCGTCCTCTCGTCGAGAACTGGGAGGAACTTTCCTCTCTCGCGTGCCGTCTCACGGAGGAGGGAACGGGAGGAGACGTGTTCGATATCGCCTCTTTCATCACGGGAACGGACGGGGCGAAAAGCCGTCTTGCGCTGACCCCCGACACGCTTGTCAATCTCACGCAGCGACACCCCGTCGAAGTCATAGACCTTTTCGACGCGCCCGAACTCAACCTTATTTCGGCGATAATAGGCGAACGTCCTTCGGAGATATTGCTCCGCAACGTTGCCCTGTCGCAGCCGATGAGCAATACCCTGAGACACATCGCACGGGTGGTGACGGACTGAACCGCAAAAAAAACGAGGGCTCGACGCCCTCGTTTCGTTAATGCGCTTTTTTGCGTCGCAGTCGTCAGCGAATGACTCTGACGCGGATAACGCCGTCAATCTTTTCGAGTGCCGCCGCGTCGATTGCGTCGTCGCTCTCGTATATGGCGTAAACGTATCCCTTGGCAGTCTTTGCGGTCGCGCCTTCGGGAAGAGCGGTTCCCTCTTTTGCGATGACCGTTGCGCGGTGCGCCTTGACGTTCTCCGCCTTGAGACAGGGCAGGTTGACGGAATTCACCACGTTGCCGTTTTCTATGAAATCCTTGAGTTCACCCGCCGCCATAACAGCGCAGTTGTCTTCGGCTTCTTCGGTGGACGCGCCGAGGTGCGGAACCGCGACGATACCTTTGTGGTTGTTGACTTCGGCGGTGGGGAAGTCGGCGACGTATTTGTGAACCTTTCCGTCGGCGAGCGCCGCCTTGATGTCGTCGACTTTCACCAGTTCGGCACGTGCGGCGTTGATTATCACCACGCCGTCCTTCATTGCGGCGAGGGAGTCGGCGTTTATCATACCCGTCGTTTCGGCGGTGGCGGGCATATGCAGCGTGACGAAATCGGCTTCCGCGCACGCTTCGGCGGGAGTGGACAGCACCGTCACGAAGGGAATTTCGGATTTTGCCGCCTCGGAGAGATAGGGGTCGTAACCCACTACGTTCATACCGAGCGCGTTTGCGGCGACGGCAACTTTTCTGCCTATCGCGCCGAGCCCGAGCACGGCGAGCGTTTTGCCGAGGATTTCGTGTCCGACGAACTGCTTTTTGCCTTTCTCCACCTGTTTCGCAACGTCGTCGCCCGTGAGAGAGGACGCCCACGCAATGGATTCGGCGATGTTACGCGCGGCAAGTATGAGTTCGCAAATGACCATTTCCTTCACGGAATTGGCGTTTGCGCCGGGCGTGTTGAAGACGACGATACCGCGCGCCGCGTAATCGGCGTGAGGAATGTTGTTGACGCCCGCACCCGCTCTGGCCACCGCAAGAAGAGATGAGGGAACGGCGTATTCGGCCATATTCGCGCTTCTCACGAGAATACCCACGGGAGCGTCGCTCGCGTCGGTGAGGTTGTAGCCTTCGAGAATTTCGTCCGCCAGGGGGGAGATTGCGTTGAGTTTGAGAATATCCATATTTTCCTCGCCTGAATTACTTGTTTGCGGTCTCGAATTTCTTCATAAATTTGATGAGTGCCTTGACGCCTTCGACGGGCATTGCGTTGTAGATGGAAGCGCGCATACCGCCCGCGAGACGGTGACCCTTGAGCGAAACGAGACCCGCATCCTCGGCTTCCTTGACGAAAGCGGCGTCGAGTTCGGGGGAGGGGGTGACGAACGGCACGTTCATAATGGAGCGGTCCTCGGGGTTGACCTTGTTGCGGTAGAAAGAGGAGTTGTCGATGAAGTCGTACAGCATAGCCGCTTTCTCGCGGTTGACCTTTTCCATCGCGGGCACGCCGCCCATTTTCTTGAGATAACGCATATTGAGCATCATCACGTAGATTGCCCAGCAGGGAGGAGTGTTGTAGAGGCTGTTGTCCTTCGCCTGCGTGGAATATTTGAGCATAGTGGGGCAGATTGCCATTTCGTGGCCGAGGAGGTCCTTGCGGACGATGACGAGGGTCACGCCGGCGGGAGCGAGGTTCTTCTGCGCGCCTGCGTAAATGAGGGCGTATTTGGACACGTCCGCCACTTCGCTCATAATGCAGGAGGACATATCGGACACGAGGTCGGCCCCGCAGTCGGGAGTGTAGTTCCACTTGGTGCCGAATATGGTGTTGTTTTCGGTGATGTGGACATAATCGATGTCGTCGCGGAAGTCTGCGCGGGTGACCTTGGGAATGTAGGTGTAGCCCGCTTCCTCGGAGGAGGCGACAAGACGGATATCGCCGTACTTGCGCGCTTCTTTGTAGGCTTTGTTGGAGAAGTTGCCCGTGACGACGTAGTCGGCCTTACCTTTGACGAGGAGGTTGAGAGGCACCGCCTCGAACTGGGTGGAAGCGCCGCCCTGCACCAGCAGAATGTCGTAGTTGTCGGGCACGTTCATAAGTTCGCGGACGAGGGCGATGCATTCGTTGTGAATGGGTTCGTAGACCTTGCCGCGGTGGCTGAGTTCCATAACGCTCATACCGGAGCCCTGGTAATCGGTTATCTGGCGTCCTGCTTCTTCGAGAACTTCGAGGGGGAGCATACTGGGACCTGCGGAAAAGTTGTAAACTCGCATAATACCTCCAAAAGCGAAAACGGTTAGCCGTTTTTCAGCGGGATTATACATCTTTTTTTATGGGGTTGTAAAGGAAATGAGGGCGCAAAACGCACATTTCCCGCACAAAAATATCGCGCGCGCATTCTAAGCAAGAAAGCGCGCGCGCCCCCGTGCAATCAGTTGCTTAAAAAACGCCGTTAGGTTATAATACTGAGGACTACGCAATCAAACACAGGGCGGCAGGGAAGCCGCACAAGGAGAAAAATGTCAAAATCCGTAAAAGTTATTTTCCTCGGCGGGGTCGGCGAAATAGGCAAAAATATGACCGCGCTCGAATTCGGGGACGACATAATAATCGTGGACTGCGGGGTGGAATTTCCCCGCGAGGACAGTCCCGGTATCGACGCCATAATCCCCGACATCACCTATATACGCGAAAACCGTCACAAATTGCGCGGCATTCTGCTCACTCACGGTCACGAGGACCATATCGGGGCCATTCCCTATTATGCGGACGAACTCGACGTTCCCATATACGGAACCGCGCTCACCCTCGGTCTGCTCGAGCGCAAACTCGCCGAACGCAACGCCAGATGCAAACTCGTCCGCGTGAACGAGGGCGACACGGTCAATCTCGGCGCGTTTTCGGTCGAGTTCATAAAAGTGGCGCATTCTATGGCGGGTGCGTGCGCGCTGTCCGTCACCACACCGCTCGGCGTGATTTTCGTCACGGGCGATTTCAAAATCGACAACACGCCAATCGACGGCAAGAAAACCGACCTTCAGCGCATTGCGGAGATAGGAGCGAAAGGCGTTATGCTTATGCTCGGCGAATCCACCAACGTGGAACGCAAAGGCTCTTCCACTTCCGAAATGGTCGTGGGGCAGGGGCTGGAAAGTATATTCGTGTCCAACGCCGACAAGCGTCTTGTCATCGCCTGCTTCGCGTCTTCCAACTACCGCGTGCAGCAGATTCTCTGGCTTGCGGAAAAATACGGCAGAAAAGTCGTGCTTGCGGGCAGGAGTATGAAAGGCATCGTGGAAGTGGCGTCGCGCGTGGGCGAACTTCAGATTCCCAAAGGCGTAATCGTGGACGGGATAGGCAAACTTCCGCCCGAAAAGATAGTGGTCATTTCGACGGGTACGCAGGGCGAGCCCGCCAGCGCGCTCAACAAGATGAGCCGCGGCGATTTCGGCAAAGTGTCCATAGGCAGCGACGACGTGGTCGTGCTGTCGTCCACGCCCATACCCGGCAACGAGAAGTCGATTTACGAGGTTATCAACAACCTTTTCAGAAAAGGAGCAAACGTCATATACGAGGCAATGAACGAAGTGCACGTGTCGGGGCACGCCTACGAGGAAGAACTCAAGATAATGCTTTCCCTCGTCCGCCCCAAATTTTTCATTCCCGTGCACGGCGAATACCGTCATCAGTTCAAGCACGCCGAAATCGCGCGGTCGCTCGGGGTGCGCGAGGAAAACATCGTCATTCCCTCGATAGGCGAGGTGTACGGGGTCAACCGCAACAGTCTCAAACAGCACTCCAACGTGCCTGCCGGCAACGTCTATGTGGACGGCGTCGTCCTCGAGGACGGCAACGCGGTGGTGTCCGACCGCCGCAGCCTTGCCGAATACGGAATGTTGCTGGTGCTTGCTTCCGTTGACACCGAGAGGGGAGTAATCGCGGGCGACTGCGAGGTGATAGCCCGCGGATTCAACCTCACCGACGACATAGAAAACGAAATCAGGTCCGTGGTGCGCGATACCGTAAACGGAGCGGACTTCGACGAGGAATCTCTCAACGAACTCACCCGCACGGTCAAGAAAGCCGTACGGAAACTGTTCTACAGAGACAGACAGTTCCCCGTCATCATACCCATAATAGTGCAGGATTGACCAGATGGAAAGACGACCGGTAATTCTCATTCTGACCTCGTCGGGCGAATACGGCAACGTATCGTCGGTCGTCGCCGAAGCGGTGCGGGGCGAGGGCAGCCACAACGTCGTGGTGCTTGACGAAAGCAAGTACGATTCGCGCACGGGTATTTCCGCGCTCGACAGACTTATGCAGGTCAACGACGAATACAAACTCGTCGCCGACAAGCGTATGACGGCGGGCGAGGCGTTCCGTTACGACAGAGCGAGCAGCGGCGGCGGTCATAAAAAACTCAGCAGGAGAAACCGCAGAATTGCCAACGCGGTCAAACGCTACCGTCCCGAGTTCATTCTCGCGCTCACGCCGTACGCCTGCGCGGTTGCGGCGGAGGCCAGACGCAAGACGGGATTCTTCACGGACATCGTCTACGTGATGAACGGATTCGTCGTCCACGGGGAAGGCGCCGTTCACGACGCGGATTGCTATATCGTCGAAAATTCCGAAATGAAAGAGACCCTCACGCAAAGGGGAGTGCCTTCGCGCAAAGTTATGGTTATGGGATTGCCGTTCGACGCCGTCGAACTGACCCCGATAGAGCGCGAAGCCAGAAAACAGGAACTGGGTCTGCCCAAGACTCCGACCGTTTTTCTGAACGCCCGCAAAAAAGATGATTCCGAGGAATTGCTGGGCTTGCTCACCGACCAGGGAAGCATACTCAATACGGTGTGTTACACCCGAGACGTAAGGGACGTCGCTTCGCTGCGCGCCGTTGCCGACGCGGACGGCGGTTGCGGCGGCGTAATCGTGCTCACCAAGGAAGATTTGTTCGAGGAATATCTCTCCGTCAGCGATATCGTGGTGACCTCCTACGACCCGTCCGTGCTTTACAAATGTTTCAAAACGGGCAAGTCGGTCATAGTCGCCGAGCGTACGGGAAGCAAGCACGACGCCGACCTAGATTATCTGACTGCGCAGGGGCTGATATTGCGCGCCTCTCACAACATAGACACGGTCGCTCTCATCTACAAACTTATGCAGACGGACACCGCGGCGCAGTTTGCCGAGAAAGGGGAACAGCGCACGGAGATGTTCTCTCTGTCCAATCTGGCGGGATATCTGACGGGCTACATATGCACCCGCTCCGAAAACGTCCCGTCTCTCACAAACCGTCATAACGAGGGTTGACGGTGACAAAAACGCACGATGAACTTTGTTTTAGGCGAAGTACGGCACGTTAAATCTTGCTGCGGCACGACACGCAGGGAGGATATATGAAACCTTTGGTTGCAATAGTCGGTCGCCCCAACGTGGGCAAATCCACACTCTTCAACCGCCTGGTCGGCGACAGGATTTCCATCGTGGAAAACGTCCCCGGAGTAACGCGCGACAGAGTGTATGCGGACTGCGAGTGGTGCGGTCACGCTTTCACGCTCATCGACACGGGCGGTCTCGAACTCAAGAGCGACGACGAAATGTGGACGCATATCCGCGAGCAGGTGGATATCGCCGTCGGAGTCGCCGACGCCATAATCTACGTGGTTGACGGCAGAACGGGACTTACGCTCGACGACGAGGCAATCACCGCTTATCTCAGACGCGCAAAAGTCCCCGTCATTCTTGCGGTGAACAAAATCGACAACAACGAACAGGACGCGGTGTACGCTTTCTGTTCTCTCGGCTTCGGCGAGCCTTACGGGGTGTCCGCCGCGCAGGGCAAAGGGCTGGGCGAACTGCTCGACGCGGTCATCGCCGCCGTGCCCGAGGTCGCGCCCGAAGAGGACGAGGACGTCATCAGGATTGCCATTGTAGGCAAGCCCAATGCGGGCAAGAGTTCGCTCGTCAACAAGATTCTCGGTTACGACAGGGTGATAGTCAGCAGCGTGGCGGGTACCACCCGCGACGCAATAGACACCGAACTCACCGTCGGGGGCGACAAGTATGTGCTCATCGACACGGCGGGTATGCGCAAGAAAAAGAGCGTCGACGAGGGGCTGGAGCGCTACAGCGTTATGCGCAGTCTGCTTGCAGTGCGCCGCGCGGACGTGGTGCTCATCGTGTGCGACTCTTCCGAAGGAATGACGGAGCAGGACGTCAAAATCGCGGGTTACGTACACGAGCAGGGCAAGCCTTCCATAGTGGTGATGAACAAGTGGGACCTTGTGGACAAGGACACCTACACCAAGGACAAATTCGACCGCAAACTGCGAGAGGAACTGAAGTTTATGGATTACTTCCGCTCGCTGTACGTTTCCGCGCTCACGGGCAAGCGCGTGGACAACATTCTCGGGGAGTGCAGGCGCGTGCTCGTCAACAGCCGCAGGAGAATTGCCACGGGGCTGCTGAACGAGGTTTTGCAGGAAGCAATCAGGACCAGCGAACCGCCTTCCAGAAAAGGCAACCGTCTCAAAATCTACTACATTACCGAGACTTCGGTTGCGCCTCCGACGTTCGTTCTCAAGGTCAACGACCCCGAACTTATGCATTTCAGTTATCAGCGATATATCGAGAACGCGCTCCGTCGCGCTTTCGATTTCGAGGGCACTCCGATAAGAATCATCGTCAGGCATAACAAAGAGGAAGATTGAGCCATAGCCTTGCCATAGCGGAAGTTATGTGCTAAAATTCCCGTTATATCGCGGGTCGGAGCAGGTTCGGCGGGCTCCGACGACACTCAGCCGAAAGGAGGATTATGGATTACAAATCGTTTTCCAAGGCAGAACTCGAGGAAATGCTCGAGCAAGAACAAAAGAAGTTCAAGAAGTTGGTCAAGGCGGGGCGCAGCGTCGATATGACGCGCGGCAGACCCTCCAAGGCGCAACTCGAAATCGCTATGCCTATGCTCGCGGGGGCGGGGTCCTACGACTATTCGTCCGAAGACGTCGACGCCCGTAACTACGGTGCGCTCGCAGGCACCAAAGCGTGCCGCGCTCTCTTTGCGGAAATGTTCGGCGTCAGACCCGAAGAGGTCATAGCCGCCGACGGCAGCAGCCTCAGCCTTATGTATACGCTGGTGCATTTCGCTATGCAGTTCGGCGTGCTCGGCGGCACTCCGTGGAGCAAACTCAAGAAAGTCAAGTTCATTTGCCCCGCGCCCGGTTACGACAGACACTTTGCCGTCACCCAGCAGTTCGGCATAGAGATGATTACCGTCAGAATGAACGAGGACGGTCCCGATATGGACGTCATCGAAACGCTGGTGCGCGAGGACGACAGCATCAAAGGTATCTGGTGTGTGCCCAAGTATTCCAACCCCACCGGCATTACCTTCTCCGATTCCGTCGTCGAGCGTATGGCGACGATGAAGACGGCGGCGTCCGATTTCAGGATTTTCTGGGACAACGCCTACATCGTGCACTCTCTCTACGACACCGACGACCAACTCAAGAACATATTCGACGTGGCGCGCAAGGCGGGCACAATCGACAGGATATATTCTTTCGCCTCCACTTCCAAGATTACCTTCGCGGGCAGCGGCGTTTCGGCGATTGCCGCCTCCGAAGCCAATATCAAGGATATACTGCGTCTGATGTTCTACAAGAGCATTTGCCCCAACAAAATCAATCAGGTTATGCACGTCAATTTCCTCGGCAACCTCGCGGGAATCAAGCGCGTTATGGCACAGCACGCGGAACTTCTCCGTCCCAAGTTCGAGTTGTTCGACAAGAAATTCACCGAGGCGTTCGAAGGTGACGAATTCGTCAAATGGTCCAAGCCGCGCGGAGGCTATTTCATCTCCGTCGACGTCAAGAAATGCGCGAAGCGCACGGTGGAACTCGCCGCCAAAGCGGGCGTGAAATTCACCGAGGCAGGCGCAACCTTCCCCTATAAACTCGACGATATGGACAGCAATATCCGTATCGCACCTTCCGTGCCCACTCTCGAAGAAATGGACTTCGCCGTCGACGTGCTCATTTCGGCAATCAGGCAGGCCCGTATCGAGCGGGTGCTCGTCAAGGCAAAATAAAAGCGTGCGCGACCGCGCACCTCTCGTGAAGATTTCCGAAACCGCCGCAATTCGCGGCGGTTTTCGTTTTGTTTTGCGGAACGTCCCGCATTTTCCGTCCTGCACGCGCGCGTGTGAGGCGCGCGCATTTTCTTTTCGGAATATTCCCGCGGCACGGGGCATACATATTAGCAAACCGAAATGGAGGCTTTTATGGACAAATTCGACCTTTATCGTGACATTGCCACGCGTACGGGCGGGGACATCTATGTAGGGGTAGTGGGACCCGTCAGGACGGGCAAATCAACAGTCATCAAACAGTTTATGGAAAAACTCGTCGTCGGCGGTATAGAGGGCAAGGACGCCCGCGCACGCGCCGTGGACGAAATTCCGCAATCCGCCGACGGCAAGACCATTATGACCACTCAGCCCAAGTTCGTACCCGCGGAGGCGGCGAGGGTCACGCTTTCGGACAACCTTTCCGTGAATATGCGTCTGATAGACTGCGTGGGATACCTCGTGGCGGGCGCGCTCGGCAGCGAAGAGGGCGGCAAGGAAAGAATGGTGTCCACGCCGTGGTCGGACGAGGATATGCCTTTCTCCGAAGCGGCGGAAATAGGCACCGACAAAGTTATCCGCGAGCACAGCACGATAGCGCTTGCCGTAACCACCGACGGGTCTTTCACGGACATTCCCAGAGCGGAATACGTTCCCGCCGAGGAACGCGTGATTGCCGAACTCAAAGCCACGGGCAAACCTTTTGCAATCGTGCTCAACACGGCGGAACCCGCCGCCGAGACCGCTCAGTCGCTCAAAGCGGAACTTGAAGAAAAATACGACGCCCCCGTCACGGTTATAAACGCGCTCAATATGACGGAAGGGGACATCACCCGCATTATGGAAGACATACTTCTGGAGTTCGGCGTCAGGAGAGTGGATTTCGAGTTGCCGCGTTGGGTGCAGGCTTTGCCGCCCGACGACGAAGTGGTGAAAGAAATCGTTGCCGCCGTCCGCGATATGGGCGAAAAGGTCGTCAAGATGAAAGACTACGCCGAAGTGGACGCGTTCTTCGCGGACAAGGAATACTGGAAAGAGCCTTCCAATGTCGAACTCGAAGCGGGTACGGGCAGAATAACCGTCACCGTCGCACCCAAGGAAGACGTCTTCTTCCGCGTGGCGAGCCGCGAATGCGATATGGAAATCACAGACGATTTCACCCTTCTCGGACAACTGCGCAAGATGGCGTCCGCACGCCGCCGCACCGCCAAACTTCTCGACGCTCTCGAACAGGCTGAAAGCACGGGGTACGGCATAGTCTATCCCACGATGGAAGAGATGAATCTCGCCGACCCCGAAATCATACGTCAGGGGCAGCAGTACGGAGTGCGCCTGCGAGCCACCGCGCCGTCTCTGCACATTATGCGCGTCGACGTCGAGACCGAAGTCAGCCCGATAGTCGGCAGCGAACAGCAAAGTTCCGAACTTGTGGGCAATATGCTCGCCGATTTCGAACGGGACAAACAGGCTATATGGGACACCAACATATTCGGCCGTACGCTGTCCTCGCTCGTCGCCGACGGCATAAGCAACAAACTTTCCGGAGTGCCCGTCGACGCCGAGAACAAACTGAGGAAAACGCTCGGCAGAATCGTCAACGAAGGCAAGGGCGGAGTAATCTGTATTCTTCTGTGACGCCGTTTGCGAAGAAGCCGCAAGGCTCTTTGCGCAACAAGCCCGTTTATACGCGAAAACAGCCGTATAAACGGGCTGTTTTGTATTACAGAGAAAAAGCGCGCTGTATGTTTGCGCGCGGCGACGCACCCTGCGCGCGGCGAAAATCCGCGTGCAAGGCGCGGCAAAAAGAGGTCACAAATGCAGTCGTACGTTTGCCTTGCGGGCGCGCGTGTGCTATAATGTGCAAAAAGTTTTTCGGAGCGAATAATGAAAGCCATTGTTTCCGTTATAGGCAGAGACCGCACGGGTATCATTGCCAAGGTCTCGGGCAAACTCTACGAGATGAACGTCAACATCGAGGACATCTCTCAGACCGTTATGCAAAGCGCGTATTTCACGATGATTATGATGATAACCCTGCCGGACGGAGTGGGCGTTTCCGACGTCAACGCCGCTCTTGCTCCCGTTGCCGCGGAACTCGGCGTGGAAATCAGGGCACAGCACGAGGATATCTTCAATTCTATGCACAGAATCTGAGAGGTGAGTATGCTCAATCAGAAGGAAATCATACAGACCATAAGTATGATAAAGGACCAGCACCTCGACATACGCACGGTCACACTGCATATCAGCCTTTTCGACTGCATTTCCGACAGCGCCGAACGCACGGCGGAGAATATCCGACGCAAACTCAGTCCGCTTGCGGCAAAACTCGTTGCCACCGCCGAAGACATTCAGGCAAAATACGGTATACCCATTGTCAATAAGCGTCTTTCCGTTTCGCCCGTCAGTCTGATTGGCGCGGCAAGCGGCGGTTACGCGCTCATCGCAAAGGCTATGGACGAAGCGGCAAAAAGCAACGGCATAGATTTCATCGGCGGTTATACCGCGCTCGTTCAGAAGTCTATGACCCCCAAAGAAAGGGAGTTTCTGCTTACCGTTCCCGAAGTGCTTGCCTCGACCGAGCGTGTTTGCGCTTCGGTGAACGTCGGTTCGACGAGAGCGGGCATAAATATGGACGCCGTTGCGCTTATGGGCGAAGTTGTCAAAAAAACCGCGGAACTCACCGCCGACCGCGGAAGCATAGGGTGCGCCAAACTCGTCGTGTTCGCCAACGCCGTCGAGGATAACCCGTTTATGGCGGGTTCGTTCAACGGAGTAAGCGAAGGCGATTCCGTAGTCAACGTCGGCATTTCGGGCCCCGGAGTGGTGAAAGCCGCCCTCGAGAACATTCGCGGCAAGAGTTGCGACGTGCTCTCCGAGACAATCAAGGATACCGCTTTCAAAATCACCCGTATGGGCGAACTCGTGGGCAGAGAAGCCGCGGCGGCCATCGGCGCGGAGTTCGGCATAGTCGACCTTTCTCTCGCGCCCACCCCCGTCCGCAACGACAGCGTAGGCGAAGTGCTTGAGGCAATGGGGCTTTCCGTCGTCGGCGCTCACGGTACCACCGCGTGTCTTGCTATGCTCAACGACGCCGTCAAAAAAGGCGGTACTATGGCCAGTTCGCACGTGGGCGGCTTGTCGGGCGCGTTTATTCCCGTCAGCGAAGACATCGGTATGATAGAAGCGGTGCGTAAAGGCGCGCTTTCCATAGAAAAACTCGAAGCGATGACTTCGGTGTGCAGCGTGGGGCTGGATATGATAGCCGTTCCCGGTGACACCGCCGCCGACACCATATCCGCCATTATCGCCGACGAAGCGGCAATCGGCGTAATCAACGGCAAGACCACCGCCGTCCGCGTCATTCCCGTCGTAGGCAAGAAAGAAGGGGACGAAGTGGAGTTCGGAGGACTGTTGGGCAGGGCGCCCGTAATGGGATTGTCCAAAGGAAGCGCAAAGGAATTCATATCCCGCGGCGGCAGGATTCCCGCTCCCATTCACAGTTACAAGAACTGAAAACCTACTTGACAAAAAACGAAAAAGCGGCTTTGCGCCGCTTTTTTTGTTTGGAGTGTTACCGTGACGTCGGTTTTCGCGCGTTGCGAAAATCGGCGCTATGCAGGTTGTGCGGGGGGGGCGTTGTCTCGCCCTCGGTTACTGTTTGCTCGGCAGACATTCTATGGCCGTGAGATTGCCTTCGAGGAAGAATTTGCCTTCGGCGGCAAAAGGCAGGAAGAAGTAGTCGCCGCGTTTCAGCGCACGCTCGTAGTTTTCCCCCGTGATTTTTCCTTCGCCGTCAACGATTGCCCACACCGCGGGGCCGAATTCCATAGCGACTTTGCCGCCGCTGAGAGTGTATCTCTTTTCGGCAAAGCAGGGCGTATCGTCATAGGAAATAAGCCATTCGATTTTGACGTTTTCGTCACAAAACGCGGTTTTGGGAGCAACTTTGGATTCTTCAACCGCCTTTTCGCCGAATTTGTTGCAATCGAATATGCTCATCGCGGTGTCGCGCGGCAGCCCTAGATATTTTTCCTGTTCGGTCACGCGGGATTCGCCGCACCAGTTTTCTATCTGTATCGTGAAGTCGGTCGGCTCCTGCACTTCGAGTATCGTGCAACCCGCCCCGATTGCGTGTATGAGCCCCGCGCGGATAAGATAGACGTCGCCCGCCTTGACTTTGACGGGGGTTATGTAGCGTGTGAGTATGTCGCGTTCGTCCAGCGAACGGTCGGCCGCGGCTTTCAGGGTGTCGAGGTCGATTTTATCCTTGAATCCGAAATACAACACCGCGTCGTCGCTGCGGGTTGCAAGCACCAGCCACGCTTCGGTCTTGCCGTACGGCGACCCGAAATGCTTTTTTGAAAAGTCGGGCGTGGGGTGCACCTGAACGGGCAGTCGTATTGCGCTGTCGAGATATTTGACAAGGCAGTCGTAACTCCTGCCGCCAAGCAACCGCTCGGAGTGGTCGCTCAGCAGGTCGTCGAAGAAAATCCCCGTACCTTCCACCACGGACACGCCGTCGCGCTCCCCGAAATACACGGGATTTATGGCTTTGACTTTGCTTGCCAGCCACTCTTCGGGGAAATCGTTGTCGCCCGTGGCGTCGCCCATAAGCGGCAGGAATCCGCCGCCTCCCTTATAATTGCGGAAAACGCGGTTGCGTTCGAAAAAAACGGGTTGACTGCATATTTTTTCGAGGTCAGTTGCCATAATAACTCCTTTTTACTTCAAGCACTTGAGGCAGAGTGGGCATTGCGGTTGCGGCGCCTTTTTCGGATATGGCGTACGCGCAGGCGGAAAGAGCGAATTTCATCGCCTCGTCCGCGCCGTCCACGGTGAGCGGAAAACCGCCGTTAAGAAGATTGTACACGATACCGCCCACAAAGCAGTCGCCCGCACCCGTGGTGTCCACGGCTTTGTGCGGTACCGCGGGATAATCTCGGCAGGCGAGGTCGCGCGAATAAACGGAAGCCCCGGCAGCGCCTTTGGTGACAAAGACCAGTCGGGCGTTTTGCGCCGCGGCGAATATTTTTCCGACTCCCGCTTTTTCGTCGGTCGTGCCCGCGAGGAAGAGCAGTTCCTCATCGGTGATTTTGATTATATCGGCATAGGGGAAGAATTCGAATACCGTTGTGCGGAGCGCGGTTTCGTCGTTGTCCCAGAGATTGAGGCGCAGATTGACGTCGAAACTCACGGTCGCGCCTTTTTTCCGCGCCGTTTCCGCGGCTTTTCGTATAGCGTCGCAGGTGGGCGACGGTTTGAGCGATATGGAGCAGAAATGCAGAACGTCGTCGCGTCCGAAAATATCCTCTTTCACTTCATCGGGGGACAGAGAAGCGTCGGCGGGGGTGTCTCGGTAGAAAAAGAATTCGCGGTCTCCGTCGGATGACAGAGCCACGAAAGCCAGCCCCGTTTTGCAGTGCTTGTCGATGACGGTGAGGGAGGTGTCCACGCCGTATGATTTGAGTTCGGCAAGCAGGAATCTGCCGAACGCGTCGTCGGCGAGTTTGCCGAGAAAACAGGCTTGCACGCCCAGTTTTGCCGCCGCAACGCAGACGTTGGCGGGTGCGCCTCCCATTTTTGCCGTATAGGTCAGCGACCCCGCGCCGTCGGGCAGCATATCGGCAATACAATCACCCATACAGATAAGTTTGCCCATAAATCTCCTTTGCGCGCGTGCTCCCGCGCACGCTCACGCGCCTTGATACACGATTATTATAATTGCACTCCGACCATCTTTCAATATTTGAGCGGAAAATTGATTGCAAAGGCGTGCCGTTTTGTGAGAAATGCAGGCGGGAGCGGCGTTGTTGCGGCGATGTCGGGTTTGACAATTCTTTTTTGCGGATTTAGAGTATATATGAAAAGAACCCCGTGCGTTAAGGCGCGAGGAAAATGACGGAGGTTCTTGAAATGAGCGGTTTCAAAGATTTGCGTATAGTGGACAATTTTTATCAGACGTCGGCGTTTTTCCCGATGCCGACGGTGCTTGTCGGCACTCTGTCCGAAAGCGGGCAGACCAATCTCGGCTCGTATTCTCTGTGTTTTCCGTACTATATCGCGGGCAAGGACAGATACGCTATGCTGCTGGAGTGCCGCAACAATTCCAACACGGCTCAGAACATTCTGAGAAGCAAGAAAGTTTCGCTCAATTTCATTCCCGACAACCGCAGATATTTCCGTGAGGCGGTGAGGCTGGGATTCCCCGGCGACACCACCGAGCAGAAGATGAAAGATTGTCTTTTCACCCTCGAAAAGGGTATGGCGGAGGGCGAAAGGCCGCTGATTGTCGCCGAGGCGTTTCAGGTGTTCGAGTGCACCTGGAACGATTCTCTCGAAAATGCGTTCGAGGATAAGGCGGGGCAACTCGAAGGATACGAACCCCCTTACCGCAACTTCAACGGCATAACAAGCAAATTCGGTGCGCATTTCATTCTTAACGTTGACAAAATCCTGATGAAAGAAAAGCAGTACAACGCGATAGTCGACGGCGTCAAGGCGAGCGGTTTCCCCGACGTTCCCGTCGATTACGGTTACCGCGACAGCACCAATTTCTGGTATACGCGCTTCAGCCGTCCTTATCCCGAGAAAATTCAGGCAAAGGAAGGCGATATCAAGTCGGTCATATACGCCGCTTCCCGAATCGACCCCGACGTCAAGTTCACCGACGAGGCGTGCGGGAAACTCACCAAGATTCCGCGTGTTTTCCTCAAGGCGGCGCTCACGCAGATGGTGGAAATAGCGAAGAGCGAAGGCATAACGCTCATCGACGAAGCCGCGCTTGCAGTCATCAACGACAAGCGTCGCGAAGAGAAAAAACGCAAATAACCGTATATCTAACGGCTTGATTTGAAGATATGGACGTTTTCGGACTGCGGGAATACATTCTCGACGCCTACGGTGTGGGCGCAGAATTCCCGTGGTTCGACGATTCGGAAAGTATGGTTTTCCGCCACCCCGACAACCGCAAGTGGTTCGCCGTGGCGTTGAAGGTAGCGCGCGGCAAACTGGGGCTGGAGGGCGCGGAAAAATCGTATGTGGTCAATTTCAAGTGCGATCCTGGACTTTCGCTTGCGGTAAGGGACGGGAAAGCAATTTTTCCCGCCTATCATATGAACAAGGAAAAGTGGATAAGCGTGCTTCTCGACGGGAGCGTCGGGGACGACGTGGTCAAAATGCTGCTCAACGAAAGTTTTTGTCTGACCGCGTCGCAACCGAAAGGCAAAAAACGCGGGTCTGATTGATAATCCGCCTGTTTGACGCGGCCTGGAAAAACGGCAGTTTGCCGTTTTTTCTTTTTGCACTGTCAAAACGCTTGTTTTTGTGGCGCGGGTGTGCTAAATTGACGGCGAACTGCCACCGGGTAGGCATAGAAGTATGCGTTGACGCGTCGTTAGGTCTTTGAAGACGCGCTGCGGATACTTTTTTTTACGGAGACGAAATGAACGCGATAAAAAGATTTGTCAAATACTTCACGCCGTTTGAGATATTCCTTTGGAGCGCGTCCGTAGTGTTGATTACGGTTGCATTTTTCGTTTTCGACGGCAAAAACTATCTTGCTTTTTCGGCTTCTCTCATCGGAGTCACGTCGCTCATACTGTGCGCCAAAGGTAACCCTGCGGGTCAGGTTCTTATGGTTGTTTTTGCCGTCCTGTACGGCATAATTTCGTGGACGTCGGCCTATTACGGCGAGATGATAACGTATCTTGGAATGAGCGCGCCGATGGCTATCTGCGCTTTGGTTGCCTGGATAAGGAATCCTTTCAAAGGCAACCGCGCCGAGGTCAAGGTTAACAGGCTCGGGATAAAAGAAATATTGTTTTCTCTCGCGCTGACGGCGGTTGTCACCGTGGCGTTTTATTTCATTCTCCGCGCGCTTGGCACGGCAAACCTGCTTGTCAGCACGATATCCGTTGCCACAAGTTTCTTTGCCGTGTACCTTACTTTCAGACGCAGCGCCTTTTTCGCCCTGGCTTATGCCGCGAACGATTTGGTGCTGATAATTCTTTGGTCGCTGGCGCCCGACGCGGCTTCGTCTTACGTGTCGGTCATAATTTGCTTCGTTGTCTTCCTTATCAACGATTTGTACGGCTTTTTCAACTGGACGAAAATGATGAAACGTCAGAAAGCAGCCGAAAAGTCCGACGTGCAATCCGAAGCGGTAGCGCGCACGCACGGCACGGCGAACTGAACCGACTGCCGATTCGCGCCGAAAAAGTTCGTTGTCCCGTTGTCTCAAACCGATAATTGCTTCAAGCCCGATGATGCCGGAGAGCACCAGTCGCCCTGCGAATGCCCGATTATGCGCGCTCGAGCAGTCGGGAATTGTCGTGCGTCGGTCTGCAAACAAAAAGCACCGCGCAAGCGGTGCGGAATGGTGCAGTCGAAGGGACTCGAACCCTTAAGGTTTCCCATCGGAACCTAAATCCGACGCGTCTGCCAATTTCGCCACGACTGCAAGCGACATCATTATATCACACGCAGGCAATATGTAAAGTGAACTCATTTCAAGCATTTTGAAAAAACGCGCGAAAAACACTAAAAAACGGTTGCTTTTCCCGCGATTGTTTGATATATTGTATTTCGCTCGCGGGAGTGACTCAGTGGTAGAGTGTCACCTTGCCAAGGTGAAAGTCGCGGGTTCGAGTCCCGTCTCCCGCTCCATTCCAAATCTGCGACGATGACCGCAAATTGCGTAACCGTCGCGCACTATGCGCCCTTAGCTCAGCTGGTAGAGCAACTGACTCTTAATCAGTGGGTCCCGGGTTCGAATCCCTGAGGGCGCACCACAAAACCCACTGGACAGTGGGTTTTTTCATTGCCTACACATAGTTTACTTTTTCGTCTGACATCAAAATTGCGAAACTCAGATGTCGGGATTTCGGAAATATCACCGTAAATAACTTGGCAGGCGGTTTTACGCGTTGCGTTGCCGCGGAAAGCGTCTTTGCGTTCGACGTGCGGTGGGCGTAGGGTAGTTTCGTATCGCGGTGCGGCGGGTTATTCCGTCTCGGAGTGCATTATGTTTTCCCGAGGGCGTTGAGGCAGGAACTTGTTTTTATCTGTGTGAGTTTGATTTTGTGCAGGCGTGCGGTGGAGCATAGTGTGAAGTGTTGCGGCGCGGGGAGACACAAAACACCTTTTGCGTACAAGTTCCGAAAAGTAGTGTGGTTAGTCTGCTGTTTACGGCGTTTTTACAGGAAGAAAGCGCACGTTGTTTATTCTTCGCGCCTTATGTCGTCGCATTATAATGCACGATACGTGTCGCAAAATTAACTATAGTATATAAAACACGCAACGTGTATTATGTAAAAGGCGTACCGAATTTTGAGTATTTACGGGTGAGACCTTACGCAAGCGGCAAGCCGCCCGAACTCTGTTCGAATATCACGCCTGCGGCGTAAAACAAAAACAGCCTCCGTTTCGGAGACTGTTTTGTTTTGGTGACCCACCGGAGATTCGAACTCCGGACCATCGCATTAAAAGTGCGGTGCTCTACCTGCTGAGCTAGTGGGTCATTTCTGGCAGGGGTAGCTGGATTCGAACCAACGAATGCCAGAATCAAAATCTGGTGCCTTACCGCTTGGCGATACCCCTTCGACTCGGTAAGACCGAGGTTATATTCGTGTGGGGTGAGTAGTGGGATTCGAACCCACGGCCTTCAGGGCCACAACCTGACGCGCTAACCAACTGCGCCATACCCACCATATGGCGAGCCTGAAGAGATTCGAACTCCCGACACACGGCTTAGAAGGCCGTTGCTCTATCCTGCTGAGCTACAGGCTCGTATTGGAGCGGGTGATGGGAATCGAACCCACGTAGCCAGCTTGGAAGGCTGGTATTCTACCATTGAACTACACCCGCAACTGTCGAAAGCCGCTTCGGCTTCTCGCAATGCTTGAAAATTCTATCACAGCGCGGAATGGTTGTCAACGATTTGACGGAAAGTGCGTGAGCAAGAAAAACGCATTTTCTCGGCATTCATTTTTCGCTCTGCAAATTCACAAGCGTTGTCACCGTTTTGTCGCCGTTTACGACCGTGTAGGCATAGGACGGTACGCCCAACATAGGATAGGCAAGCGCCCCGGGATTGACGAGGGTCACGCCGTCTGCCTTGACTTCCTCGGCAAGGTGCGTATGACCGAAAAAGACGAGAGAACACCCCAGTTCCTTGGCGCGGAGCGAAAGATTGAGCAGGTCGCTTTTCACACGGTAGAGGTGCCCGTGCGTGAGGAACACCCGCACGTTTTCGACTTCGAGCACGCGCTCTTCGGGGGCAGGGTAAGAGTCGCAGTTGCCCTTGACGAAATACAGATTGTCAAGGTCCGCAATTTCGCGCAGGCCGCTGAGCCCGTCGCCGAGGAAAAAGACGTAATCACTCTCTCGCGCCACGGAAATCAACCGCTCGGGGAGCGGCGCGCCGTGTGAATCGGAAAAGGCGAGGATAGTTTTCATATAGTTCAAGCCGACCTTTTCGTCAATGACGTAAGGTGTGTGCGCTGTGTTAATTGTTTTGCAGGAGTGAGAGCATATTGTGCAGGGCGCGGGAGCGGTGGCTGACGGAGTTTTTCTCCTCGGGAGCGGCTTCGGCAAAGGTTTTGCCGAGTTCGGGCGAGAAGAAAAGAGGGTCGTAGCCGAATCCGCCTTTGCCGCGTTCTTCCTCGAGTATAACGCCTTCCACGCTGCCCTCGGCGGTGAGTTCGCGCCCGTCGGGGTAGCAAATGGCGATTACGGAGCAGAAGCGCGCGTTGCGAGGCTTGCCTGCAAGGTTTTTGAGGAGCAGGGCGTTATTTTTTTTGTCGTCGTGTTCCTCACCCGCATAGCGTGCGGAATACACCCCGGGAGCGCCGTCCAGCGCGTCGACCATAAGTCCGCTGTCGTCGGCGAGGGCGGGCAGTCCCGTCATATCGCGTATGGTGCGCGCTTTGATGAGCGCGTTCTCGGTGAGTGTGGAGCCGGTCTCTTCTATGTCGGTGTGAATTCCGAGGTCGCCGAGTGAAAGGGCCTCCTCGAAAAAGTCGCCGAGAATGGCGCGGATTTCGCGGAGTTTGTTCATATTGTTGGTGGCGATTGCGATTTTCATATTGCCTTTCCTTTGTGCATAATTGTGTTTTTATATGGTATTTTGAGGTTGTAAACCTCGATTTGTGCAATTATTTGCCCGCGCGGGACACGGTGCGGTCAGCGTTTGAACGGCAGGAAGTCGTCTTCCTCGTGCAGATTGAGGACGATGTCGCCGTCCATAACGACCCCGCGTTTCATAGCCTTGTAGCCGTATTTTCCGCGTATGCTGTCGACGCATTTCTCCAGTTTTTCTTCGCGCCCCGCATATTCGTCGTCAAACAGAGAGAGTTGCTCGGCGCCGCTTTGGGACAGTCTGGTTGCCCCCACCGAGAGGGCGCGCAGAGGCGCGGGAAAAGTGTGCATTTCGGAGAGCAGTTTCATTGCCCCTTCGGCTATATCGGTGGCGTTCGAGGTGGAGCGGGGCAGAACGCATTGCCTGGACATTCCGCTGAGGTCGGCTCGCCGAAGGGAGAGGGATATACCGCTCGCAGTCATATTATAGCGGCGCAGTCTCATTGCCACAAGTTCGCTGAGCGCGTAAATTACCGTGCGGGCGTCGTCTTCCGACGTCATATCGCGCGGCGTGGTCGTGCCGTGGCTTACGCTCTTCGGTATGCGGGTGGAGTAGTAAAGCGACACCTCGCCGTTTTCGACTCCGCGTGCGGCGTCCGACATCTTGTCGGCGATTATCCCGAACCGCGAGCGGAGCAGATTGCGGTCGGCTTCCGCCAGGCGGCGCACGGTTGTTATGCCGAGGTCGTGGAGTTTTGCCGCCGTGCGCGAGCCTATCATAATGAGCACGGAGGGCGGCATATTGCCGATGACGTCCATATAATTCTCGCGCGACAACACGACCGTGGCGTCGGGTTTTTTGAGGTCGCTGCCGAGTTTTGCAAGCACTTTGGTGAACGACACGCCGACGGAAATCGTCAGTCCGGTGCGGGCTTTCACCGTCTCGCGAATCTTGTCGGCAATGGTTTTGCCGTCGCCGAGAAGCCTGACCGACGCCGTGACGTCAAGCCAACATTCGTCGAGGCCGAAACTTTCCACGCGGTCGGTGAATTCCGTGTAAATGGCGAAAACCTCTTTGCTTATGCGGACGTAGTCCTCGAAATGCGGCGGCAGGAAAACGATATCGGGGCATTTGCGCCGCGCGGACCACAACGGCTCGCCCGTGGTAACTCCTGCATTCTTTGCCAGCATATTTTTTGCCAGCACTATACCGTGGCGCACTTCGGGATTGCCGCTCACGGCAATGGGAAGCCCGTCGAATTCGGGGTGCGAGAGTTGTTCGACCGACGCGTAAAAATTGTTGAGGTCGCAATGCAGTATGACTTTGTCCACGCCCTTATTATACACGATTTATATTGCAAAACAACCGAGAGCAGGGTATAATCGACAGTGTTATTACGTCGCGCGCTCGCGCAATCGGGTACGGTATGGTTTGTGACTATTGCGGAATAAGGGAAGCCACGCTTTCGGACAGAACCGTCGTCAACAACGGCGTCGCCGAATACCGCTTTTGCAAAGAGTGTTATGTGTCCATACTCCGTTCGGGAGTTTCGCCGTTCGAGGCTATGCAGGAGAAGAACGCACGAAAGGGCAAGGAATGTCCTTCCTGCGGCTGGACGGCTCAGGATTTTGCGAGAACTTTCACGTTCGGTTGCCCCGACTGCTACAGGAATATGAGAGAGGTTGCGCTCGCCGCGGCGGACGCCACGCAGGCGTCTCTCCGCCACACGGGAAGCCGTCCCGAAGGGGGCGCGCGTGACTAAACGTGAGATAGCCGAACTGACGAGGTGCAACGTCGTGTCGTCGAGGATACGGCTTGCCCGCAATGTGGAGGGATTGCCGTTTCCGCACAGGTCGACGGAGCGGGACAGGAAGAAGATATTGCAGTTTATGCGCGGCGCAAGGCGCGCGGCGGAAGGGCTGTTCGATTTCAATTTCTACCTGATGAGCGAACTTGACGAAGTGCAGAAAATGGCGATGATAGAACGGCATCTCATTTCGCCGTCGCTCGCCGAAAACTCGCTTACGGGGGCGGTCATACTCGAAAAATCGGAAGGCGTCTCCGTGATGCTCAACGAAGAGGACAGGGTGCGCGAACAATGCGTGCAACGGGGATTCCGTCTCGGCGCGGCGTACGAACGCATAGCCTGTTACGACGAGCGTCTCGCCGCGGAGGTGGACGTCGCCTTCGACAAGGACCTCGGTTACCTTACCGCCTGTCCGACAAACCTCGGCACGGGTATGCGCGCTTCGACTATGCTGTTTCTTCCCGCGCTCAAACTCGCGGGCGACATCGAAAACGCGTTGACGGCGTTCATTCGCGGTTACGGACTGACGGTGCGAGGTGTGTACGGGGAGGGCAGCGAAGCCAAAGGCGATATGTATCAGTTGTCCAACACCCGCACTCTCGGCGCGGACGAACGAGAAATAATAGACGTAATCGAGCGTGCCACGGTGGAAATGTGCTATCGCGAAAGGTGTGCGCTCGACGAACTGTCGCGGCGGGCAAGGACGGAACTTCTGGACCGCGTGGCGCGCAGTTACGCCGTTCTTCGCGACGCGTACAGGCTGTCCGCCGCCGAACTGATGAGACTAATCTCCGACGCAAAACTCGGGGTGATTCTGGGCGTAGTGCCACTTAAAGGCACCGAATTGCTCGACAAACTGCTTGTTCTGTGTTCTGCCGCCAATCTGGAACTTATGCTGGGCGCGGGTGAACACTCCGATTCGGAACGGGATACGGCACGGGCGAGATACGTGCGTGCCGCACTTGGAGAATGATATGAACTTTTCCGAAAACTGCGATTACGCCATAAGGGTTGCCGTCGACTGCGCTTCTAGGACGGGCGGTATTCTCGGCACCGAACACCTGCTGGTCGGCATATCCGATTCGGGTGCCGCCGCAGAAGTTCTGAGGAGACTCGGCATATCTCCGCGTGACATCGCACAGATGATACCGTGGCGCAACTCTCGCGACAACGTGCGTTTTTCCTCGCGTGCGAAACGTTGTGTGGAAACGGCGGCGGATATTGCCGCCTGCACCGGTTCGGGAGTTATCGGCACCGAGCACGTTTTTGCCGCGCTTCTGCACGAACGCGACGGCGTGGCGGTGGCTATGCTTGAGAATCTGGGAGTGAACACCGACGACCTCTCCGAGTTGCTCGACGAGGCGATTGGCGTCAGAATCGGCGAGCCCGCAAGGCGCGCTCCGCACCGCGAACCCACCGATTTCGCTCGTTTCGAGAAAGCGGGCGCCGAACTTCGCCGCGAGGAAATGGGACGCGAGGACGTGTCCGTGTACGCCCCCGTCGAAGATGACGGAACGGGAACGGTGCCTTCGGCGCTCTCGAAACTGGGTGCCGACCTGACCGAAAAGGCGGAGCAGGGCAAACTCGACCCCGTAGTCGGGAGAGACAAGGAAATTGCGCGCGTCGTGCAGATACTTTGCCGCAGGACCAAGAACAACCCCGTGCTTGTCGGGGAGGCGGGTGTGGGAAAATCCGCGGTCGTGGAAGGGCTTGCCCAGGCAATCGCGGACGGAGCGGTGCCCGACGTCCTGAAGGGCAAGCGCATTTTTTCGCTCGATATCGCTTCGGTTGTGGCGGGCACCCGTTACAGAGGGGATTTCGAAGAACGCCTCAAAGGCGCGCTCGACGCCGTCAAAAAGGCGGGCAACATAATTCTTTTCATCGACGAGATACACACGATGCTGGGCGCGGGCGGCGGCGACAAGTCGGGCCCCGACATAGCCAACATAATGAAACCGATGCTAGCACGCGGCGAACTCAGCACCATAGGCGCGACGACTCTCGACGAATATTCGAAATATTTCGAGAAAGACCCCGCACTTGAACGCCGTTTTCAGCCTGTCAGAGTGGAGCAGCCCGCCCCCGAGGACGCGCTCGACATTCTGCGGGGGCTCAAAGGCAAATACGAGGATTATCACGGCGTGGTCATCACGGACGAGGCTCTCTCCGCCGCGATTACGCTTTCGGAAAGATACATCACCGACCGTCATCTCCCCGACAAGGCGATAGACCTCATTGACGAAGCGGCGAGCAAGAAACGTATAGCCGCCGGCACGTTTGCGGGAGGGGAGACCCCCGCCGTGTACGCCGAAGACATTGCGGCGGTGGTTGCGGATTGGACGGGTGTTCCCGTGAACAAAATCACCGAGACCGAGGGGGAGAAACTGGGCAAACTGGAAGATATACTCGCCCGTCGGGTGATAGGACAGGACGAAGCGGTGAAAGCCGTCGCGAAAGCGATGAAGCGCGCCCGCACGGGACTTGCGGACCCGCGTCGTCCCATAGGCTCTTTCCTCTTTATGGGTCCGACGGGCGTAGGAAAGACGGAACTTGCCAAAGCCCTTGCCGAAGCCGTTTTCGGAGACGAGAAACTGCTGGTGCGCGTTGATATGTCGGAGTATATGGAGAAGAGCAACGTTGCGCGTCTCATAGGCTCCGCACCGGGGCTTGTCGGATACGACGAGGGCGGTCAACTCACCGAAAAGGTGCGCCGCAATCCTTACTGCGTGGTGCTGTTCGACGAAATAGAAAAAGGACACCCCGACGTATTCAATCTTCTTTTGCAGGTTCTGGACGACGGCAGGCTTACCGACGGACGGGGCAGAACGGTGGATTTCCGCAACACCGTGGTGATTATGACGTCGAATGTCGGAGCGAAAGAGGCGGCAAAACCCGCCGCGCGACTCGGATTCGGAGCGGCGGCGGAAGTCTCCGACGACAAAGAGAAGGAGCGCGCGAAAGAGCGTCAACTCGAAGCCCTGAAAGGCTTTATGCGCCCCGAACTCATCAACCGTATCGACGACATAATTTTCTTCGGGCGCCTGAGCAAGGACGACGTTGCGAAAATCGCCGCGCTTATGTTGTCGTCGCTCGAAAAGAGGTTGTCCGCGCGCAACATAACTCTGACGTTCACCCCTGCGGCAAAGGCTTTTCTGGTGGAGCAGGGATACAACCCCGAATACGGCGCGAGACCTCTCCGCCGCACGGTGCAGAACCTTGTCGAAAACAAACTCAGCGAAATGATACTTTGTGGCGAAGTGGAAGACGGCGACAATCTCACCGCAGACGTCGCGGACGGCGCAATCTCAATTACGCGCGACGGCCCGTGAGCCTTGCCGTATCGGGTGATTTAAGACGCAACAAACAAAAAACCGCCTTTAGCAGGCGGTTTTTGATATTTTAACAGGCGGTTTCAGTTTCTGTCGTCGCGTGTATCAAGCAACGATTGCATATATCCGATGGCCTTTCCCTTGTCGGAGGTGTTGAGTTTGTCGAAAAGTTCCTGCACTTCGGATTTGGGTACGCGTGCGTCGTCGAAGAGCATATCGTCTCCCGCGCGTCCGAGGATATAGTCGACGGACACGCCGTACATATCGGCGAGGTAAAGAAGAGCGTTTGCGTCGGGGAGGGTACCCGTTTATTGACAGTGGTACGGTTGGGCGGTAAAATAAATCATAGACATCAATCGTGCCTACGGAGGGAGTATGAAAATCGGCAAACTGTTTATGCTGGCGATTGCGCTGGTGCTCGCGGTGGCACTCGTTGCCGCAGTCCTGACCGCTTGCGAGCCCGACCCACCCATAGACAGCAAAGGGACAGTCGCCGACATTGCCTCCGACCTCAAGCAGAAATGCAATATGACCTTCAGCGTCAGCGGGACTTCCGACGTGGTGAAAAACAACGAAAGCGTGACCGTTTTCGAAATAAACTACCTCGGCGGGGCTTCCACGGTCACCGAACGCACCACGACGGTTTCCGACCTGACCACACATATGATAAAAGATACTACGGAGACCGACAAATTCGTATTCGGCACGCACGGGTTGGGTTTTGTCGTTGACGTGACGGTCAAGGGCGACCCCGTTCAAAACGGTTACAACGAGTACAATACCGTTGATATGACCGTGACCCGCGAGGGCGTGGATGGCACTTTCGACGCCCGCGACAGGGTGGCGGGGTATGTGGACAGGATTCTCGGATTGCTCAGGGACGGGGAAAACGGAGCGGTGTTCAACGAGAGCGCCGACGTCAACTCCGTTATAGGCACGACCGGAGAGACTTATATCCAAAATACCGGCGAAGCCACCGTGTCCAAAGACAAAATAAAGTTTGTTTTTTCCACGCAGAACGGCGACGTCACCACAAAATGGACTTGCACCCTCGACAACATCGGCAACACGAAAATAACCGTTCCCGCCGACATCTACGCGCTTGCCGACTACAGACAATTGCCGGGCTCGGTCGGTTACGAGATATCCTCTTTCGGAGAAGTGCGGACCGCGGTCCTCGACAGAATGACCCCCGTTACGGACGATACCGTGGCGGATATCGTGGTGGAGTACAGTTTCCAGGGAGGTTTCGCGGCGGAGTGACGGACGCGACCGCCGTCAGGACGGAGCGGAGAGAAATCTCCGCTTTTTCTTTTGCGCGTGTGCGGCGGAAGGCGGCGGGAGAAAAACCGCGCGGAGAAAGGCTGCGGGACGGAAAAGGCGCGCGTGCAGCGTTCAATCGGTTGCCAGCGTGCGCGCGTGTGTGATAATATGATTTACGAAATTTCGGTATATCGGTCTTGAACTGCCGCCCGACGAATGGTATAATGACATTACCAAAATTCGGAGGTTCAATATGAAAATCGAAATCTTCGGCAAGAACTACAACGTCAGCGATTCGCTGAAGGCTATCACCGAGAAGAAGTGCGCCAAACTCGACAAGTATTTCCACGACGACGAGGACGCTGTGGCGAAATTCATCGTCACGCTTGAGGGGGGCACCTACACCACGGATATGACCGTTGTCTACCGCAGTCAGACTTACCGCGCGGAAGCGTCGTCCGACACGCCCTTTGACAACATCGACCTTGTCATTCCGCGTCTGCTCGGTCAGATACGCAAGCAGAAAGACATCTGGGGCAAGGCCAAACGCGGCCCCGAGGACGAGGACGAAGACATCTGATGAAAGTCGGCATTTCGACTGCAACTTTTTTTACGCGCTTATTGACCGAGGACTCGTTCTCGGTCATTCGCCGTCTCGGCGCAGATTGCGCGGAAGTATTTCTTACGACGTGGTACGAATACGAGCCGTCTTTTGCCGACCTGCTCAGGGAGCGCAAGGACGAAGCGGGAGTGGAGGTGTATTCCGTTCACGCGCTCAACACGCAGTTCGAACCCGAACTTTTCAACGCTGCGGAGCGCACCCGCCGCGACGCCGAAACTCTTTACCGCAAGGTGCTCACCGCAGGGCAGAAAATCGGAGCGAAATTCTACACTTTTCACGGCAGGACGCGACTCAAGCGCACGGCGTACATTTCACCCGAAAAATTCGGCAGGCGTATGGAGGAACTGGGGCGGCTCGCGCTCGATTACGGCATTACGCTCTGCCTGGAGAACGTTCATTGGGCGGCTTTTTCCTTTCCCGAGTTTTTCACCGAAGCAAAGGAATTCTGTCCCTCGGTCGGCGCGGTGCTGGACATAAAGCAGGCGAGGCAGAGCGGCAGAGACTGGCAGGAATACATCGACGCAATGGGCGACAGGCTCAGGAACGTTCACATATCCGACTGCGACGCGGAGGGTAATATAAAACTGGTGGGCAGGGGAGTTTTCCCTTTCCCCGAACTCGTCGGCCGCTTGCATACGGCAGGCTACGACGGACCCGTTATGATAGAACAGTACGCGGGCGATTACGACAATTTCGAGCAAGTCGCCGACAGCGTAAAATATATCCAGAACATCATCGGAGGCAACTATGCTAATTAAATTCGATTTCAACAATATGATGGAACGCACCCTCGGAAAAAGAGGATTCACCGACGCGCAACTCAACGAAATTGCGCCCGCGGCAAAAACCGCGTTCGACAGATTCGCCGCAAAACGCGGCACCGGTATGACCGGTTGGGCGGACCTTCCCTACAATCAGGACGAAATCGTCGCCGACATCGTCGCCACCGCCGCACGTGCCCGTAAGGAATTCGACAACTTCGTCGTGCTCGGAATAGGCGGAAGCGCGCTCGGTCCCATAGCCGTTTTCACCGCGTTGTGCCATTTCCGTTACAACGACCTGCCCGCAGAAAAACGCGGCGGTCCCAAATTCTTCGTCGAAGACAACGTCGACCCCGAAAGAATGTTGGCGCTCCTCGACGTTGTCGACGTCAAACGCACTCTGTTCAACGTGGTCACCAAGAGCGGCGCGACGTCCGAGACTATGAGTCAGTACCTCATCATCTCCGACATTCTGAAAAAAGCCATAGGAGAGGGCTGGCAGAAACACATCGTCGCCACCACTTCCGAAAGCAAGGGCAATCTCATCAAGTTGGCTAAGAAGGAAGGCTTCAAGACTTTCTTCATTCCCGACGGAGTGGGCGGCAGATTCTCCGAACTGTGCCCCGTGGGGCTCTTCCCTGCGGCAATGCTCGGGATTGACGTCGCAGGGCTGCTCAAGGGCGCGGCGGACATCGACAAGGCTTGCTCGTCTTCCGATATGTTCCGCAACTCCGCGCTTATGGCGGCGGCGCTTCAGTTCCTCGCAATGAAAGACGGCAAGAACATTTCCGTTATGATGCCTTACGCCGATTCCCTCAAGTTTATGGCGGACTGGTATTGCCAGTTGTGGGCGGAAAGCCTCGGCAAGGCGGTCGACCTCGACGGTAAAACCGTCAATGCGGGGCAGACTCCCGTCAAGTCGCTCGGCGTCACCGACCAGCATTCCCAGGTGCAACTTTACACCGAAGGTCCGTTCGACAAGGTCATTACCATAATCGGAGTGGAGAAGTTCCGCGGAGACGTCACCATAGCCGACGGCGCGGAAGAGTTCCCCGACGTCAATTTCCTGTGCGGACACACTATGGGTGAACTCATCAACACCGAACGCCGTGCGACCGAATATGCGCTCACGCGTTCGCAGCATATGAACAACACCATAACGCTCCCCGAAATCAATGCGGAGACCGTGGGTCAGTTGCTTATGTTCTTCCAACTCCAGACGGCTTACTGCGGCGAAATGCTCAACGTGGACACTTTCAATCAGCCCGGCGTGGAAGAGGGCAAGAACGCGACCTATGCGTTGTTCGAGAGAAAGGGCTACGAGGCAAAACGCGCCGAACTCGACGCCGCTCCCGCGAAACTGGACAAGTATATCATCTGACGACTTGCCCCGCACGCTGCCCGAAAAGGGAGAGCGGCAGGGCTTCGCAAACGACATAAAAGCAAACTGCCCGCACCCCTGCGGGCGTTTGCCGTAAATCGCTCCCGAGCAGGCCGCACCTTTCCGCTCGGGGAAACGAGAGGTAGTATGTACACTTTCTACGCGCTGCTCAACAGAATGAAACTCATCGAGAGATGGAGTCTTATGCGGTCCACCACGAAAGAGGACCTTATGCAGCACGCCGCTCACGTCGCAATAGTGGGACAGGCGCTCGGCATAATCCGCAACGAGTATTTCGGGGGTAACGTCAACACCGACAAAATAGCCGCGCTCGCACTTTATCACGATACGGCGGAAGTCGTCAGCGGCGACCTGCCCACGCCCATAAAATACTACGGCCCCAACATCAAGGACGCCTACACGGAGATAGAGCACGTTATCAACCGCAAACTCCTGCAGTCTTTGCCCGACGAAATGGCAAAAGTTTACGCAGATTACATTCAGCCCGACGAGAGCACGACGGAATACAAACTGATGAAAGTCGCAGACAAACTGTCGGCGTTCATCAAGTGCATTGACGAGAGATTGTCGGGCAACCGCGAATTCGACAGCGCATACGAACGTCTGCGCAAGCAACTCGACGGTCTCAGGGAAGAGTATCCCGAACTCGACTATTTCCTCAACAACTTCGGAGAGGGCTACGGGAAGCCCCTCGACATACTGTGATATGCTGGAACTCGTCGGCGCGGCGGTGAAATATCCCTACGGGGCGAGGCTGTTCGGGGCGGTGGACGCAGTCTTTTCCGACGGCGAGATAACGGCTGTGGTCGGCGGAGAGGGAAGCGGCAAGACTTCCTTTCTCAAAATGCTGGTAGGGGCCGTGGAAACGGAGGGAAGCGTACTGCTCGACGGAGTGCCCGCGGGCGCCGACCGCAATGCGGCGGTAATGGTGTTCGACGACGGCGCGCTGTTCCCGTTCCGCTCCGCGGCGTATAACATCGGGTATCCTCTCAGGGTGCGGAAAGCGGCGCGAGACGATAGGGACAGACGCGTGCGCGAAGCGGCGGAGATAATGGACGTCGCGGCGTGCTTGCCTTTTGCCGTCCGCGGACTGAACGCAGAAGAAAAGCGCAGGATATCACTTTCGCGCCTGTTTGTCCGCGAGGCCGGACTGATTGTCATCGACGAGCCGACCGGGGGACTTTCGCGGGCGGAAGCCGAGCGTGTGTGGGCGCGACTCGCGCCCCTGCTCAGGGATAAGGCAAAGGGCGGATGCACGGTTGTGTATTCCACGTCCGACCCTGCCGAAGCGGTATCCGTGAGCGACAGGATAATCGCCTTGCACGGCGGTGAAATAAGACAGACGGGCACTCTGAGCGACTTTGTCACGCACCCTGCCGATATATGGGCGGCGCAGGCAATCGAACCTCGGTATAATGTCGCGACCTGCACTTTATCGGAAGAAAACGGAGTGCTCAAACTCGGATTCGGCGACGGACGCGCCCTCGACATAAGCGCGTTGCGCGGCAGGATTGCCTCGGAATACGTGGGGCGGGAAGTGTACGCGGGGTGGTATCCCCGACGCACGGGCAGGCCTCTTGCCGCATTGACGGGAGAGGACGGTTTTTGCGAAAAGACCGCGTTTGCCCAAAGGACCTTGCACGGAGCCGTGATTACCACCGAAAACGGTTTCGTCGTCGAAGGTGAGGAGTGCGCCGAGAGGGCGGACATACGACCCTCCGCGGAGGGGCTGACCCTTTTCGAAAGAAACGGCGAACGCAGTATAATGCGGGAGGACAAATGATAATTCTCGGCATAGACCCCGGCATTGCCACGCTGGGTTACGGCGTGCTCGAGGCGGACAAGGGAAAATTCCTGCCCGTCGATTACGGCGTGGTCACCACCCCCAAAGGCGTCGCTTTGCCCAGGAGGCTGGAAATGCTGGAAGAGGGAGTCGTGGCGCTGTTTGACAGGTTTTGCCCCGACGAAGTGGCGGTCGAAGAACTGTTCTTCACCAAAAACGTCACCAACGGTATTATGGTTGCCGAGGCGAGGGGAGTGGTGTTGCTCACCGCACGGAAACGGGTGGGAGACAACGTGTTCGAGTACACTCCCAATCAGATAAAGACCGCGCTCACGGGGTACGGCGGTGCGGACAAAAGGCAGATGCAACTTATGGTGCAGGCATTGCTGCGTCTCAAGGCTTTGCCCCGTCCCGACGACGCCGCGGACGCTCTGGCGGTTGCCTTGTGTCACGGCCACACGGGAAGAATGAGCGCGCAGTTCAGGATAAGGTAGCGGCGACGTCCGACGGCAGATACCCCGGTCGTCGCAGAAAAAAGACAATTCCGACGGCAGACAGTGCCGCGAGGTGGATATGTACAATTACATCAAAGGCAAAGTCATTTCGTTCGGGGACGGGCAACTTGTGCTCGAGAACAACGGCATAGGTTACGAACTCGGAGTCAGCGGAAACACGCTTTCCGACGCGGCTGCCGCAGGCGGCGAGATGAAACTCTACACCTATCTTTACGTTCGAGAGGACACGTTTGCGCTGTACGGGTTTTCCCGTACGGAGGAAAAAACGCTGTTTATGCGTCTTATCGACATAAGCGGCGTCGGCCCCAAACTCGCAATGCAGGTGCTGAGCGGCTACGACCTGGGCACTCTTACCGCGGCGATAGCGACGGGCGACGTAAAAACTCTGACGAAAATCAAAGGTCTCGGCAAAAAGACGGCGGAACTCATCGTGCTCAATCTGCGCGAGCAGGCGGCGGCGGAGATGGCGGATATAAGCGGCGGCGGACTTGCGGGGGCGCTGGACGACGACGTTTCCGACGCTGTGTTTGCGTTGGTGTCGCTCGGGGTTTCCAACACCGAGGCGGTGCAGGCCGTGAGAAAAGCGGCGCAGAACGTGCGCGGAGTGGAAAATCTGGTTGCCGCCGCGCTGAAATCTCTTGCCTGAGGCAAACAAATCGACACCGGGTACCGCACGGCCCGTCGGACGGGTCCGCGGCGGGAAAACCCGCACATACGGTGAATTATGGACGACGAAAGAATCGTAAGCAGTCTCACTCTCGAAGAGGACGAAGCGGAGAACACTCTCCGTCCCCGTACTATGAGCGAATACGTGGGGCAGAGCAAAATCAAGAAGAACCTGGAGGTTTACATTTCCGCGGCGAAGGCGCGCGGAGAAGCCCTCGACCACGTTTTGCTTTACGGCCCTCCGGGGCTCGGCAAGACCACGCTGGCGCACATAATCGCCAACGAACTCGGTTCGCAGATTAAGGTGACGTCGGGGCCCGCAATCGAGCGCGCCGCCGACCTTGCCGCGTTGCTCTCAAATCTCGAGAAAGGCGATATTCTTTTCATAGACGAAATCCACCGTCTCAACCGCAACATAGAAGAGGTGCTTTATCCCGCAATGGAGGATTACACCCTCGACGTGGTGGCGGGCAAAGGGGCAATGGCGTACAATCTCCGCTTGCCGCTCAAGCGTTTCACGCTTGTGGGGGCAACCACGCGTGCGGGTATGCTTTCCAGCCCTCTCCGCGACAGATTCGGAATGATGATGCGCCTCGAAATGTATTCTCCCGAGGAACTTTCCGAAATAGTGGCGCGCTCGGCGCGCATACTCGGCACCGACATAGAGCCCGACGCGGCTTTCGAAATAGCGCGCAGAAGCAGAGGTACGCCGAGGGTTGCCAACCGACTTCTCCGCAGAGTGCGGGATTTCGCGCAGGTCGAAAACCTCGACAGCATAAATCTCGCCGTCACGCGTACCGCGCTTAAGCGTATGGACGTTGACGAACTGGGGCTCGACGTCGTCGACAGAACGGTGCTCGAAGCGGTCATCGACAAGTTCGGCGGCGGTCCGGTCGGACTGGAAACTCTTGCCGCGGCAACGGGAGAGGAATCGAGCACAATCGAAGACGTGGTGGAGCCTTTCCTCATAAAACTGGGATTTATCAGCAGGACGCCCCGCGGAAGGATATGCACGGAAAACGCGTACAGACATCTCGGACGGACTGTTCCGAGCGGTACGGGGATAGTGCAATCCAGTCTGTTCGACCAGCCGCAGGACTGATACGCATCCGCCGCACGAGTCATTCGCGGCGAAGTGCGCGAGGCACGCAGGAAAACCGATAAGAAATGGAAATTCTGAAAACAAGCGATTTCAACTATCATCTTCCCGAGGAACTGATTGCCCAGACTCCCGCCGAGCCGAGGGACAGCAGTCGTCTTCTCGTTTATCACGGAGATGGCGACAGGGTGGACCACGTGCATTTCCGCGATTTACCCGCGTTCCTGAAAAAAGGCGATTTACTGGTCATCAACAACACCCGCGTCATACCCGCCCGTCTCTTCGGACATATCGAGGGCAGGGAGACGGTGTTTGAAATCCTTTTGCTGAAAAGGCTGGACTACACCCGCTGGGAAGCGCTTATGCGCCCTGCCAGAAAAGCCCGAGTCGGCAGCGTAATAAAGATATGCGACGAACTTTCCGCCGTGGTGGAGAGCGTGGGCGAATACGGAGAAAGGGTGGTGCGATTCGTTTTCGACGGGGTTTTCGAGGACATTCTCGACCGCGTCGGCAATATGCCGCTCCCGCCGTACATACGCGAAAAACTCGGCGACAAGGAACGTTATCAGACGGTATACTCCAAGGTTGACGGCTCTGCCGCCGCTCCTACCGCAGGTCTGCATTTCACTCCCGCGCTTATGGAAGAAGTCAAGAAAGCGGGAGCGGAATTCTGCGAGGTGCTGCTGCACATAGGTCTCGGGACTTTCCGTCCCGTCAAGACGGAGAACGCCCTCGAGCACGAAATGCACACGGAATATTACGAAATGAGCGCGGAAGCGGCGGAGAAAATCAACGCCGCCAAACGCGAGGGCAGGCGGGTCATCGCGGTGGGCACGACTTCCGTTCGGGTGCTGGAGACGGTGGCGGACGAAAACGGTTTCGTGCGTCCCGCAAAAGGCGACACGAAGATATTCATTTACCCGCCGTACAAGTTCCGTTGTGTGGACGCGCTGATAACCAATTTTCACCTGCCCGAGTCGACGCTCATAATGTTGGTATCCGCGCTGCTAGGGCGCGAAAAGACGCTTGAACTGTACAATATGGCAGTTAAAGAGCGTTATCGGTTCTTTTCGTTCGGGGACAGTTGCTTTTTCGTTCCCGAAAAGAAAGGCTGAGTCCGCCGCGGAAACGCTTTGAAAATACCGCGCCGAAGGAGGGGTTTCCGTCGGTGCGACGTCGGCGTCGCAACGCCGTAAAAGACAAAGGAAACGACTATGCGTTTTGAAGTTCTCCACACCTGCAAGCAGTCCGGTGCGCGCGTCGGCAGAATCTACACCGACCACGGCGTCATCGACACCCCCTGCTTTATGCCCGTAGGCACAAAGGCGACCGTCAAGGGTCTCAACCCCGAGGAGGTCAAGGCAACGGGCGCTCAGATTGTGCTGTCCAACACCTATCATCTGTATCTACGCCCCGGTCACGAACTCATCGAAAAGGCGGGCGGTCTGCACAAGTTTATGAACTGGGACGGCGCAATCCTCACGGACAGCGGCGGTTTTCAGGTGTTTTCCCTTTCCTCGCTCAGGAAAATCTCCGACGAGGGAATGGAGTTCAACAGTTTCATCGACGGCTCCAGGCACTTTTTCTCGCCCGAGAAGTCAATTGCCGTGCAGCGCGCGTTGGGCTCCGATATAGTTATGGCGTTCGACGAACTCACCGCGCCCGAGATTTCGCACGAAAAGGCGCGGGACGCAATGGAGCGCACGCTGCGGTGGCTCGACAGATGCGCCGCGCAACCTCTCAAGCCGCACCAGACGCTTTTCCCGATTATCCAGGGCAATATGTACGCCGACCTGCGCCGCGAAAGCGCGTTGCGCTCCATTCCTTATGCCACCTGCGGAATCGCAATCGGAGGACTGTCCGTCGGGGAAACGGCGGAAAAAATGTACGAAATGCTCGACGTTCTTCAGCCTCTGCTCCCTCCGGATATGCCGCACTACCTTATGGGTGTGGGCACCGCGGACTACATCGTGGAAGGCGTGGCGAGGGGAGTGGATATGTTCGACTGCGTTCTTCCCACCCGCATAGCGCGGAACGGAACCGCAATGGTCAAAGAGGGTTTCCTCACAATTCGCAACCAGCCTTTCGCGGAAGATTTCACCCCTATAGACGAGGACTGCGACTGCTACGCCTGCCGCAATTATACGCGTGCCTATATCCGACATCTCATCAAAGCCGACGAAATCAACGGCGGAAGATTGCTGTCCGTGCATAATCTCCGTTTCCTCGCGCGGCTTACGGCGGATATACGCAAGGCGATTTTCGAGGACAGATTCCTCGATTTCCGGCGCGAATTTATGGCGCAGTACGTCGGGTGAGTTCGGTTTTGCCGTTATTTCAGGCTTAAAACGTGTGCATAAGACGACAGTTTGGAAAAAACGGTTGATTTTGTGCACGAATTATGTATAAT
>OERL01000026.1_pt1 | contig 45276 bp, 40 predicted proteins | sample 1539981 | NCBI WGS metagenome assembly OERL01 (sample SAMEA3891867, study PRJEB23780) | metagenome | biome: terrestrial biome; feature: animal house; material: Caecal content | place: Italy | collected 2015-05-05
ATGCCGGCGAATGTCAGGCGCGCACCCGTTACGAATTCATCGAATACGGAGCAAGACAGCAGGGCTACAAGGCGCTTGCGGAACTCGTCGACAAGGTGGCGTACAACGAATTCAACCACGCCAGAATGTTCTACACTTTCATTCAGCAGTCCGAGGAAAAGCAGGTCGAAAACATCGACATATGCAGCGGCTATCCTTTCAAGGAAAAGTGGGATTTGCTCGAGAACCTCAGGCTTGCGGCGGAAGACGAACTCAACGAGGCGGAGAAAATCTATCCCGAATATGCGCGTATCGCCCGCGAGGAGGGATTTCCCGAAATCGCCAAACTTTACGAGGATATAGTGCAGGTGGAGACCTGTCACAACAAACTTTTCACGCAACTTTATCAGCAGATGAAGAAGGGGACTATGTACAAAAAGAAAGAGAAAGTCAAGTGGAAGTGCGGAGACTGCGGCTACGAAGCCACCGCCAAAGAGGCTTGGCAGGAGTGCCCCATCTGCAAGGCAAAGCAAGGTGCGGTAATGCTCAAAATCGAGGACGAGGGCTGACCTGCGTCGGCTCGGCGGAGAGCGCGGAAACCGCGCAAATCGGAATGAGCGGAAACAGGACGACGGAATGCTCTCGGGCGAAACGTCGGAAAGGAAAACGCGGCGCGTTTGTGCGCCGCGTTTCGTTTGAGATTCCGCGTCAATCGCGAGTTATGTCCGCATAATGAAAGCGGAGTGCGCGGGGGAGTTCTGCGGGCGACACTTCCACCTGCAAGCCTATTTTGCCCGCGCTGAAATAGATTTTGTCCTTGCTTTGCGCGCTTTTGTCAATCACGGTTGCGAATTGCTTTTTCATTCCGATAGGGGAGCAACCGCCGTGCACGTATCCCGTGAGCGGCAAAAGTTTTTTCTGCGGCAACATAGCGACGGATTTTTCTCCCACCGCGGCGGCGGCTTTTTTCAGGTCGAGTTCGCTCTCCACGGGCACGACGAAAACGAAGTGCGCAAGACTTTTGCCCTCGGTGACAAGCGTCTTGAAAACCGCGCTTGCGTCCAGTCCCAGCATTGCCGCCACTTCCGTGCCGGACGGCGGGCATTCCTTGTCGGCGGCGTATTCGTGCGCAACGTAACTCACGCCGAACTTCTCGAGCGTGCGCATTGCGTTGGTTTTTTCGACAGGTTGGTTTTTCAACTGAGTTCTTCCTCTTTTTCGGTGCGGATTGACTTGTCGGCTATGCGGAAAAGTCGAAGTCGGTGGTGATGAAATCTATTCCGCCTTCGACGAGTTCCGCCGCCTGCCCTGCGGTTTTTACGTTCCACACGCTGAGCGTCACGCCCAGTCTGTGTATGCGGTCGATATACGAGGGCTTCACCTTGTCGGCGTTCAGCCCCACGGGGCAGCCTCTGCGGGCGAAAAATTCCGCGGACACCTTGTTTGTGCCGAGATACATAAATCCGATTCCGTCCGCCACTTCGGACAGATGTCCGATGTTCGTGTCGACGAAGGATATGACCATTATCCGTTCTTCGGGTAAATATTGCCTTGCGACGGCAAGAATCTCGGTCACCTGTTCGGCTGTGAAAGCGGGCTTGAATTCGATGACCGCCGTCTTGCCTCCCTCCGCGCAGATTTCGAGATAGCGTTCGTAGGAACACAGTCTTTCGTTTTCGCCCGGCATATCGTAATCGTTGCTGACGGAGAGGGGAAGCGACAGGCATTGCGCGAGCGACAATTCGTCGATGGTTTTGCTTTCGTCGGCAAACGGGTTTTCGTCGTGCGCGCAGACGTATTTGCCGTCCGCCGTACGGTATATGTCCGTCTCGATTCCGAAGAAGAAATCGCTTTTTGCCGCTGCGACGAACGCCGCTTCGGTGTTTTCGTAGTATTCCGAACTGAGTCCCCTGTGGGCGATGTATCTCACGCCGTCGCCGAAAAGGTCGGGCGCGTTGATTTTGTGAGTGGCGACATATCCGAAGTATCCCGCGAGCGCCGCCGCAACGGCAACCGCGGCGCACACTGCGACTATGATGACGATTTTGATTGCTTTGCTCATATTGCCCCCCCTGTTTTCGGGGAAATTATAACACCCTTGCGTCTGCATTTCAATATGCGCGGCGGGCGACTTTGCGTTCAAGCCGCACTGTTCCCGTACGGAGTTCGGGCGGCGCGGCAACGAGCGGCAGACAACAAAGAAAAAGCCTTGCGCTCGGCAAGGCTTCGTTTGTGTTGTTGCGTACGTAATCGAAACGGTCGGTGCGCGGACGGAGCGTCGTCAGTTGACGGAGAAAAGCAGGTCGTCGTAGGTCGGGAAAGGCCAGTATTTCTTGGCGGTCAGGGTTTCCATTTCGTCGGCGACTTTGCGCAGAGCGTTCATTGCGGGAACCACTTTGTCGCGGCAGGCTTTACCGTAGCGTTCGACGTTCTTTTCTTTGCGCGCTTTGCCTACGGCTTCGCGGAGCGCGGCGATATCCTCGGTGGCTTCGGCGTACAGCGCTTCGAGTTTGCGGAGCAGTTCTGCGTGAGAGGCGCTGTCCACGCCCGCGGCTGCGAGCCCGCTCACGGTTTTCGCAATCTCGTTTTCGTAGGTGGTGACTGCAGGCAGGATGTCCTTGGACGCCATATCCAGCATAGTGTCCGCCTCGATTGTGATGAGTTTGCTGTAGTTCTCCATCTGAATGTCTTTGCGTGCGCGGATTTCCTCTGCGGAATACACTCCGTGCCTCTCGAAGAGCGCGACATTCTCGGGAGAATCGAGCAGCGCGAGGCAGTCCATAGTGGTGGGCAGGTTATAAAGCCCGCGTTTTTTCGCCTCTTTGACCCATTCGTCGGAATAGTTGTTGCCGTTGAAGATTATCCTGCCGTGTGCCTTCATCACGCGTTTGATGATGTCCTGTATGCAGGCTTTCTGGTCTTCGGCTTTTTCGAGTTCGTCGGCGAAGTCGGAGAATTCGTCGGCGATAATGGTGTTGAGCACGGTGTTGGGACCGGCGATGGAAAACGCGGAACCCAACATTCTGAACTCGAACTTATTGCCCGTAAAAGCGAGCGGTGAAGTGCGGTTTCTGTCGGTGGTGTCCATCGGGAACTTGGGAAGAACGTGCACGCCTATCTCCACTTCGCAGTCCGCGCGTTTGGAATACGTCCTGCCGTCGGCTATGGCCTGCAGTATCCCCGTGAGTTCGTCGCCAAGGAAAATGCTGACGATTGCGGGGGGCGCTTCGTTGGCGCCGAGACGGTGGTCGTTGCCCGCGCTCGCCACGCTTATGCGAAGCAAATCCTGATGTTTGTCGACAGCCGCAATCATCGCCGCCATAATGAGCAGGAACTGCGCGTTGTCGGCGGGACTCTTGCCGGGCTCGAAAAGGTTGTGCCCGAAGTTGGTGGTCAGAGACCAGTTGTTGTGCTTACCGCTGCCGTTGACCCCCGCGAACGGTTTTTCGTGGAGCAGACAGGTGAGATTGTGACGGGCGGCGATTTTTTTCATAATCTCCATCGTCATCTGGTTCTGGTCGGTGGCGACGTTTACAGTCGTATATATGGGCGCGATTTCGTGCTGTGCGGGCGCGACCTCGTTATGCTTGGTCTTTGCCAGCACGCCCAGTTTCCACAGTTCCTCGTCCAGGTCGTGCATAAACGCTGCCACGCGGGGTTTGATTGCGCCGAAATAATGGTCCTCGAGTTCCTGACCTTTGGGGGGTCTGGCGCCGAAAAGCGTCCTGCCCGTGAAAATGAGGTCACGGCGTTTCAGATAGGCGTCCTTGTCGATGAGGAAATACTCCTGTTCGGGACCGACGGAGGACAAAACCTTTTCCGTCTTTCTGCCGAAGAGACGAAGGAGTCTGACCGCTTGTTTGCTGACGGCTTCCATAGAACGGAGCAGAGGAGTCTTTTTGTCGAGTGCGTGCCCGTTGTAACTGCAGAAAGCCGTGGGAATGCACAGAGTGCCGTCCTTGATAAAGGCGTAGGAAGTGGGGTCCCACGCGGTGTAGCCGCGGGCTTCGAAAGTGGCGCGCAAGCCGCCGCTGGGGAACGAACTGGCGTCGGGTTCGCCTTTGATGAGTTCCTTTCCGCTGAACTCCATAATCACGCCGCCGTCCTTGGTGGGGCTGATGAAAGAGTCGTGCTTTTCGGCGGACAGCCCCGTCATCGGCTGGAACCAGTGAGTAAAGTGGGTGACGCCTTTTTCGACTGCCCAATCTTTCATCGCGCCGGCGATGACGTTGGCGATTTCGAGAGAGAGGGGGCGGTCTTTTTCGCAGCACTCTTTGAACTCGGTGTAGGTGCTTTCGGGCAGGCGTTCACGCATTACGTTGTCGTTGAAAACCATACTGCCGAAAATCTCGGACATTACCATAGGGGACTCCTTTCCGCGTGTGCGGTATAATAATAGTAAACTAACTTATCCGACTTTGCAAGGATTTGAGCGGGGTTGACGCTCATTCCCGCGCCGTCTTGCCGCGTTCCCCTCGGGGGAGTATAAAAGAAGAGACGCCTTCCCGAGGGAAAGCGCCTTTGCTTCTTGCGACAGATTATATGCGCGGTTCCGCGCGTTGTCAAGGAAATTCGTTTGACAAAATGCGGCGATTTTGTTATATTTTTCGCGTGATACAAGGAAGTGTTCGTTTGTTTTTTTTTACCGACCCGTCGGTGAAAAAAGAAATGGACACTTTTTGTTTTGGAGGTAGCGATGAACACCTATGTTTCCCCCCTTTCCGAGCGTTACGCCGGCGAAAGAATGAAACACGTCTTTTCCCCCGACTTCAAGTTCACCACCTGGCGCAGACTGTGGGTCGCCCTCGCGGAAGCCGAGCAGGAACTGGGCATCAACATAACGGACGAGCAACTTGACGAACTCCGCGCGCATATCGACGACATCGACTACGAATTCGCCGCCGCACGCGAAAAAGAGGTGCGTCACGACGTTATGGCGCACGTCCTCACCTACGGGGAGAGGTGCCCCAAAGCCAAACCCATAATCCACCTCGGCGCGACGTCCTGCTACGTCGGGGACAACACCGACATAATACAGATGAAGGAAGGGCTTTTGCAGGTGCGTTCGCTGTTGCTCGCCGCAATCAGCGCCACTGCGGATTTCGCCGAGAAGTACAAGAATCAGCCCACGCTCGCGTTCACGCACTATCAGCCCGCTCAGCCCACCACGGTCGGCAAGCGCGCCGCGTTGTGGCTCAACGACCTCGTGAACGATTTCCACGACCTCGAATACCGACTGTCCTCCCTCAAATTGCTAGGGTGCAAGGGCACGACGGGAACGGCGGCGAGTTTCCTCGAACTGTTCGGGGGAGATCACGAAAAGGTGAAGGAACTCGACAGGCTGATTGCGGAGAAAATGGGCTTTTCCGCCACGGTGCCCGTCAGCGGTCAGACTTATTCGCGCAAGACCGATTACGGTGTGCTCACGGTGCTCTGCGGCATTGCGCAGACGGCGGCGAAGTTCTCCAACGACATACGTTTGCTGTCCAATCTCAAAGAGGCGGAAGAGCCTTTCGAGAGCAAGCAGATAGGCTCGTCGGCGATGGCTTACAAGCGCAATCCTATGCGCAGCGAAAGGATAGCCTCGCTTGCGCGCTACGTTATGTGCGACAGCCTCAATCCCGCGTTCACGGCGGCAACGCAGTGGTTCGAGCGCACTCTCGACGACAGCGCCAACAAACGCATTTCCGTGCCGGAGGCGTTCCTCGCCACCGACGCCATACTTTCCCTTTACGTCAACATCGTCAAGGGGCTCAAAATCTATCCCAAAATCATCGAGCGCGACCTCAACCGCGAACTTCCTTTTATGGCGACCGAGAACATTCTGATGTACTGCGTCAAGGAAAAAGGCGGCGACAGGCAGGAGTTGCACGAGGCGATACGTCGTCATTCCGTAGCGGCGGCGGCGGTCATCAAGGAAGAGGGCGGTGAAAACGACCTTTTCGCGCGCATACTTTCCGACCCCGTTTTCGGGCTGAGCCGCAAAGAACTGGACGACATAGTCGACGTCAGGCAGTTCGTGGGCAGAGCGCCCGAGCAGACGGAGGAATTCCTCGAAGAGATCGTGCGTCCTTTGCTTGCCGCAAACAAATTCGACGCTTCGGCGCCGTCCGAAATAAAAGTCTGAGCGCTTGTGCGCCCCGAAAAACAACACGGAGGTTTTATGCTTACTGCAATCGTCGGTATCAACTGGGGGGACGAGGGCAAGGGCCGTATGGTCGATTTGCTTTCGGAAGAGCAGGACATCATAGTCCGCTATCAGGGCGGCAACAATGCCGGGCACACCGTTATGAACGATAACGGCAAATTCGTGCTCAACCTGTTGCCGTCGGGAATACTCCGTTCCGACAAGGTCAACGTAATGGGCGGCGGTATGGTAGTGGACGTCGAGCACCTTTACAAAGAGGTCGGCAGGCTGCGCGACGCGGGCGTGAAAATCACTCCCGACAATCTCGTCATCAGCGACCGCGCGGTTATATGTTTCCCGTTCAACGTTATGCAGGATTGCCTTGAAGAGGACAGGCTCGGCGACAGGAAATTCGGCTCCACGCGCCGCGGAATTGCGCCTATCTACGCCGACAAATATATGAAAAAAGCCGTCCGTATGGGCGACCTGCTGGACGAAAAATATCTCGAGCAACGCCTCGAAGAGGTGCTGGACTGGAAAAATATGTGCCTTTCCGCTTACAAGGGCGCCAAAAAATATTCCGTTGCCGAGATGAAAGAATGGCTCGCAAAATACGCCGCGGAGTTTGTGCCTTATATCAGGGACGCCGGCAAATATCTTTCCGACGCGGCGGCAAACGGCAAGCGCATAATGCTCGAAGCGCAACTGGGCGCGCTCCGCGACATAGATTTCGGCATCTACCCCTACACTTCGTCGTCCAACACCATTTCCGCGTACGCACCCGTGGGAGCGGGCGTACCCAACCTGAAAGTGGACAAGACCGTCGGCATTATGAAAGCCTATTCCACCTGCGTGGGCGAAGGTCCTTTTACGGCGGAAATGTTCGGCGAAGCGGCTTCCGTCCTGCGCGAAGCGGGCGGAGAATACGGCGCGGCGACGGGCAGACCCAGAAGGGTGGGCGGCTTCGACGTGGTGGCTTCGAGATACGGCTGTCGCGTTCAGGGCGCGGATACGGTCGCATTGACCAAACTCGACGTGCTGGATTATATGGACAAAATCCCTGTGGTGGACGCATACGAAATCGACGGTGAACTTGTCACCGATTTTCCTTTCGGGGAACGCCTGGTCAAGGCCAGACCGCACGTTGTGTGGTTCGACGGCTGGAAACAGTCCACGACCACTTGTCGCAAATTCTCCGACCTCCCCGAAAAGGCGCAGCAATACGTCCGCTACGTCGAAAAAGCCACGGGTTGCCCGATAGGATACGTTTCCGTCGGAGCGGAACGCGACAGTATCATAGTTATGTGAAAAAGCGCATAAACGCATTTAATCAGAACGAAAACCGCCTATTAACGGCGGTTTTTGTCGGATTTCGGGCACAGCCGCAATGTGTTTCGGGTGTGGGAGGCTAATCGGGCGCCGCGAAAGTTTGTGGGAATAAGCATACAGCGGGATTGCGGTGTTGACAAACAGGCGCGCGCGGCTTTATTATTTATGTGTAACAGCCGTTGCAATCGCGTTCGTGTACGTTCGCGCGCGACTCGGCGGCGCTCAGACAGGAAAGGAGGCTTTTATGAGAAAGTACGATGCGGTCGTCATCGGCGCGGGAAACGGCGGTCTTGTGGCGGCAATCAGACTTTTGCAGGGCGGAGCAAAGGTGTTGCTTGTGGAAAAGCATAATTTGCCCGGCGGCTTTGCAACGAGTTTCAGACGGGGAAGATTCGAGTTTGAGGCGTCTTTGCACGAACTCAACGATTTCGGCACGTCCGACAACGCGGGCGACGTCAGGGTTCTTTTCGACGAACTCGGCGTAACCGACAAAATCGAATGGATGCAGATTCCCGAGGCTTACCGTGTAATATGCACCAGCGAGGGTCTCGACGTCACTATGCCGTTCGGTGTGGAAGCGTACATAGACAAAATGGAGAGTTACGTGCCCGGCAGTCGTGAGTCCGTGACCAAATTCTTCGACCTCGCCGAGGAAGTGCGTCTCGCACAGGCCTATTCGTCCTCCGTCAACGGCAAGACCGACTCCAGGGTTATGATGAAGGAGTACGGCAATTTCGTGCGCGCGGGCTCCTATTCCGTCAACGAAGTGCTCGACGTTCTCAAAATGCCTCAGAAAGCACGCGACATTCTCAGCGCGTACTGGTGTTATCTCGGAGCCAATCTCAACGATATGAGTTTCGTGCATTACGCGTCTATGGTCAACCGCTATATGAAGCGCGGCGCTTCCATGCCCAAGATGCGTTCTCACGAGATTTCCCTCGCCCTTGTCGACAGGATTCTCGAACTCGGCGGCGACGTGCTTATGAATACGGAAGCGGTCAAGATTCTCACCGACGAACAGGACGGCGGCGTCGCGGGCGTTGTGCTTGACGACGGCACCGAAATAGAGACCCGTCACGTCGTTGCCAACTGCGCGCCTCACGTCGTATTCGGACGTATGATGGACAAGGTGCCCGAGGACGTCGTAAAAGCGGTCAACACCAGGAAATTCGCGGGCAGAGGATTCACTATGTTCCTCGGCCTCGACAAGACTGCCGACGAACTCGGTATCGAAAACCACAACTATTTCATCTACGACACTTCCGACACCGCGAAACAGTACGCGCTTATGCGCACCATTCGCGACAACAGCGCGCAGGCTACCGTGTGCCTCAACCGCGCGTATCCCGGATGTTCGCCCGAAGGCACCTGTATGATGTACTTCACCACGTTGTATATGGCGGACGACTGGGGCAGGTTGAAGCCTTCCGATTATTTCCGTGCCAAGGATTACGTCGCGAACAAAATGATAGACCGTTTCGAGAAGGACACGGGCGCAAGGCTCCGCGGAAGCATAGAAGAGATTTCCGTTGCGACGCCCGTCACCTACGCCCGTTACTGCGGGCACCCCGAAGGCGTCATCTACGGCTACGAATCCCAGTACTGGGACGGACTTATGCCTCGTCTGCTTATGATGGGCGAAGACCAGAAGGTGCGCGGCCTGCGTTTTGCGGGCGGCTACGCTATGCGTCTTTCCGGTTACTCCAGCGCTTATTTCTCCGGCGACATCTCCGGCAGACAGACCGTCGGCGACATCAAAAAGGAGGGCTGAACTATGTCGTTCGTTTTCAAAAAGCAGGTTCTCGGTTTGCTCGACCTCATTCGTTTCAAGAAACTCGTTCCCAACCGCAGAGAAAGGTTCAAGAACGGTTCCGACAGTCCTCTTCCCAAGACCTATAAGGTCAACGAAGCGGCAAAAATCCTTCACCCCGGCTACCGCAAAGCGGTGCTTGCGGAAATCCGCGAAGAGACCGCCGACACCAAGACTTTCGTTTTCAAGACCGAAAAGCCGTTCATCTTCAAGGCGGGGCAGTACGCAACCCTCGGTTGCAACGTCGACGGCAGCGAAGTCTCCCGTCCTTACGCTATGGTATGCACCGCTTCCGACGCTCTCGAGGGCAAAGTCGGCTTCACCGTCAAGAAAACGGGATTTTTCAGCGGTTATCTTTTCGACCGCGCAAAGGTCGGCGACGAATTTACCGTCGGTGACCCGTCCGGCGAATTCTATTACGAGCCCGTCAAGGACGCCGAAAAAGTCGTCGCCATCGCGGGCGGCAGCGGCATTGCGCCTTTCTACACCCTTGCTTGCGCGATAGCCGAAGGTACCGAAAAATTCGACCTCACCATTCTTTACGGCGCGCGCACTTCCAAGGATTTCGCGCTCAAGAAAGAACTCGACGCACTCGCCGCGATAGGCAAAATCAAAGTCGTTTACGTCACCAGCGACGAAAAGAAAGCGGGATTCGAGCACGGCTTTATCGGTCGCGACCTCATAACCAAATACGCCGACGGCGATTTCACCGTGATGATGTGCGGCCCCAACGCGATGTACGCTTTCCTCGACAAGGAACTTGCCGCGCTTAATGTTCCTCTCCGTCGCATAAAGAAAGAGCCCAACTGCGTTGGCAACCGCGACGTCGCGGAAAAGGAATACAAACTCACGGTGCACATCGGCTTCGACACATACGAAGTTCCCGCCAAGTCCACCGAGACTTTGCTCGTGGCGATGGAGCGCGCGGGTCTCAGAGTGCCTTCCAAGTGCCGCGCGGGCGGCTGCGGTTTCTGCCACAGCAGGCTGGTTTCCGGCGAATTCTCCATCGCGGGGGCGGACAAGCGTCGTCTTGCCGACCTGAAATTCGGTTATATTCACCCCTGCTGCAGTTACCCCGATTCCGATATGGAAATCGTCGTCCCCAAGGCGAAATAAGTATCGCGACAGGGTGAAATCCGTTATCTAATCGGGTAAAATGCAGTTTGTCGGCTTCAGCCGCGCAGTTCGGGCGGCGAGCCGCGGGGCGGTTTCCGCCTCAACAAACCGACAGTATCGAAAAACCCTTCCTCGTCGAGGAAGGGTTTTGATTTGTCGTTTGACGAGCGGTCGGTACCTTTGCCGTTACGTTGCCGTGCGACTCAGTACATTCCGTCCATTCCGCCCTGAGGCATCGCGACGGGAGGAGCGGGCTCTTTGATATCGGTGACGAGGGCTTCGGTGGTGAGCAGGGTAGCCGCCACGCTTGCCGCGTTCTGGAGAGCGCTGCGGGTGACCTTCGTCGGGTCGAGGATGCCTGCCTTAATCATATCGCAGTAGACGTTCTTCGCCGCGTCGTAGCCGAAGTTGGGCTTGTTCTTCGCCGTGATGGTAGCCGCGACCACGCCGCCGTCCACGCCTGCGTTCTGTGCAATCTGACGAATGGGGGCTTCAAGGGCGCTGATGACGATGTTTGCGCCCGTCTTGACGTCGCCTTCGAGATTCTTGCAGGCTTTCTTGACTGCGGGAATGACGGAAAGCAGAGCGATTCCGCCGCCGGGGACGATACCTTCTTCGACTGCCGCACGGGTTGCCGCGAGGGCGTCCTCGATTCTCATCTTCCTCTCTTTCATTTCGACTTCGGTAGCCGCGCCCACGCCGATAACCGCAACGCCGCCTGCCAGTTTGGCAACGCGTTCCTGCAGTTTCTCTCTGTCGTAGTCGGAAGTGGTCTCGGCAATCTGGGTGCGGATAGCCGCAACTCTCGCTTTGATTGCGTCGGGGTCGCCTGCGCCACCGATAATGGTCGTGGTCTCTTTGCCGACTTTGACGGACTTGGCGGTGCCGAGCATATCGAGGGTGACGCTCTTGAGGTCATATCCGAGGTCGCTTGCGACGTAAGTGCCGCCTGTGAGGATTGCGATATCTTCGAGATAAGCCTTTCTTCTGTCACCGAAACCGGGGGCTTTGACAGCCACGCAGTTGAACACGCCCTTGAGTTTGTTGACGATAATGGTGGTGAGGGCTTCGCCTTCGATATCGTCGGAGATGATGAGCAGTTTCAGCCCGTTCTTCAGCACCTGTTCGAGCACGGGGAGGATTTCCTGCACGTTGCCGATTTTCTTGTCGGTGATGAGAATGACGGGGTTGTCGAGTTCCGCTTCCATTTTCTCGGTGTTGGTGACGAGATAGGGAGAGACGTAACCGCGGTCGAACTGCATACCTTCGACGACGGTCAGTTCGGTGTGCATTGCCTTGCCTTCCTCAATGGTGATTACGCCGTCCTTGCCGACCTTTTCCATTGCTTCGGAAATGAGTTGACCGACGCTTTCGTCGGAAGCGGATATGGAGGCGACCTGCGCGATAGCGGTCTTGTCCTCGACTTCCTTTGAAATCTTCTTGAGTTCGTCGACAGCGGCTTCGGTAGCGAACTGGATACCTTTCTTCAGCACCATAGGATTGGCGCCCGCGGCGACGTTTTTCAGACCTTCCTTGACGATGGCCTGCGCCAGTACCGCTGCGGTGGTGGTGCCGTCACCCGCGATGTCGTTGGTCTTGGTGGATACTTCGCGGATTATCTGCGCGCCCATATTCTCGAAGGGATCTTCCACCTGAATTTCTTTCGCTATGGTCACGCCGTCGTTGGTGATGAGCGGTGTGCCGTAGGATTTGTCGAGCACAACGTTTCTGCCCTTGGGGCCGAGTGTGATTTTGACGGTGTTTGCGAGCACGTCAACGCCCGCTTCGAGTGCCTTTCTGGCCTGGTCGCCGTATTTGAATTGTTTAGCCATAATTGCCTCCTGTTATTCGACGACGGCAAGTATATCCGCTTGCCTTACGATGACGACTTCTTCGCCGTCGATTTTGAATTCGCTGCCTGCGTACTTGGAATAGAGCACCTTGTCGCCGACTTTGACTTGCATAACTATATCCTTGCCGTCCACGGAGCCGCCGGGACCGACTGCGATAACTTCCGCGAGTTGGGGCTTTTCCTGAGCCGCGCCGGGGAGAACGATACCGCTTTCGGTGGTTTCACTCGTCTCGATGGCTTTGATGACAACTTTGTCGAAGAGTGGTTTGACCTTCATTTATTAGCCTCCTGAGCCGTAATTTCTTTTTAAGTTTGGCACTCTCTGCGCCGAACTGCTAACAGTTTATAACGCTGTTTGCCAAATGTCAATACTTTAAGACGGACTTTTTGCGAAAAATTGCCGTTTTTTCGGAAACGGCCGTCAAAGAGCGTTGACACCTGTTGATTTTACCTTAAATCCCCCTCGATATCAACCTTAATTTGCTCTTACAATGCAAAAAAAACCGTCATCGCAAAACTATGCGCAAAATCCTTAAATATGCGTTAAAACCGTGAAAAGTCTTGTCGGACGGGCGAAACGGCGGCGAATACGCGCGGATTCGCGGTGCGCGGCGCGAGTAAACGGAAAGGAAAAAGCGCGCCGTTTGGGCGCGCCGTTGTGACCGACTGTCTGTCGTCCTTCGATTGGGCTGACGTTATTCTTCCTCGTAGCGGACGACTTCCAGCCCCGCCTCTTTGAGCAGTTGTTGTGCAAATTCGTCGGGGTAAGGATATTTGTAGACTATGCGCGAAATGCCCGCGTTGATTATCATTTTCGTGCAGATTGTGCAAGGCTGGTGCGTGCAATAAAGAGTTGCCCCTTCCACCGAGACGCCGAGTTTTGCCGCCTGAATTATGGCGTTTTGTTCCGCGTGCACGGCAAAACATTTCTCGTGCTGCGTGCCGCTGGGGATTCCCAGTTTGTCGCGCATACAGTAGCCTTTGTCGCGGCAATTGAATATTCCCGACGGCGCGCCGTTATAGCCCGTCGTGAGTATGCGTTTGTTCTTGGTTATCAGCGCTCCAACCGCGCGCCCTTCGCGAGCGCAACTCGTCCAGGTTGCCACCACCTCGGCAAGTTCCATAAATCTCTTGTCCCATTTGTCCATAGCGGCCTCCGCGTTTCTCTTCGGAATGAAAATATGATAGCACACGCGCGCGACGAATTCAACCCCGCGCACCTGTTCCCGCGCTTTTTGTCCGTTTTGTCCCAATACCCGTTTTCTCTTTGGTTTCTCTCTTTTCGCATAAGGAGGCGTTTCTGCCACCTCCCGCCGCTCGCAACTCGTTTTCTAGACTCGCTCCGTCTATTGCTTTTCGCTCGGCTTTCGTTATTTAACGGCGAAGTTCGGCATAAAATTCGGTATGCGGAAGTCCGCCGTCGGCAAAACCAGACCCAAACCCGAGAAACAGGACGCGCTCGTGATTTGTGCGGTTGCGTTATGTTTTCTCATTACATTGGCAATGTGCTTCATAATCGACGGAGAAGGATTCGTGGCTGTAGTCCGTTCGGGAAGCGGCGACGACGAAACCTATTATCTTTTGTGCGGCGGCGCATATGAGAATATATCGCTTGCAAGGAATTATGCGGATTTGATAAAGGCGCGCGGCGGTGCCGGATATGTGCTTGCCGAGGAAGGCAGTTATCAGGTTATTCTGTCGGTGTATTCGGATTCGGAGGACGCGCAGGCGGCGTTGGAATCAAGCGGAATGCAGGGAGCGTATCTTCTCGAATTAACCATACTTAACCCGTCTTGCGAATGGGCGGGAGACGCGAAGGGGGAGGCGGAAGACGCGCTCGGTTACTTTTCGCTCGCTTATGCGGAATTGAACTCGCTTTCGGGAGGAGTGGCGGACGGGACGCTGACTCTTACCGACGCGCGGACGCGGCTCGACGTCCTCAGGGAGCGCATATCCGAAATCAAGGCGGACTTCTATGACGCGACGGCGGAAAAGAGCGACAACCGCCATACGGAAATCAAACTTGCGTTGGTGACAACCGTTGCGCTGCTGGACAACGTAAGTTTCTCGTCGCCGTCGGGAGCGGAAAGCGCCGCCTATGCCTGTGCCTCTATGAGGTATCAACAGGTGCAACTTGTTATGTGCAGAAAAGCCCTCGGAGAGACCCTGTCGTAAAGAAGGGGAGAGACGACGGCTTTCTTTTGCGCTTTTGCCCGCAATTCCCACTGTTTACTTATAAAACACGATAAGTGTATCAACATAACGCACGATACGTGTTTCGGTTGTCGGGTGAGCGCGGGGCGGACTGAATCCGTGCCCTCGGCAAACGTGCCTTGTGTCATTTTTACATCAAGACTTTGCGGACTTTGCGCGCGCTCTTGCAATCGCGCGCGCTTTAAGATATAATCTTTGCTATGGCACACACTTCGCTTTACCGCAGATACCGTCCCGAGACTTTCGACGACGTCGTGGGACAGGAACACATCGTCCGCACGCTCAAGAATCAGATTAAGTCCGATTCGGTCGGACACGCATATCTGTTCACGGGCACGCGCGGCACGGGCAAGACCTCCGTAGCCAAAATTTTTGCGCGCGCGGTCAACTGTCCGACCCCCGTCGACGGGTCGCCCTGTTGCAAGTGCGACGTCTGTCGGGCGCTTTCTTCGCCCACCAACCTCGATATCCTGGAAATCGACGCCGCGTCCAACAACTCCGTCGACCAGATAAGGGAATTGACCGACAAAATCAACTTCCCGCCCACGACGGGCAGGTTCAAGGTTTACATCGTCGACGAAGTCCATATGCTTTCCAAGAGCGCGTACAACGCTTTGCTGAAGACGTTGGAGGAGCCGCCCGCGCACGCCATTTTCGTGCTGGCGACCACCGAAGTTCATCAGATTCCCGCGACGGTTCTTTCGCGCTGTCTCAGGTTCGATTTTCATCTTTTGCCGCTTTCGCTCATCGAAAAGCGCTTGAAATTCATCTTCGACGACATAAAGGTGAAGTGCGACGCCGACGCCGTAAGGCTCATCGCTTCGGCGGGGCGCGGCAGTATGCGCGACGCGCTGTCGATTGCCGATATGTGCGTGAGTTACTGTGCGGGCAACATCACCTACGACGGAGTGCTGGAAGTGCTCGGAACTGCCGACCCTTTCAAGGTGCTCGACCTTGCGGAAGCCGTTCTTTCCGGCGACGCTGACGCTGCGCTTGTCAGGCTTGCGGCGTTGTGCGATTTGGGGAAGAGCGTCCCTGTTCTCGCGAGCGACCTCGGAGCGATGTTCCGCAATATGATGTACGCCGCCACCTGTAAGAACGCGCGCGAAATTCTGGCTTTGCCCGCCGATTTGTTCGGAGCGATAGACGCGTGCGCCGCACGGTACCCCGTGAAGAAAATCTTTTCTTCGATGAAGGCGATGACCTCACTCGAAGGGCAGTTCAGATACGGCACGCAGCACCGCACCTTGCTGGAAGCCGCGGTGCTGGAGGCGGCCACAAACGAGCCGTCGGCGGAGAGTTTCAGGGAACTTGCCGAAAAGGTGGACAAACTGGAGCGCCAAATCAAAGCGCTGACGAAGTCGGGTTTTAATCCCGCACCTGTCAAAGCGGACGCCCGACAGGTGTGGGGAAGAGTGGTGTCCGCGCTTAACGCAAAGGGATTCCGTCACGCGGCAATGGCTGCCACCGACGCCGCAGTCGAGGAGACGGAAGACGTCTTCCGCGTAAGAATCGCTTCGGCGGCGTCGATGAGTTTGTTGGACGACGACGGAGTGCGTGCGCTTATCGACCGCACCTTTGCTTCGCTGAGCAAAAAAAGTCTGGTTATAGAACAGGGCGGAGCGCTTGTGCGCGACAGGGAAGTGCCGTATCTGACGGAGATGTTCGGCGCACGTCTTGAAGTGAAATAGATATCGTTTCGGCAGAAAACGCGGTTTATTGCGTCATAAACGCAGATGAAAGCAGTTTTTTGTCGAAAGAATAAAAATAAAAAATTTTTGACGGAGCAGCGCAGGGGGCCTTTCGTGGGCAAAATTCGCGGCTTCGCATATAATAGTCACCAAACGGAGGCAATATGGGATTCAACGGTTTCGGCGGCAATATGCAGCAGATTATGAAACAAGCGCAGATGATGCAGAAGAAACTGCAGGAAGCGCAGGCACAACTTGCGGAAGAGGAAGTCGTGGGCACTGCCGGCGGCGGTATGGTCGAGGTTACCCTCAAGGCGGACAAAGCGCCCGTCGCCGTCTCAATCAAACCCGAGGCGGTCGACCCCGACGACGTGGAAATGCTCGAAGACCTTTTCCTTGCCGCACTCACCGATGCAATGGAAAAGGCGGACAGCCGTTCGCAGGAATTGCTCGGACCTCTCGGCGGCGCCGCGGGTATGTTCTGAGACCTCGCAAGCCGAATTGCGACTGCCTCGTCGGCGATTATCGTTCGGTTTTCCGCTATCTGAACCTGTCAATCGTGTATTTGAAGGCTTGGCGGAGCGTCGTGGCGGGGCACAATAACAACGGCGGAACGACATTGTTTCCGCGCGAATTCGTATGAAATACATTGAACCGCTTGCAAAACTCATTGCGGAACTGAGCAAACTTCCGTCCGTCGGCGAAAAGACGGCGGCACGTTACGCGTACGCCATTCTGGAGGCTTCCGACGACGATGTGAACGCGTTGGTCGATGCCATAAAAGCCGTCCGCGAAAAGGTGCATTTTTGTTCCGTTTGCGGCAATTTTACCGAGGGCGATGTCTGCGAGATATGCGCCACGCGCAAACCCACCACTATATGCGTGGTCAAGGAACCGCGCGACGTAACCGCGCTTGAAAAAGTGAAAGGATACGAAGGCGTATATCACGTCCTGCACGGCGTAATCTCGCCTATCGACAGGGTAGGTCCCGACGATATCCGAATAAAAGAACTTCTGGCGCGTCTCGACGGAGTCGAGGAAGTCATACTTGCCACCAATCCCGACGTCGAAGGCGAAGCCACCGCAATGTACATTGCCCGTCTCATCAAGCCTCTCGGCATCAAAGTAACCCGCATCGCCCGCGGGCTTCCCGAGGGAAGTGTGATAGAATACGCCGACGAGGGGACTTTGATGAGGGCTTTGAATAGCCGCATCACCCTTTAAAACCACGCTATCAGGCGTGATACTGCGTCAACATAAATGCTCGCGAGCAGTCACATACGGCAAGTATGCTCCTGTCCGCGGGCATTTTGTTTCCTTGTCTGACGCTCTGATATCGCGGTTTTACATTTCCTTTTGTTTCGACAAAGAAAATAACCTCATATTCCTGTCTCTCCACGCGGGCGGGCGCTCTTATAGTCGGATTAAATCTGTGTACTTAAGAAAACGCCCGCTTGACGGCGGGCGTTTTCTTTGTACGTTCTGCATTTATGATTTTGTTTTTCACCTCATCGGCGTTTCGTAAGCCGAGGTTTCAGCGGCTCGGAATCACAGAGGCAGACTCCGCAATTTCAGAAGTTCACACGTGCGAAATAAAGCACTTCGTTGTAGTTGACTTTGCCTATCTCCGCAAGCAAGTACATATTGCCGTCGGAATCGGCGGTTATGCAGGAGTAGCCCGCGGCGCCGCTGTATACTCGGCAGGTTTCCCAGGTTTTGCCGTTATCCTTGCTCGCCGCTATAGTGAGGTTTGCGCGAGTGAGGAAAGAATCGGGGTAGGAAATAAGCAGTGTTCCGTCCGCGGTGACGGCGAGGGAAGCCATACAGATGGGGCTCTTGAGCGTGGTATCGGTGGTCTTTTCGTACCAGGTTTCGCCGCCGTCGTTGGAATAGGACAGGCGCTGATACTGCTCGTAATGAGGCGCGCTGCAACCCGTCATATCTCTCACGACCATAACCAGTTCGCCGTTGGGGAGTTGTACGGCTTCGCATTCGTTGCCCGTGCCCGCGTCTTGTCCTTTGTGCCAGGTTGCGCCGTGGTCGTCGCTGTAAAGGACGAAAGAGTAGCCGCCGCTGCTTGCGGGGACGACTATTCTGCCGTCGTATTCTCCGCCGCTGAGTTGAATGCTCTTGCCGGGGCCTATCATAAGGGTGGTTTCTCTCACGCCGTCCGTGCCGCCGCCCGTCGCGTCCGCGACCTTATCGGGGTTGATGTTGACGGGCTCGCCTTCCTGCACCAGGGTGAGGTCGTCGGCGAAAGAGAATGTCGCCATAAAGGTGTCATAGTCGTAGTTGTTTGCTTCGGTGCCCGTCATATAAGGGAAGATGAGTTTGCCGGTGCCTCTGTCGAGGACGGGGGTGGGGTTGCCGTATTTGCCGATATTCTCCGTGCCGTAGGTGAGCAGGATATTGAGGTCGGACCAGTTCTCGCCGCCGTCGGTGGAGAATTTGTAGACCATATCAATGCTGCCCGTGTCGTGGGAGGAATTTCGTCTGCCTTCGGCGAACGCATACAAAACGTCTCTTTCGAGGGTTAAACCGTACTTTTCGTTCAGAACATCGTGGTTTAATGCGACTATCGAAGGAATCCTGAAAGTGGCGAAACCGCCTTCGCCGTTGTTGAACAGGAAGGATTCGGCGGCAATTGCTTCGGTGTTGAAATCGCCGTAACCTTGCGCATTCACCCAGATAACGCCCGTAAGCATCATTGCGAGAAGCATAGTGCACACCACGATAGCGGTAATCTGTCTCTTTGCCAGCACCTGCACGAGTGCGGCGATGAGAAGAACCACGCTGCCCGCTATCAGCAATATGCTGGAGGCGGTGCTGAGCGCGAGGGGTTGGACGAATTCAACGACCAGAGAGAACAGTATGCACAGCACCACAAAGACTACCGACAGCGCTATCAAAGCAATCGAGACGCCCGTAGCCACTTTGCCCGTCGCCGTCTTTTTGCGGAAGAGGAAATAGCCCAGCGGAAGTATGAGCAGGCAGATTGCGAAGATAACCGCCATTGCCGCGGGGCTGAAAATGACGTCCTTGCTGACTCCAAGGAAAAGACCAATGCCCGCGATGAGCACGATATAACCCACGAGCATAGCGATGTCCGCTATGAGACGTTTGACGTCGGGTTTGCGAGAAATGCCGTTTTCGTCCATAATAACCTTACCTTGCGGACGGACAGCGGGAAAGCGCTCCGCCAAACGTCCGCTTATTGTTGTTATGTTCGCATTATAAACCGTTTTCGGGATTATTTCAAGTGCGTGGGCGCGCTCGGGCGGGAGTTGACGTGAAAGGGCGAAAGTGATAACATTACCGCGTACAGAGGTGGGATTATGGATATCTACGAATCGGGCGAAATGTATCTGGAGACTATCTGCCGTCTCAAGAAAAGCGGCGCGCCCGTGCATTCAATCGACGTGGCGAGGCAGGCTGGCAAGGCAAAATCCAGCGTTTCTCGCGCGCTCGGTATACTTCGCGACAAAGGTTTCATAGATATAGACGTGAACGGCCACATCGAATTCACCGAAAAGGGGCTGGGAAGAGCGGAGCGGATTATGGAAAGACACGAAGTCCTCACCCGTTGGCTGGAAGGAATGGGGGTGTCTGCCGAGACGGCGGAAGAGGACGCCTGCCGTATGGAACACGTAATCAGCACGGAAACCTTCGAGGCGATAAAAGCCTCCGTCGAGGGCTGAAACAGCGGGAATTCCGCCTGAGAGAATCGACGGTTCGATATGTCGAACTTTTTGCTTCAAAACCGTTGACAAAGCACAAGGCGGCGTATATAATCGCAGACGACAGGAGTGAAGAACTCCTTTTTGCGGAGACTGCGGTTCGCATATGCGAACTGCGTGCGCGGGTACAACGCAGAGACGCGCCGAAGGGGGCGCGGGCTCTTCGTGACGACGGCGCTCGGGGGCTCCGTTTTAATAGGAAAAGACGGTTCGACTATGCGAACCGATAAAACGACAGAAGAGAGAGAAAAAAGTCCTGCCGTAGCCGCGGCGGGGCGAAGGAGAGTGGAATGCCGATTATTCTTGCACCGTTGTACACACCGCTCGTGATAACGCGGGTCGTCCTCGAAGAAAAACTGAAGAGGCGTATGGAGGACCTCGGTATCGCGGCAAACGCGGAAACGGAAGTTTTGTCCGCCGCGGGCGGAAGCATTATTCTGCGCGTCAAGGACGGACGGCTGGCACTCGATAAAAATATGGCGACAAAGATTTTTGTCACCGTCAAGGAGGATAAATGAAAAAGACTCTCGAAACGTTTGTCGTAGGAGAGAGGGGAGTCGTCTCTACCGTGGGCGGCGAGGGAAAAATCCGTCGTCGGCTCTTCGATATGGGCGTCACCCCCGGCGCGGAGATTATGCTCCGCAAGAAGGCACCCCTCGGCGACCCCATTGAGGTCAGTATCCGCGGCTACGAACTGACTCTCCGCAAGACGGAAGCGGCTTGCGTCACAATGGAGGTGAAAGCAAATGATTAAATTCGCGCTGGCAGGCAATCCGAACTGCGGCAAAACAACGCTGTTCAATAACCTTACGGGCGCAACGGCGCACGTCGGCAACTGGCCGGGCGTAACGGTGGAGAAACGCGACGGCGTCTACAAAAAATGCCCCGAGCCCATATCCGTCGTCGATCTGCCCGGCATATATTCCCTGTCGCCGTACACGCCCGAAGAGATTATCGCGAGGAATTACATTCTCGACGAAAAGCCCGACCTTATCATCAACATCGTCGACGCAACAAATCTCGAGCGCAATCTGTATCTTACCACGCAGATTCTCGAGATGGACGTGCCTATGGTGGTTGCGCTCAATATGATGGACGCCCTCGAAAAGAACGGGGACAAAATCGACGCGCACGTTCTCGAGGACCAACTCGCCGTGCCGGTGGTGCCCATTTCCGCACTGCGCGAAAAGGGGCTCAAGGAACTTATGGACCGCGCATATGCGGCTTGCAAGCGTCGTCGCGACGGCGTGAGCGTGCTCGGAAACTCCAAACTTGCGGGAATAATCGGTGACGTCAAGGCGTTGCTTTATAACGCCGGTGTCGACTCGCCGCTGTTCCACGCCATAAAACTCGTGGAGAACGACGAAATCGAGGTCGCCAATCACCCCGAAGAAAACAAAATCGTTCAGGAATACAAAGAAAAGTTCACCGACGACGTCTTCGGCAACGATTTCGAGGCTATCGTGGCCGACGAACGCTACAGGTACATATCCAAGCACTTTTCCAAAGCGTTGGTCAGGAAGAGCGGCGAGAAACACGGTCTTTCCCGTTCGGACAAGGCGGATAAGGTGCTCACACACAGAATCTGGGGTATTCCCATTTTCGTGGTGATAATGTTCGTGGTGTTCCACCTGACTTTCTCGGAGGATTTCCTCTATCTCGGCGCAATGGGGGCGCTCGGCGAGGGTTGGGTGTCGCTTGCCGGCAAATGGGGAGAGGGTATGTTCGGCTCAGCCGACGGTATCGCGTCTCCCGGCGTCATTCTTTTCAATCTTCTCGACAGCATAACGGGAAGCATATCCGGCGCAATCGGCGACGCTATGGCCTCCACCACTTCCGAGTGGGCGCAGGGCTTCGTCGTGGACGGCATATTCGGCGGACTGTTCTCCGTGCTGTCGTTCCTGCCGCAGATAATCGTGTTGTTTATGTTCTTCTCCATTCTGGAGGACACGGGATATATGGCGCGCGTGGCGTTCATTCTCGACAGAATTTTCCGCAAATTCGGTCTGTCGGGCAGGGCGTTTATGCCTATGATAATGGGCTTCGGCTGCTCCATTCCCGCTATGATAAACACGCGTACGCTTGCCGACGACAAGGAAAGGACGTCCACAATCAGGGTTATTCCGTTCTTCTGCTGCGGTGCGAAACTGCCCATTCTCGTGGCAATAGCGGGCGCAATAGCGCAGATGTATTCTTCCGACGCCGACGCAATAACGTTCGGAATGTATATGCTCGGAATCGTGGTGGCGATACTCTCCGTCATCTTTATGCGCAACACCACTATGCGCGGCGAAACGCCTCCCTTTATTATGGAACTTCCCGCGTACCACGCGCCTCAGGCAAAGGCTCTCGGTCTGCACCTGTGGGATAAAACGAAGCATTTCGTCAAAAAGGCGTTCACCATCATACTGGTGTCCACAATCGCAATCTGGTTCTTCAGCCACTTCACCTGGTCGTGGACCTACGTCGCGGACGAGCATATGGATTCCAGCATACTCGCGGGTATAGGTCAACTGGTGCAACCGCTGTTCACTCCGCTCGGATTCGGTTCGCAACTCGGCGCGGCGGGCTGGGTGTTCGCAGTTGCGGCAGTCACGGGACTTATCGCCAAAGAAAACGTCATAGCAACCTTCGGCACCCTTGCCGCCTGTCTTGTGGCGGGCTTCGAGGCGGACGAAGCGCTTGAGGGGATAGACTCCGTCACAGCGCTCATAGGCGCGACGGGAATCACCACGGCGGGGCTCATATCCTTCATCGCGTTCAATATGACCACCATTCCGTGCTTTGCGGCGGTGGCGACGGCAAAAGCCGAACTCGGCAACAAGAAAACCTTCCGTTCCACGTTGGTATTCTGGCTTGTGGTTTCCTATCTGGTAGGCACGGTCGTCTACCTCGTCGGAGAGTGGTGGTGGACTGTGTTCATCGTGCTCGCTGCGGCGGCAGGTGCGGTCTGCGGAGTGATAATGTACAACCGCAAACGTGACGCCAAAGCGAAACTTGCGGCGGCGGGTGTGGGAAGCATCGCGCAGGAAAGCAAGCCCGAACACACCGAAGTCGGCGAAGCGGCGGCGGACAGCAGCGCCTCCGAAGACGGCGCGGACGACGACGTCGGGTCGGACAAGGAATGATTATGACTCCTGCGGATATTGCGATAATAGTCGTATGCTGCGCGGTGGTGATTGCCGTCGTGACGGTGGCAATCGTACGCAGGAAGAAGGGCAAGACCGCCTGTGGCTGCGGAGACTGTGCCTCGTGCACGGCGTGTCACCACTGCGAAACCGCTTCGGACAAGTCTGTTGAGACTTCGCCCGAAAAAGAGGACGAAGCCACGCGCCAAGCGAGAAGAGACGCTTTCCTGCAAAGCCTGCTTGACGGCCACGACGGGTGCGACTGTTCCTTGTGCGGCACACGCACCTGCGCGTGCAACCGCGCAAAAGACGGGGATAAAACAAACAAAAACACCGATAAACCCTAACGCCGTACAATCGGCAACCGTATTTCTCTCTTTTCGGCAAACGACGCAGCAACCGCTGCGTCGTTTGTCATACGGCATTTTTTGTCGGGTGCGTAATCTCCGCACGCGCCGATTGCCCTGCGCGGCGAAAACGGAAAACGGTCGGGAGTTGCTTTGAAAAACGGTGCGGCAAACAAAAAGCCCGCCGACGAAAGCCGTCGGCGGGAGATTGCGTTTTTAATCGACGCTGTCGTAAGGTTGCGGGATTATTCCCATTCGATTGTGGCCGGCGGTTTGGTGGTGATGTCGTAGACCACGCGGTTGACGCCCTTGACCTCTTTGACTATGCGGGAAGACGCGGCGCGGAGCACGGAATAGGGGAGTTCCACCCAATCCGCGGTGACTGCGTCGTGGGTGTTGATTGCGCGCAGGGCGATGAGGTGTTCGTAGGTTCTGCCGCCCGTGGAATCCACGCCCGTGGACATACTGTCGTTGATGATTGCAAAGTACTGCCACACTTTGGTGCCAAGACCCGCTTTCTCGATTTCTTCGCGGAAGATGAAATCCGCTTCGCGGAGAATGGCGAGTTTCTCGCGGGTTATTTCACCGATTACGCGTACGCCGAGACCGGGGCCGGGGAAAGGCTGACGGTCGACGATGAAATCGGGCAGACCGAGCGCGCGACCCACTTCGCGCACCTCGAATTTGTAGAGGTCGCGGACGGGTTCGACAAGACCTTCGAAACCGATGTTTTCGGGCAGACCGCCGACGTTGTGGTGGGATTTGACCAGTTTGTTTTTGCCGTCGGTACCGCTCTCGATGATGTCGGGAAGAATGGTGCCCTGGGCAAGAAATTCGATTTTTCCGAGTTTTCTGGCTTCTTCCTCGAACACGCGGATAAACTCTTCGCCGATGATTTTACGTTTCTTTTCGGGGTCGGAAACGCCGACGAGTTTGTCGAGGAAACGGTCCTCGGCGTCCACCGCTACGAGGTTCATTCCGAACTGCTTTTCAAACACTTCGCGCACCTGCTCGAATTCGCCTTTGCGGAGCAGACCGTGGTTGACGAAAACGCAGATGAGGTTGTTGCCGATGGCCTTGTGAATGAGTGCGGCGCACACCGAACTGTCGACGCCGCCGGAAAGCCCGAGCAACACTTTTTTGTCGCCGACCTGTTCGCGTATGGCGGCAACTTGCTTTTCGATGAAGTTCTTGTCCATAGGTCCTCCTGAGTGTGTGGCGGTTGATTGACAGTCGCCATACAGGGCGCTCTGCGCTTCAGCCGTACGATTGTGGACATTATACAATATTTTGTCGCCGCGCACAACTAAAACGCGCGATTGTCGGCACTATTTCCTGCGGGACGCACTTCCAGACAGGCTTCCATAAAATCCTGACGTATTCCGCGTTCCGTGGCGGTGGCGAGATAACGTCCCGTGAGTCTGCCGCACTCGTACCCGAGGGCCCGTGCCGCCGCGTACAGTGCGTCGGCGTTGAGAGGTATCTGCGTGTCGGTGCGGACGGCGAGCAATCCGACAAGACAAAGGGTTTCGTCCGTGTCGGGATTGTCGCGCAACACAACGAAATCGGGGGCGGCGTCGGCGCTTTCCATAGTCAGCCCCGTCAGGGTGCAGTCGGCAATCATAAGTTCCATATCGGACTTGTCCGCATAGTCCAGCGGCCGCACCTCGGGCAGTCGCACGTATTTTACGACGGGTTCGTCTGCAAGCAATTCCTCCACGCGACGTATCGCCGATTTGCGTTCGGCTATGCGCGACAGGGAAGCCTCCAACTCGCGGATTCTGCGCTCCGTGGCTGATTCGCTTTTGTCGAGCAGATTGAGCAAAGTTGCGATATCCGCGTCAAAACAGGACTTTATTTCCGCAATCGGTATGCCTAAACTGCGGAACATAAGAATATCCCATACCTGCAACAGATTCTGAACGGACGGACGACGGTAGTTGTTGTCGGAGTTTCTCTCGAATCGGATGAGGTTTTCTTTTTCCCAGAACCGCAATGTCGACGCATTGAGCCCGACTATATCCGCAATACGAGAAATATGGTTGTCGCCGCCGTTTTTGCCCGCTTTCATTTTCTCCGTTCAACTCCTTGACATTAAAGTTGCTTCAACGTTTATACTGTAGCGGAAATTGCTCGTTCAGGCAAGCAGGTGCTGTAGTGTTGAAGAAATTCTTGCGTTTCGTTTTGCCGTCTATGACGGCTTTCGCGTTCACCGGATTGTATTCCATAGTGGACGGTTTCTTCGTGGGCAACAACGTCGGCGATGACGGTCTTGCCGCAATCAACGTGGCTTATCCTCTCGTCGCGCTGATAAACGCAGTGGGCACCGGCATAGGTATGGGCGGTTCGGTTATGCTTTCGATGGCGCGCGGGCGGGGCGATTCCCGAGCCGAGAAACGCTATCTCGGCAACACCCTTATTTATTTGCTCGCGGCAAGCGTGGTGATAACCGCCGTTATGATTGCGGCTTACGCTCCGCTTATAGACGTCTTCGGCGCGGAAGGCATAGTCAACGAATACGCCGACATCTATATCTTCGTTCTGGCTTGTTTCGCCACGGTGCAGATATTCTCCACGGGGTGCGTGCCGCTTCTCAGGAATTTCGGCGCGTCGTTCGGCGCTATGGGCGCAATGGCGGCGGGGTTTGCCTCCAACATATTCCTGGACTGGTTGTTCGTGCAGTACCTCGGCAAGGGCATTTTCGGCGCGGCAGTGGCGACGGGTATCGGACAAGTGGTCACGGTAGTGCCGTGCGCGGTGTATCTGATATACAAAATACGCAGGCTGGGCAAAGTAGTTTTCGGGTTCTCGTTCCGTGAAATAGCCGACATCACCAAGGTGGGCGGTTCTCCGTTCGGCGTTTTGCTGTGTCCGCAACTGATTACCATAATCCTCAACAAATTTCTTTTCGTCTACGGCAATTCGGCATACGTCGCGGCGTATTCCGTGATAATGTACGTCTACTGCGTGGTCCTGCTTTTGTTGCAGGGCGTAGGCGACGGGGCTCAGCCGCTGATAAGTGTCGTGCAGGGAGAGGGGGACAAGTCTTCCGCCCTGAAATTGCGCAATTACGCGTACGCCACGGCGCTGGCGGTCGCGGCGGTTTGTTTCGCGGTGCTGTATCTTTGCAGAAATCTTGTGCCCGAAGTATTCGGCTCGGGCGATTTTGCGGCGTACGAATCGGCGAGAATTCTGCCGTTCTTTGCGGGCAGCGCGTTGTTTACGGCAGTGAGCAAGATTACGGCGGCTTATTTCTATTCGATGAACAGAAACGCCTTCGCGTACGTAATCGTTTACGGAGAACTGGCGGCGGTAATCGTGCTGGTGCTGACTTTGCCACAGTCGCTCGAAATAGACGGCGTGTGGCTGGCGCTGCCGCTTGCACAGGTGATAATCGCGTTTACCGCCCTCGCAATGTTGGCGGGACTTTATTTCCGAGGCAAAAAATATCCCGATTTCCCCGAATACGTGCGGATTTCCCGTGACTGACCCCGCAACGCGTCGGGAGAGAGGACGAAGAGGCGCATAGCCTGCGACGGAATTTGTCCGTTTCCGCTTTGCTCGGACGGAAAGAGGAGAATTTTCGGATAACGAAAAACGCGCCGCGCGGGCGCGTTTTTCGGTTTGGCAATGATTATCGGCGTTCTTCCTCAAGCGCGGTCTGTTCGAGAGATTTGAGCAGGAACGCCTTGGTTTTTTCGCTCTGCGGATTTTCGAAAATCTGATAGGGTGTTCCCGTTTCTTCTATTACGCCGTCGGACATAAAGATGACTTTGTCGGCGACGTTCCTCGCGAACTCCATTTCGTGGGTGACCACTATCATAGTGCTGTCGCCCGACTTCAATCCTTTGATGACCTTGAGCACTTCGCCCGTAAGTTCGGGGTCGAGCGCGGAAGTGGGTTCATCGAAACAAAGTATGTCGGGGGAGAGGGCGAGAGCGCGCGCGATGGCAATGCGTTGTTGCTGTCCGCCGCTCAGTTCGCAAGGGTAAGCGGAGGCGCGGTCGCCGAGCCCCACACGCTCGAGAAGCGCCCGAGCGCGGGCGTCCGCGTCGCCGAGCAACCGCTCTTTGGCTTCCGCCTTGAGGGATTTTACGCGCAAAGAGTTCTCTTCGGCGTATTTTGCTTTGTACCGGGCTTTGAGCCTGGCTTTCTCCGCCTTCAGTTCGTCTTTGGTCAGACCGCCGTTCGCCGCTTCCGCAACCGCGTCGAGATAGGCGCGCTTCAGTTGCGCGTTTGCGGCCTTGCGCTCTTCGCTCTTTGCCTCCGCGTCGATTGCGCGGTATTCCGCGCGCAGTTTTTCTTTTGCCAACAGAGTGGAGGCGAGTTTGATATTGGTCAGTGCGTTATAGTGCGGGAAAAGATTGAACTGCTGAAAAACCAGCCCGAAATGCAATCTTTTCTTGCGGACGTCGGCGTGTGTCTCGCGTTTCTGAGCCGCGCCGTCGAAAAGCACTTCGCCGTTCACCGAAATCTGTCCGCTGTCCGCCGTCTCCAGAAAATTGAGGCAACGCAACAGGGTGGTTTTGCCGCTTCCCGACGAGCCTATTATAACGAGAACTTCGCCTTTTTGCAGGTCGAAGTCTATGCCTTTCAGCACTTCAGTTCCGCCGAAATTCTTTTTCAGACCTTTGACTTCGAGTATTGGCATATCACACCTTGTAGTAATCGAGTTTCTTTTCCGCAAAACGGAAGATGAGCGTGAGGACGCCGACGAAAAGCAGGTAGAACACGCCCGTGAAGAACAGCGGCCAGATTATGGCCTGCGCCATAAGTTTTTCCGCTTGCATTATAAGTTCGGATATCAGTATGACTCTTGAAAGAGCAGTGTCTTTGACGAGAGTTATGATTTCGTTGGACATCGGCGGCAGTATGCGCTTGATTACCTGCGGCAGAATTATGCGGAAGAAAGTCTGCGACTTCGTCATTCCGAGCACCTGCGCCGCTTCGTACTGCCCGCGGGGTATGCTTTCTATTCCGCCGCGGAATATCTCCGAAAAATAAGCCGCATAGTTTATGGAAAACGCTATGATGACCGCAATGAACCTGCCCATATCCTGCAAGTCGTAACGGAGCAGGAAATAGAGGTCGATATTGCTGAAGATATTGTTGGTGCCCAGCAGCCCCGGCAGATAATAAATCATAAAGATTTGCAGCATAAGCGGAATGCCGCGTATTATCCACACGATGACTTTCATCGTCGCGCTGAGAGGTTTGAATTTGCTCATCGTGCAAAAACTCATCAGCAAGCCGAGAGGCAGGGCGAAAATCAGCGTGAAAAAGAAAATAAGACAGGTATAGCGGAACCCGTCGAGCAGATAAAGAAATACTTCGCCGAAACTCATAGTCAGTCAAAAGGAAGGGAGAAAAACTCTCCCTTCCGTCAGTCTTTAGCGATTAACCGAGCACGGAATAATCGGTTATGATTGCGTTCTCGAGGCCGTACTTCTCGGCAATGCCCCTGGTGGTGCCGTCCTCGAGGAATTTCTGCAGGACTTCGTTGACCTTGTTGCGGAGGTCGTCGCCCTTCCTGAAGCCGATTGCGTATTGCTCGTCCTCGGAATTGAGTTCGTTGATTATCTTGAGGTTGGCAAAGTTGCCCTGACCTATAATGCTGTTGGCAAGCAGGAAGTCGACGACGGCGAAAGTGCAGGTGCCGGCGTTGACTTCGTTGATTGCGGTCATCTGCGTGGTCGCGGACTTGAGCGTGCAGTCGGAAATGTTGGACTCGATGTAATCTTCACCGGCGCTGCCTCTTTCCGCAACGCCCGTCACCGCTTTGCTGTTGAGTTCGTCAAACGTGGTGGCGTTGTTGGAGGACTGGACGACGACGCACTGTCTGTTGACCATATACTTGTAGGAGAAGTCGACGAGGTTGCTCTTCGGGGTGCCGTCGTCTTCGGCGCCGTTGGAAGTGAAGCCGTTCCAGATGCAGTCGATGTTGCCGCTGTTAAGGTCGATGTACTTGTTTTCCCAACTGATTTCCTTGAATTCCACGGTGTAGCCGAGTTCCTGGAAAACCGCCTTGGCGAGTTCGGTGTCGAAGCCTACGAGTTTGTTATTCTCGAAATAATTCATCGGGGAATAAATGGTGTAGCCGACGACAACGACTTTTTCGGTGGGTTCGCAGGCGGTGAGGGAGAGCGCGAGCACGCCGACAAGCGCTGCAAGAACGATTATCGTGATGATTGTCTTTTTCATAATCACTCCTTGTTTCGGGTGCGGAAACCCTCCCGCAACCGTGATGTCGCCATTATACTTTACTTCGCTAAACTTGTAAAGCGTTTGCGCCATAGTTCCCGCGTTATTTATTTCGGCGCGGGCGCAACGCGCCGCGCGTACGCGTCAGCACGCGAGCGGTGCGGAGGCGTACGGCGATGCGCGGCTGCGGAAAGAGGGTTTGAAATCGGGCTATGCGTTCTGAAAGTGTTTCGGCAGGCGCTGAAAAGCGCGAAATACGTATCAAACGATTGACAGCCGACGGGCGCGGTGATAATATGATGTCAAATTTGAAACCGTTGAAGGGAAGAAAACGGGTGACGGACTCAGAGAGAGTCGGCGGCGGTGTGATGCCGGCAGAAACCGAACCCGATAATATGGGCCCCCGAGGGCCGAGGCGAAAGGAAACGAGTAGCCGAGGACGTAATGCTCGCGTAAGAAGCCTGACTGTGATGGCAGTCGATGAGTGGGTGCGGCAGCGATGTCGTGTCAATGCGGGGTGGCACCGCAGGATAAGAATCCTGTCCCGGCAGCAAGTTTTGCTGTCGGGCTTTTTGTTTGTCGGCAAAACGAAACTTGAAACGACGTGTCCGTGTCGCTTTCGGGAGATGTCCCGAAAACGGGGCAAAACACGGTGCGTGTTCGGACGAAATTCGCGTGCGGGTAAGAAGGGATACGAGCCCGCGCGGGGAAATAAAAGACGGAGGTAATCCTTATGAGCAAAACAAGCGAAATCCCTTACAAAATCTATCTGACCGAAAACGAGTTGCCTAAGGAGTGGTACAACGTGCGTGCCGATATGCGCACCGACCACAGACCTCTCCTCAATCCCGCGACGCTGAAGCCCGTTACTCTTGCCGAACTGGAACCCGTGTTCTGCACGGAACTTGCCAAGCAGGAACTCAACGACACCGACGCATTGATAACCATTCCCGACGAAGTGCGGAATTTCTATAAGATGTACCGTCCGTCGCCGTTGGTGCGCGCATATTGTCTGGAGAAATACCTCGACACTCCCGCGGAAATCTACTATAAGTTCGAGGGCAATAACACGAGCGGCAGCCACAAACTGAACAGCGCAATCGCACAGGCATATTACGCCAAGGAGCAGGGATTGAAAGGCCTGACCACCGAAACGGGTGCAGGGCAATGGGGCACCGCACTCAGTATGGCGTGCGGTTACTTCGGGCTCAAACTCACCGTGTATATGGTCCGTTGTTCTTACGAGCAGAAACCGCAACGCCGCACCGTAATGCAGGTGTACGGGGCGAACGTCATCGCGTCGCCGTCCGACACCACGGCGGTGGGAAGGAAGATGCTGGCGGCTCACCCCGAGAACACTTCGGGCAGCCTCGGCACGGCGATTTCGGAGGCAGTCGAGGTCGCCACGACGAGCGAAGGCCTCAGATATGCGCTCGGAAGCGTGCTCAATCAGGTTATGTTGCACCAGTCCGTCATCGGTCTCGAAAGCAAGACCGCAATGGAAAAGGCGGACAGGTATCCCGACATCGTCATCGGGTGTGCGGGTGGCGGCAGCAACCTCGGCGGGCTTATGGCGCCGTTTATGCGCGACAAACTCAAAGGCGAGGCGTCCCCGTATTTCATCGCCGTGGAGCCTATGAGTTGTCCCTCTCTCACGCGCGGAAAGTTCGCGTACGATTTCTGCGACACGGGCAAGGTCACTCCTCTTGCGAAGATGTACACGCTCGGCAGCGGATTTATGCCCGCGCCCTCGCACGCCGGCGGTCTCAGATACCACGGTATGAGCCCCATACTCAGCCAACTTTACCACGACGGTTATCTTGACGAAGCGCGCGCCGTAAGTCAGGTGGACGTCTTCGAGGCGGCCAAGGAATTTGCCAGAGTGGAGGGTATACTTCCCGCGCCCGAGTCCGCACACGCCATCAAGGTGGCTATGGACGAGGCGAGGAAGTGCAAGGAAACCGGAGAAAAGAAGGTCATACTGTTCGGGCTTACCGGCACGGGCTACTTCGACCTCATCTCTTACGAGCGTTCTATGAAAGGTACGCTGGCGGACGCTCCTCCCACCGACGAATCCCTTGCCGAAAGCGAAAAAGATATGCCTGTGGCTGAATAATACCCTGTTGGCGTCTGCGCGCCGTGCGGGGTGCAAACCCCGAGAAGGCGTGCGGCGGCGGAAAGACCGAACGTCGTTAAAAAGCCTGTCCGCTCCCTTGCGGACGGGCTTTTTTTTGCGCTTTGAAAGAAAATCCTCGGCAAATTTTTTCTTGTCGCAAACGTTGCTTAAGTGCTATTAAAAACGGCGATTTTTATAAAACCACTCTCGAAAAGGCGGTTAAGTAGAATAGTTTTCGGCGTTTTCGAGAGTACTTATGGTGTTTGAGCGGGTTTGCGGAGGCGGAGCCGCTTGAATTGCCGGGGGTTGCGCCAATGTCTCCTCGGTGCTATAATCTCAAAAGATTTTGCGTGCGCCCGTGCCTTCGGCAGGTTCGGGCAAATCGTCGAAAAGCAGGACGATTGCATTGAAAGAGAGGAGGCGGCAGGTGAAAGGTATGCTCGGCGAAATATACGACCGTGACGGCAAGCCCTTGTTCTGCGATACGGCGGTGTTTGTGACCCGTCGACTTCTGCCTGTTCTCGCAAAGAGTGCCGTTGCGGGTTTCGTCGTGGGCGGCGTTGTCACGCTGTTCAATTATCTGCTTGAGGTCGCGGGTGAATTCGCCGCCCTGTTTGCCGGCATCGCCAGAAGCGACGTATGGCTCTCGCTGTGCTATATCGTTCTTATGGCTTGCGTGGCGGTTTTTATGTATTTCTTCACCCGCGTACTTCCCGAGGGCAGGGGGAGCGGTATTCCTCGCACGGAAGCCTCCGCCTGCGGCAAAATGAGATTAAAATGGTGGAGACTTTGCCTTGCCACCGTCGTCGGCAGCACCGTCTCCTTTTTTGCGGGAATTCCCGTCGGTGCCGAAGGACCTTCCGTTCAACTGGGAGGCGGACTCGGCGCGGGCGTCGAGGAAGCGGACGGCACCGTGACGCGAGGTCGTCGCCCCGTTATGACCGCGGGTATCGCGGCGGGTGTCGCCGGCGCGTTCATAGCGCCCGCAACGGGTTTCTTGTTCACTCTCGAAGAAGTGCAGCGCAAGTTCGACCCTCTTATGTGCGCCTGTGCCGCCGTTTCCGTATTTTACGCATATGCGGTGCGTATTCTTCTCGGCGGTGCGTTGGGTATGAAAACGGTGTTTATCGCCGCGGAGGGATTGTCGGCGTTGCCCGTGGCGTATATGTGGGCGCCCGTAATCGCGGGAATAGCGGCGGCGCTGGTTGCCAGAATTTTCAACGAAATAATACTTCGCACCGATTCTCTCGGGGCGCGGTCGCGTGTGCCGATGTGGATTCCGCTCGTGGTCGTGTTTTTGCTGTCGGGTGTGGTCAACATTTTCATTGCCGACGAGGTGGGCAGCGGAATGACCATCATCAACGGGATAATCGGCGGTGGATACGACTGGGCGGAAACGTTTTTGCTGTTCGCGGTCAAGTTGATTCTGGTCTGCATTGTTTTCCGTGCCGCTCCGACCGGCGGTATGATGGTGCCGATGCTTGCAATCGGCGCTATGGCGGGCCAACTTGCGGGGCTTCTGTGCGCCGAAGCGGGTATGCCCGACGATTATGTGGCAGTTATCGCGCTCGTGACGATGTGCGCTTTCTTCGGTTCTTCCATAAAAGCGCCTTTTACCGTCGTTATGCTGTTCCTGGAGACTACGGCGATGTGGGACAATGCCGCTGCGGTTATGGTTGCCGTGCTGGTCGCCACGGCGCTCGGAACGGTGCTCGGACAGAAACCTTTGTACGACACGCTGTGGATGCGCGACGTCAGGCGCAGGGAACTGGACGGGATTCCTTATTTCAGAACAACGAAAGGCAGCCGAAAAGCGGCGGACGGCGCCGCGGAATAACGCCCGAACGGGAGAAGCGGCGACGCATTGGTCATAGGGGGAGCAAATGAAGATTGAGGGAAAAGGAAACGACGGATACGTCAACAGACCTGCGCGGGGAATCGTCAACGTGCCTGCCGCGCTCAGGGACAGGGCGGAGCGTAACGTAAGACGCAGACGCACCGTCAATTTGTTGGTGGGCTTGCTGGTGCCTGCAATCGTTCTGACGGTTTTTCTGTCCGTGATTTGCGACGCGCGGTCCCTCGGTACGGATTCCGTGGGCAACACGGACGGGGTTTACGGCGTTGTGCTTTCCAATATCGAAGGTCTGACCGAAGCCAATCCCCGCATTGTCGACATCGCTATGCTGGGCGCTTACGACGCCAACACGTTTTCTCTTGCAATAGATAACGGCGTTGACCACATCGCCGCCGACGGTATTCTCGGCAAGATTTTTCCCGTAAGCGCGGGTTTGCAGTACCGCTTTGCGGTGACTCAGGCGGTTTCGCCCTATACGCTGCTGATGCAGGGGGCGCGCTTCCTGCAATTCAAATTTTCGCTTGAAAACGGAGTGTGGAGGGCGGCGCATACCGTTCTCGGAAGGGAACTGGAAAAAGACGTTCTCGATGTGTTGCGTTTTTTTGACGAGCACCCAGGGGAAGTGGTGCTTTTGCTCTTTCAATGCACCAACGAAGAAGAAAACAACGCCGATTGCCCGCTCTTCGACGAATGGCTGGCAGGGGTGGAGTACAAGGGCAAAAACCTCTATGACTATGCTGAAATCTATGTCGGCGACGACGCGCTTGCCGATGACGGAAGTCTGAGCGAAACCCGCACCGACATCACCGACCTGACTTACAACGACGTGACGGACGGCGGCAAACAGGCGGGAATAGTGCTTTTGCAAAGATATGCCGAACTCTACGGCAAAAACGAGTATACGCGATATTTCTACGATATGGACGCCAACGCGCTTCACAGGTGGCACAGCAGGATAGGTTGCTCCGTACTCATTGACGAGATAGACGACTATGCGACGGACCTCACGGAGATGAGGGCGTACCGTTTCGGACTGCGGGTCAATCAGACCCAGGCGGCGTTTTCCGGCGCGACATTCGGAGACATACTCCGCGATATAGGCGAATGGTCTCTTCTGAAATTCGCGAGCAAGTATAACGTCGAACTGCTGGAAAACGAAAATTTCTCGGATTGGCTGAAAGCAATGCCGATTTTTCAGGTGGATTTCGCAAACAGCGATTACGGCGATTTCAACAACCGCGTTAATGGCGCAATAAGAGCGCGCAACGAGGAAATAGTGCGGATACTGCTCGGCGAAGGGGCGACGGTGGCCGACTTGTACGAGTAGGCAAACAAAATAAACGTTATTGCGGACTGCGGCCTTGCGCGCAAAAGAGCGCAGGGAGGCGTGTTTGCGGTATGGGGGCATAATGAAAAAGAAATCGGTACTTGCTGTTGCTGGAGTGTTGCTGGCGGCGGTTTGCGCCGCTTCGCTTGCGGGGTGCTATGCGACGGTCCGTGTGCCCGATTCCCATTACGCCGAGGCTCAAAGTACCCTTATCAATCCCGAAGCCGATGCCTGCGCCGTCGAACTTATGAACTATCTCAAAAGCGTTTACGGCAAAAAGGTTATAAGCGGGCAGTACGTCAACGAATACGAGGACTACCGTTCCGCTCAGTTCAAAACCGACCCTTCGGACCCCGACAGCCCCTCCACGGTGTTCAGGCTCAACGAATTGCAGGCGGTCCACGGCGTGACGGGAGAATATCCCGCGATGCTCGGGCTGGACGTGTCGGGTATAGAATGCGGCGAGACCTGCTACAGCGTTGAACAAGCCTTGGAATGGCACGAGGCGGGCGGTATCGTTACGCTGTGTTGGCACTGGAAGGTGGACAATTTCGACGGAAAGCCGCGCGCTTTCTACAGCGAACAGACCGATTTCAGCCTTGCGAAAGCCCTCGGAGACAAAGAGGGCAAGCATTACAAAGGACTGATTGCGGACATAGACGCCGTGTCCGAAGCGCTGCAACCCCTGCGTGAGGCGGGCGTACCCGTGCTGTGGAGACCTCTCCACGAGGCGAGCGGCGGCTGGTTCTGGTGGGGCGCGAGCGGCAGGGACGCATACGTCGAATTATGGAATATCGTGTACGAACGTATGACCGAAGTTCACGGACTGAACAATCTGATATGGGTGTACAACGGACAGAACACCTCCTGGTACGTGGGCGACGACAGGTGCGACATAATAGGTGACGACCCCTATTACGATTTCAATTCGCGCGAGGAATACGAGAAAAATCCGTCCAACGCCGCGCGCTTCAAAATGAATTACAAAACGAGCGGCAACAAGATGATAATGATGAGCGAAAACGATTTCGTTTTCGACATCGACGCGGCTTTCGAAGAAAATACGCGCTGGCTCTCTTTCTGCACGTGGTGCAGGGAGTTCGTCTGCGTGTACGAGCCGGACGAAAGCGGCGAAAACCGCACTTATCCCGTTTACAGCGCAATGTGTTCTTCCGCAGAGGAACTCCGCGCGGCGTACCTCAACGAGAGGACGGTCACGCTTTCCAGATTGACGGAAAGCGGCGATTACAATCCCGTCCGCTGAAAGGCGCGAGGGTGTGTTTGACAAAATTCACCGCATCAGATGCACGAAAACGCCCGTTCAAGGCGTTTTTCTGTTAAAGCAGAATCGGGCGGCCTTCCGTCTGCACGCAACGGTACGCGCCGACGCGGCGAGGTTCACTCGTCCGGGTGCGCGGCGAAAAACTTGTCGTTTGCGCGCACGACGGGGTCGTCGGGGAACAGCCCGACCAGTCGCTCGTGGTAGGCGCGGCTTTCCTTTTTCCTGCCGGCAAGATAGCAACATTCCGTAAGTCCCAACAGGGGATTGAGGTCGCGGTCGCGAGGATTGTCGAAGTCGCCTTCCTCGCTGTGGTCGCGACAGTCAAGCGCGCGTCCGTACCAGAATATCGCTTCGCCGTACCTCTTCTTTTCTTTGAAAAGGCGCGCTATCCTGCACACAATTCCCGCCCTCGGTTCTCCGTACAGGAAAGAACGGAAAAGGACTTTCAGCGCGTCTTCCGTGCGCCCCTCGGCGGAATGACACAGCGAGAGTATTTTGCAGGCCTCTATTTTGTTGACGTACCAGCCGCTTATGTCACCCGTCATATTGTCGAGCACTTCTATGGCTTTGTCGTAGACCTTGTTGTAGTAGAGTTCCCGCCCGAAATAGAATTTGTCGCGCGGGGAGAGCACGATTCCCCGTTCCAGGTTTTTGCAGTAGACGTTCAGGTTCCTGTTGGGTGCCGAAGGGTGAATTTTCCTGTGTTGCACGGCGAAATCCGAACGAATGATTTTTCCCGACGGCGGCACGCATTCGTGCACGCAACCTTTCCATTCGGGCGAGGCGGCGCGTTTCATTATCCTTTCGCGGTAGTAGGTATACGTGCAATTGCCGTTTTCGTCGAACGATACGTCGTAGCGGCACATCACGAAATCGGGTTTTTCCTTTTCCAGCCGTTCTTTCAGCGCGAGCAGTTTTCCGCCGTTCTCTTCCGTCACCACGTCGTCTGCGTCCAGCCACATAACGTATTCGCGAGTCGCGTGCGAGAAAGAGAAATTGCGTGCGGCGGAGAAATCGTCCACCCAATCGAAAGACAAAACTTTGTCGGCGTATTTTTTCGCGACGTCCACCGTTTTGTCGGTTGAGCCCGTGTCCGCAATCACTATTTCCTCGACATACGGACGAACGCTTTCGAGACATCTTCCGAGCGTGTCCTCTTCGTTTTTTACTATCATACAAAGCGAAATTTCCGCCGCCATAGCACCACACCTCACCTTGCATTTATATGATGTATTGAGACGAGGCTACATAACTTTGGAGGTAGATTATGGAAAATTTCGGCAAATGTTCGAGGTGCGGCTGTTTCCCGTGCAGGTGCGGAGAGAGCAGCCGCGACTCAAGGAGGAACGGCTGTTGCTGTTGCGTGGGACCGACGGGTCCGACGGGACCGCGCGGTCCCATAGGTCCGCAAGGTAACACGGGTGCAACGGGTCCGACCACGGTCACCGTTACGGTGGGCGAGACCATAACCACGGCCCCCGGCACTCCCGCTTCCGTCACCGAGACGGGTACCACCGACCATATCCTTACGTTCAGCATACCGCAGGGCGCGACCGGCGCAACCGGCGCCACGGGTCCGACGGGCGCAACGGGGGCGGCGGGCGCGGCGGGTGCCACGGGTGCCAGAGGCGCTACGGGGCCGACTGGTGCGCAAGGTCCCCAGGGCGTGCAGGGATTGCAGGGCCCGGAAGGCGCTCAGGGTCCCACCGGACCGACAGGTCCGACAGGCCCGACGGGTCCGACCGGTCCTACCGGTCCCACCGGCCCCACGGGTGCAACGGGCGACCAGGGCATACAGGGTCTGCAAGGCGACACCGGCGCAACGGGAGATACTGGCGCAACGGGTGCCACGGGTGATACGGGACCCACCGGTCCCACAGGTCCTACCGGTCCCACCGGTCCGACGGGACCGACGGGTGACCAGGGCGTGCAGGGATTGCAAGGTCTGCAGGGTGACACGGGCGCCACGGGAGATACTGGCGCAACGGGTGCCACCGGTGAAACGGGACCCACCGGTCCCACTGGTCCGACCGGTCCCACCGGTCCGACGGGGCCGACGGGCGACCAGGGCATACAGGGACTGCAGGGAGACACGGGCGCAACCGGCGACACCGGAGCGACGGGCGCTACGGGCGAGACGGGTCCGACGGGTCCGACGGGTCCCACGGGTCCCACCGGTCCTACGGGCAGCGTGACCGCGGGAGCGGCGGTGTCCGACGTCGCCACCAGCGCCAACACGGAGACTCTCGCCAACACAATCAACGAGTTGCTGGCGTCGCTCCGCGCCGCAGGTATCATATCCACCTGACGTCAGGCGCACGGGAAAGCGGGCGGGGGAAACTCCGCCCGTTTTTTTTCGGATACGGACGGCTGCGGGCACGGAAGAGGGGCAAACGGAGGGCGCGGCGAAGGGCGCGTTTTTTTGTATGTTTCAAAATGCGCCTTTTTGTTGACTTAAAAGTGAGGGAGTCATATAATCGTTTACGCTATTATTTGAAAATGCACGGCCGCTCGTAAGGTCGAATGCGAAGGAGTTTTTTATGTTTGTCACTTTGAAAGACGGCAGCAAAATGGAAGTCGAATCGGGGCTTACCGCTCTCGAAATCACAAAGCGCATCAGCGAAGGTCTCGCCCGTGCCGCTCTCGTGTGTCGCGTTGACGGCGAACTGCGTTCGATGAACGAAGTTATCGACGGCGATTGTGCCTTCGAAGTGCTCACTTTTGCCGACGAGGAAGGCAAGGCGGCTTACCGTCACACCTGCTCGCACATTCTCGCTCAGGCGGTCAAGAACGTATATCCCACCGTCAAACTGGGCATAGGACCCGCCGTCAAGGACGGTTTCTATTACGATTTCGATTTCCGCACCCCCATAACTCAGGCGGATTTCGACAAAATCGAAGCCGAGATGAAGAGCATCATCAAAGCCGATTTCCCCATAGTCCGCAGCGAGGCCACCCGTCAGGAGGCAGAGAAAATAATAAAGAAATTCAAGCAGCCCTACAAACTGGAGTTGCTTGCCGACATACCCGACGGCGAAAAGATTTCGTTCTATACGCAGGGAGATTTCACCGACCTTTGCGCAGGACCTCATCTTGCCTCCACCGGTAAGGTCAAATGTTTCAAGTTGACCGCGCTCACGGGTGCGTACTGGCGCGGCAGCGAAAAGAACAAGATGCTCACCCGAATCTACGGCACCGCGTTCGAGAAAAAAGCCGACCTCGACGAGTATCTCGCGAAAGTCGAGGAAGCCAAGAAACGCGACCACAACAGGCTCGGACGCGAACTCGGATTGTTTATGACCGACGAGAACATAGGACAGGGTCTGCCTCTTCTTATGCCCAAGGGCGCGCGCATAATTCAGACTATGCAGCGTTTCGTCGAGGACGAGGAGGAGAGGAGAGGTTATCTGCTCACGAAAACCCCCATTATGTCCAAGAACAACCTGTTTATCACGTCGGGGCACTGGGACCATTACAAGGACAAAATGTTCTACATCGGCGAAGAGGACGTCGACGACGAAATCCTCTGCCTTCGTCCGATGACCTGTCCTTTCCAGTTCACCATTTATAAGAACGGATTGAAATCCTACCGCGAACTTCCCATACGTTACGCGGAGACCGCGACCCTTTTCCGCAAGGAAGCCAGCGGTGAAATGCACGGGTTGACCCGCGTGAGACAGTTCACGCTCGCCGACGGTCACATCGTCTGCACTCCCGACCAACTCGAAAGCGAATTCGCGGGAGCGGTCGACCTCATCAAATATATGCTCGAAGTATTCGGTCTCGAGAACGACGTGACCTACCGTTTCTCGCGCTGGGACCCCAAGAACGCCGATAAGTACGTCGGAAGCGCAGAGGACTGGGAGCGCTCCGAAAGCGTTATGAAAACCATTCTCGACGACCTCGGAATCACCTATGCGGAAGCGTGGGGCGAGGCGGCTTTCTACGGACCCAAACTCGACGTTCAGGGCACCAACGTTCACGGCAAAGAGGACACGCTCTTCACGGTTCAGCTTGACTTCGCGCTTGCCGAAAGGTTCGATATGATTTACATCGACGAGAACGGCGAGAAAGCGCGTCCGTTCATCATTCACCGCAGTTCGATAGGCTGCTACGAGCGCACCCTCGCAATGCTCATCGAAAAGTACAACGGCGCTTTCCCGATGTGGCTGGCTCCCGAACAGATTCGCGTGCTCTCGCTCACCGACCGCACCGCCGACAACGCCAAAGAAACCGCGGCGGCTCTCAAGCGTCGCGGATTCCGCGCCGAAGCCGACGTCAGGAGCGAGAAACTCGGCAAGAAAATCCGTGAGGCGCAACTCGACAAAGTGCCTTACGTGCTCGTCATCGGCGACAAGGAAGCGGAGCAGGGTATGGTTGCGGTACGTCATCGCGCGGAGGGCGACCTTGGCACTATGACTCTCGACGAATTCGCCGCGCTCGCGAAAGAGGAAGTCGATTCTAAGGTAAGGAAGTGACGTCGCGCGTCACCGCGCGGTCGGAAGTAGCAGGGAATTGACGCAACACGGTACGAAAGGCTCCCGCCGGAGGGAGCCTTTTTGATTTGGCGAAAACGTCGTTTTGTCGGTCGTTGAAAGGCAAAACGAAAATGTGTATAATAAAATGGTACGAAAGAGGGCGCAGGCCCCGAGGGATTATGATTTTTACGGGAGAACACTGGACATACGGAGTGGTGCAGGCGGCGGTTATCGTCGTCGAGATTCTGCTTTTGCGCTTTGTCGCCGGCAGGAACCGCGTTCTGGACCGTTTTGTCGTGTGGGCGATAGCCGTTTTCCTCGTGCTGTATAAACTAGGCGAATACGGTTTCGGGAAATCCGTTCCCCTCGACCTCTCGGCGATGTCGTATTTCCTGTTCGGGCTTGCCGCGGTGGTTCCTTTCCGTCCGCTCAAGTGCGCGGCTTCCTTCAGCGCAATGCTCAGCGGCGCGATATACGCGCTAACGATGTTGCTGTTCCCCGAAAATCACTTTTCCGAAGTCACCTCGGTTACTCAGGACGTTTTTCTCATCAGAATGGCTATGCTCAACCACAATCTGCTGTTTGTCGGCGGGGGGTTTATGTGTTCGTTCGCGCGTTTCGGAAGAGAAGATTTCGTGTGGCTGTTCGGTTGGTACGGGTTCTTTATGGCGTACCTCAAACTTATGGTGGACGGCTTCGGGGTCAGCACGAAGTACGTCAGCATAATAAGGATAATGGACGGCAGTCTTGTTGCAGACGTGCTGGGCGTGTCGGTCACCCCGTTTTACATAGTGGTGTTTTACGTCGTAGTCGCCGTCGTGTTCACGGCGCTGGTGCTCGGATTTCACGCCCTCAACCGCGCTTTCGACCGTCGGAGCGTCCGTCGCAATCCGTTCCTGCCGTCGCCGTTCGCGCCGTCGCGTTATTACGTGTGAGTACGGTGTGCGGCAAAATCGTGAAAAGCACGCGAAAAAACCGCGCAGCGTCGTAAAATCGTTTGACAGGGTCGATAACATCTGTTATATTTAACGGGCAAGCAAAGGTTTCCTTTCACCGCAGGCGCGCGCCGAACGGTTGTCACAAAGTGTTTTCCCCGTCGTGGGCTCGGAGTGTCGGAGACTTTTGTCTGCCGACATTTTTCATTCGGAGGGGCTCTTGAAAGAGTTAATCATCAACGAGAGGATTCGCGACCGTGAGGTAAGGCTCATAGGCGAGGACGGCACGCAGTACGGTATCATTTCCGTTTCCGAGGCAAGGAGGATAGCCGAAGAAAAGGGACTCGACCTTTGCAAGGTCTCACCGCCCGACGTCACCCCCGCAACCTGCAAACTGATGGACTACGGCAAATACCGTTACGACCAGCAGAAACGCGAGAAAGAGCAGCGCAAGAACCAGCGCACGGTGGAACTCAAGGAGGTCAGGTTGTCCGCGACAATCGACATCGGCGACACCAAGCGCATCGCGGCGCAGACGGCGAAGTTCATTGCCGAGGGCAACAAGGTCAAGGCGTCAATCCGTCTCAAGGGCAGACAGCAGTCCCACCCCGAAATCGCAGTCGGCATTATGAACGATTATATCGCAATGGTAGGGGAGGGCGTCGTCGTCGAGAAGACCCCCGTGCAGGAAGGCAGAATGATTTACACCATTCTCGCCCCGCAGACAAAAAAATAACAACGTAAAATTTCGTTCTTCGGAACGGTACTAATAAAGGAGGCAGCCCAAATGCCAAAACAGAAAACCCACAGCGGAGCAAAGAAGCGCTTCAGAAAGAGCGCGGACGGCCATTACAAGTGCGACCACAGCGGACACGACCACATTCTGACCAAGAAGACCACCAAAAGGAAGCGTTCTTTGAGGAAAGATCAGTATATCGACAAGACCAAAGAAGCAGAACTCAAGAGACTGCTTCCCTATCAATAAGGAGTAGTAGACTATGAGAATCAAGAGAGCGGTTAGCGCAGTCAAGAAGCGCAGAAAAATAATGAAGCAAGCCAAAGGTTACTACGGCGGAAAGCATCGTCTTTACCGTATAGCCAAACAACAGGTTATGCGCAGCGGCTATTATGCCTATGTCGGCAGAAAGCAGAAGAAGCGCGACTTCAGACAACTGTGGATTGCCCGTATCAACGCGGCTGCCCGCATCAACGACCTCAGTTACTCCAGACTGATGCACGGTCTCAAACTCGCGGGTATCGACCTCAACCGCAAGGTTCTGAGCGAGATAGCAATCTCCGATCCCAAGGCGTTCGCGGCTCTTTGCGAGCAGGCGAAAGCCAAACTTGCCTGACGACACGGAGGCGCAGCAATGCGCCTCTTTTGTGATATGCGGGAAATAATCACTTCCACCAAGAACGCGACGGTGAAACTCGCCCGCTCGCTTGCGGAAAAGAAATTCCGCGAGGAGCACGGGCTTTTCCTCGTCGAGGGCGGAAACATCGTCAAGGATATTCCCGCAGGGACGGAGGTGGAATTCTATCTCGTCTCGGAGAGCCGCGCCGAAGAAACGGCGGCGGCTCTTGCGCTTACGCGCGCGAAGGTGTACTATGTTACCGACGCGGTTATGAAGAGTCTGTCGGATACCGTCACGCCTTACGGACTGGCTGCGGCGGTGAAAATCCCCGAAAGGCAATTCGCGCTGCCCGAGGGCAACGCAATACTTCTCGACGGCGTATCCGACCCCGGCAATCTCGGCACGGTGATTCGTACCGCGGCGGCGGCGGGATTCGGCGACGTTTACCTGCTCGGTTGCGCCGACCCTTATTCGGGCAAGGCGGTGCGGGCAAGTATGGGAGGCATATTCCGCGTGCGCGTCACCGAGGTTTCGGAAGAGCAGGCGGTCGCGCTGGTTGTCGGCACGTCTTCCGTCACACTCGATATGGGAGGAGAGAATATCCTCGCAAAAGGGCTTCGCGCCCCCGTCACGCTTGTGGCGGGCAGCGAGGCGCACGGCGTGAGAAAAATCATAGCCGACAATTCGGAGAAAATCGGCAGTCTGCCTATGCAGGGCGGAATGGAATCGCTCAACGTCGCGATTGCGGCGGCTGTGGCGATGTACAGCGTAAAATAACGGAGGTTATATGAGCGGACACAGCAAGTGGCACAATATTCAACAGAAAAAAGGTAAGAGCGACGCCGCGCGCGCCAGTATCTTCACCAAAATCGGTCGCGAAATCGCCGTCGCAGTCAAGCAGGGCGGTCCCGACCCCAATTCCAACAGCAAACTGCGCGACGCAATCGCCAAGGCCAAAAGCAACAATATGCCCAACGATAACATCGCCCGCAGTATCAAGAAAGCGAGCGGCGAACTCGGCTCCATAAACTACGAGGATATGACCTACGAGGGTTACGGCGTAGGCGGCACCGCGTTCATCGTCGAAGCCCTCACCGACAACAAGAACCGCACCGCGGGCGACGTCAGGCACCTTTTCGATAAGTTCGGCGGGTCTATGGGCGCGACGGGTTGCGTGTCGTTTATGTTCAAGCGCAAGGGCGTCATCGCTGTCGCGAAGTGCGATATAAGCGAGGACGACCTGATGATGCTCGCTCTCGACGCGGGCGCGGACGACATTCTCACCGAAGACGACGAAGTCTTCGAGGTTCTCACCGCTCCCGCCGACCTCGGCGCCGTGCGTGAGGAACTGGAAAAGAACGGAGTCAAGATTCTGTCCGCCGCGGTGGATATGATACCCGAAAACGAGGTCACCCCCGACGAGGCACAGCAGGCGACCCTGCTCAAAATGATTGAGAAAATGGAAGAACTCGACGACGTTCAGAACATCTATCACAACGCCGTCATAACCATAGGCGACGAGGACGAAGACTGATGATTGACGTTGCAGCGGTATGCAGGAAAGCCAAGGAAGCGTCCTATGCGCTTGCGGGGTATTCTGCCGAGAACAAGAACAGAATGCTGAACGCCGTTGCCGCAGCGCTCGGCGACGTGCGCAACCGCGAACGTATGAAACGCGAAAACGCCGTCGACGTGGAGGGCGCCAAAGCCGCAGGGCGTGACGCCACTTTCATCGACAGGCTCACGCTCACCGACGCCCGTATCGACGATATGATAGAGGGCGTGAGGCAGATAGTCGCGCTTCCCGACCCCGTCGGGGAAGTGGTGGAACACCGCACGCTCGACAACGGGCTCGATATCAAACGCGTTCGCGCGCCTCTCGGGGTCATCGGAATCATTTACGAAGCGCGCCCCAACGTCACGGTGGACGCGGCGGCACTCTGTCTCAAGTCGGGCAACGCCGTTGTGCTTCGCGGCGGCAAGGACGCAATAAACAGCAACCGTGCGCTTTACGAAATTATGCGCGGAGCAATCGCCGCCGAAGGGCTGGAAGCCGACGCCGTGGCTTTCATAGACGACCCCTCCCGCGACGCGAGCAAGGTTATGCTCGCGCAAGCCGATTACATCGACGTGCTCATACCGCGCGGCGGAGAGGGACTGAAAAAATTCGTGCTGGAGAATGCCGCTATGCCCGTCATAGCGTCTGCGGGCGGCAACTGCCACATCTACGTCGAAAAGACGGCGGACCTTGTCAAGGCCGTGCCTGTCATCGTCAATGCGAAAGTGCAGCGCCCCTCCACCTGCAACGCCCTCGAACACCTGATAGTCGACCGCGCGATAGCCTCCGAATTTCTGCCCGTAATATACGCGGCGCTACGTGAAAAGAACGTGGAAATT